>Ga0214471_10000247_pt1 | contig 49395 bp, 51 predicted proteins | sample RVTome_5_FD_207665 | JGI IMG/M metagenome (GOLD analysis project Ga0214471, IMG submission 207665) | Soil microbial communities from uranium-contaminated site in the Upper Colorado River Basin, Wyoming, United States - RVT142D155 | ecosystem: Environmental > Terrestrial > Soil > Contaminated >... | reverse complement strand
GCCCACTTCTCAAGCCCGACCGTAGCGTTCGGCGCAAGTATAGCACCGGGCCCAACGACCGTCCCCGTACCGAATTAGCTGGTCAGACGGTCTTTCCAGCGCGCCTCACTCGGGCGCGCGCGCCGTGACGATCGGCTGGAAGAATCCGGTCTTGGCCGGGTCGTGCCAGCGGACCGTGCGAAGGCCCGTTCGCGCGAGCACCTCCTCCAGCTCGGCGCGGAGCAGCGCCCGGTACCGCGTGGCGTGCGTGCTCACGGCCCATTCCTCCCCCGACTCTCGCAGGATGAACAGCCGGAGCGCATAGGTGTTGGCGTCGCGCTCCCACTCCCAGGCCTGGAACACGATCCGCCGCGGCTCGCCGCCCCCGCCGAAGACGCGCGGCGCGGTCGCCGCCGGCCGTTCGAGGACGGCCCGGTCGTAGTCGCGGGTGCTCGCCACGAACAGGCCGCCTGGCCGGAGCTTCTTGGCGATCGCGCCCGCAGCCGCGCTTAGCTCCTCGTCCTCCAGCAGGTGCGGGAGCGAGTCGTCCAGCGCGACCACGACGTCGAAGTCGCCGTCGACCTCGGTGAGGTCGCGCATGTCGGCGCGGCGCAGGGCGGGGGTCACCCCGAACGTGGCGGCCTCGGCCCGCGCGCGCTCCAGCGAGGCTTCGCTGATGTCGGTCGCGACCACGCGATGGCCGCGCAGCGCCAGCCCGATCGCCTGCGTGCCGATCCCGCACGCGCAGTCCAGCACGTCGCGTTCCCCCTCGCCCAGGATCGAGCGCACCAGCCGGTCGAGCACCGCGCCCTGGCGCACGACCGCGGACCGCCAGTCCGGGTAGATCAGGTGGTAGTCGGCGGCAAGGTGGTCGTAGAAGTCGCGGACGGACTCCATGGTCAGTACGCGATCGCCCACGTCGCTCGCTCGGTGCCCGGGCGCCCGCAGTGCACGCAGCCGCCACCGGGGTCCTCGGGCTCCAGCGGCAGGAAGCGGATCGTCGCCTTCGTGTCGGCCTTGATCTCGGCCTCGCACGCGCCGTCGCCGCACCAGGGCGCGCGCAGGAAGCCGCCCGGTTCGGCCAGGAGCGCCTTGAACTCGGCGTAGTCCTTCGGCTCGAACGTGTGCTCGTCGCGGAAGGCGAGCGCGTCGGCGTACAGGGCGGCTTGCACCTCGTCGAGAAGCTCGCCGACGCGCGCACCGACCTGCGCGACGGGAACCTGCTCCTTCGCGCCGGTGTCGCGGCGCGCGATCACGACGTGCCCGGCCTCGACGTCCTTCGGGCCGACCTCGACGCGCAGCGGCACGCCCTTCAGCTCCCACTCGTTGAACTTGCGGCCCGGGCGGTAGGCGTCGCGGTCGTCGAGCTTCACCCGAACGCCGGCGAGCGGCTCGGTCAGGCCCGCCACGGCGCCCAGCACGGCGCCGCGCTCGTCGTCGGACTTGTAGATCGGCACGATGACGACCTGGTAGGGCGCGATCGCCGGCGGCAGGCGCAGCCCCTTGTCATCGCCGTGGGCCATGATCACGCCGCCGACGAGGCGCGTGCTCGTCCCCCAACTCGTCGCGTAGGCGAGCTGCATCTGCCCGTCGCGCCCCTGGAACTCGACCCCGTAGGCGCGCGCGAAGTTCTGGCCGAGGTAGTGGCTCGTGCCGGCCTGCAGCGCCTTGCGGTCGCGCATGAGCGCTTCCATCGTCATCGTCTCGACCGCGCCGGGGAAGCGTTCGGCCGCGGTCTTTCGCCCCTTGTGGACCGGGATAGCGAGCACCCGCTCGACGACGTCGGCGTAGACCTCGTCCAGGATCATCCGCGCCTCGGCGATCGCCTCCTCGGCGGTCTCGTGCGCGGTATGGCCCTCTTGCCAGAGGAACTCGGTCGTGCGAAGGAACACGCGGGGCCGCATCTCCCAGCGAACGACGTTGGCCCACTGGTTGTAGAGCAGCGGCAGGTCGCGGTAGGACTGCACCCACTTCGCATAGGTCGCCCAGATGATCGTCTCGGACGTGGGGCGCAGCACGAGCGGCTCCTCCAGCTCAGCGCCTCCGGCGTGCGTCACGACGGCGACCTCGGGCGCGAAGCCCTCGACGTGCTCGGCCTCCTTGTCGAGCAGCTTCGCCGGGATGAGCATCGGGAAGTAGTAGTTCTCGTGTCCGGTCGCCTTGATGCGGTCGTCCATCGCGCGCTGGAAGCGCTCCCAGATCCCGTAGCCGTAGGGCTTGATCACCATCGAGCCGCGCGCGAGCGACGGCTCGGCCAGGTCGGCCTGCTTCACGACCTCCTGGTACCAGCCGGGGAAGTCCTCGGATTGCTTCGGCAGCGCCATGGCCGCGCAGTCTACCGGCGCGCGCGGCGGCGTTTCGGGACATGCGTCTCGATCCGGTCGCGCGCGCTGGACGCAGGACCCCACGCGCGAGAGACTGCGGGGCGATGGTGACGCGTTTGAGCGACCGTCGGAGCCTTCGGGCGGGTTCGCTCAGGTCGTTGGCTTCAGCCCGATCTGCACGACCGGCTGCGCGTCGATGCGAGCGACGTGGGGCGTGCCGGTGCCGCCGAGACCCTGCGCGCGCAGCTCGCCGGCGACCTTTTCGACTTCGGTCGCGAGCACCTCGACGATGTCGGCCTCGGCGACGGTGCGCACGACCTCGCCGCGCACGAAGATCTGGCCCTTCTCCTTGCCCGCGGCGACGCCGACGTCCGCCTCACGCGCCTCGCCCGGCCCGTTCACCACGCAGCCCATAACCGCGACCCGCATCGGCACGTCGATGTCGCGCAACCGCTCCTCGACCGCGCTGGCGAGCGCGAACACGTCCACTTCGGCTCGCCCGCAAGACGGGCACGCGACGAGGTCGAAGCCCTGCGCGCGCAGGCCGAGCGTCTCCAGGATCTGCAGACCGGTCTTGACCTCCTCGACCGGGTCGGCCGTCAGCGAGACGCGGATCGTGTCGCCGATGCCTTCGGCGAGCAACGTCCCGATCCCGATGGCGCTCTTCATGACGCCCTTCGTCGGCGTGCCCGCCTCGGTCACGCCGAGGTGCAGCGGGTAGTCGCACCGGCTCGCAATGAGCCGGTAGGCCGCGATCATCGTCGCGGGATCGTTGTGCTTGACGGAGATCTTGACGTCGGTGAAGCCGACGTCTTCGAGCAGGCGCACCTCGTTCATGGCCTGATCGACGATGGCTTCGGGCGTCGGGCCGCCGAATCGTTCGAGCGTCGCCGCCTCCAACGAGCCGGCGTTCGCGCCGACGCGGATCGGGACACCGCGCGCCGCGGCCTCTCGCCCGATCAGCGCGACCTTGTCGTGCTTGCGGATGTTTCCGGGGTTGATGCGGATGCCCTGGCACCCTGCCTCCAGTGCGGCGATCGCGTACTTCCACTGAAAGTGGATGTCGGCGATCACCGGGATGGTGGACTTCGCGGCGATCGCCGGCAGCGCCTCGACGTCGTCGCGGTCGGGCACCGCGACGCGCACGATGTCGCACCCGCTCGCCGCCAGCGCGGCGATCTGCTGGAGGGTCGCGTTGACGTCGGCGGTCTTGGTCGTGCACATCGACTGCACGCTCACGGGATGGTCGGAACCGATCCCGACCGAGCCGACCCGGATCTGCTTCGTCGCGCGCCGCTCCACCGTCATCCCGGGATCGCAGGCAGCGGGTTGGTGATGTCGAGCCACAGCAGCATGAAGAACAGCGACCCGAACAGGAAGATGACGGTCGCCGTGACCGGCAGCAGCTTGCGCATGTCCACATCCTTGCGCGAGACCTTCTCGAAGGCGAGCACGGCCAGGTGCCCGCCGTCCAGCGGAGGCAGCGGCAGCAGGTTCGCGACGCCGATGAAGATGTTGAACGCGGCGATCAGCAGGAAGAACGTGGTGAAGTCGCCCGTGCTCGCCAGGTTGCCGGCCTGATCGGTCAGCCCGACGATCGTCGCCGGGTCCTGCGAGGTCCGCTCGGTGTCGCCGGCGATCTGGGAGAAGATGCGATTGAGGCTCGAGGGCGAGAAGATGCTCTGGAGGCCTTTCAGGCTCCCGACGATCGCCTCGCCGAACTGCTTCCCGCTTTCGACGAAGACCCCGCCGAAGGAGTACGGGACCGTCTCGAGCGCCGGCCCGACGCCCAGGTAGCCCACCGGCGTCCCGTCGGGCTTGGCCGGCTCCAGCGCCGGCCGCAGCGTCAGCCGTTCGCCGTCGCGCTCCACGAGGATCTCGACCGTCTCGCCCGGCCGGTCGTGGAGCAGCTCGACCATCTGGTCCCAACTCGTCACCACGATCCCGTCGATCTCGACGAAACGATCCCCTTCTTCGAACCCCGCGGCGGTCGAGGGCGCCGGCCTCCCCTCGACGCCGTCCGCGATCCGGCCGATCACCGGCTGCGCCTCCGGCTTGCCCGTCGCGGCCAGCACGGCGACCAGGATGACGATGGCGAGCACGAAGTGCGTGAAGGACCCGGCGGCCAGCACGATCGCGCGCTGCCACGGCTTCTTGGCCTTGAAGACGCGACCGGCGTCCTCGGGCGGGATCTCCTCGAACGGGTTCATGCCGGCGATGCGCACGAAGCCGCCGAGCGGCAGCGCCTTCACCCCGTACTCGGTCTCGCCCCGGAACGTCGACCAGATCTTCGGGCCGAAGCCGATGAAGTACTGCTGGACCTTGATGCCGAACATCTTCGCGGTGCCGAGGTGCCCCAGCTCGTGCAGCCCGATCGAGAACAGCAGCGCGACGACGAACAGGAACGCGCCGAGGGAACTCATCGCGCGTCCGCCAGCTCGTTCGCGCGCGCGCGCGCCCACTGCTCGACGGCGAGCACGTCCCCGAGCGAGCCGATGGGTGCGGCGTCGTGCTCCGCCAGGACCGCCGCGACGATCCTGGGAACGTCGGCGAACCCGGCGCGCCCGGCGAGGAACGCGCCGACCGCCTCCTCGTTGGCGGCGTTGAGCACGGCCGGGTAGCTCCCGCCGCGACGGCCCGCGTCGAAAGCAAGGTCCAGCGCCGGGAACGCGGCGCGATCGACCGGCTCGAAGTCCAGCGAGCCGAGACTCGCCCAGTCCAGCGGCTCGGCGCCGTCGGCCAGGCGCTCGGGCCAGGCCAGGGCAACCTGGATCGGCAGGCGCATGTCCGGCGTCGAGGCCTGCGCCAGGAACGAGCCGTCGACGAACTCGACGATCCCGTGGACGATCGACTGCGGGTGCACCACGACGGCGACGTCGTCCATCGCCACGCCGAACAGGTGGTGCGCCTCGATCGCCTCCAAGCCTTTGTTCATCAGCGTCGCCGAGTCGACCGTGATCTTCGCGCCCATCGACCACGTGGGGTGCGCGAGCGCCTCCGCCACCGTCACGCTCGCAAGCTCCTCCGCCCGCCGCCCGCGGAACGGACCGCCGGAAGCCGTGAGGATGACGCGACGGACCTCCTCGCGGCGCGCCGCGCGGCCGCCGAGGCACTGGAACAGGCCCGAGTGCTCGCTGTCAACCGGCACCAAGCGCTCGGGCGCGCCGGCCACGCGCGCCATGACCAGGTCTCCCCCGGCGATGATCGACTCCTTGTTCGCGAGCGCCAGCGTCTTGCCGGCGTCCAGCGCGGCGAGGCTCGGCCCGAGCCCGCGCGACCCGACGATCGCGTTCAGCACCAGGTCGGCGCTCGGGTGCGCGGCCGCCTCCAGGACGGCCTCCGCGCCGGTCGAGAAGTAGGAGCCGGGCGGCGCCTCCCCTTCGGCCAGGACCGCGAGCGCGGGCGAAAACTCGTCCACCTGCTCGGCGAGCAGCTCGGCGTTGCGCCCGGCCACGAGCGCCATCACCTCGAAGCGGTCGCGGTGCTTGCGCACGACGTCGAGGGCCTGCGTGCCGATGCTCCCCGTGGAGCCGAGAATCACGATTCGCCGCATCGAGGCCTCATCGTGCCAGACCCGCGAGGGTCACGCCGTCAGGCCGTGAAGGCGCGGACGACCCAGTACGCGGGGGCGGCGACGTAGAGGAGCGCGTCGATGCGATCGAGCAGCCCGCCGTGGCCGGGCAGGATGCCGCCCATGTCCTTGATCCCGAGGTCGCGCTTGAGCAGCGACTCGGCCAGGTCCCCCAGCGGGGCCGCCACCGCGACGACCGCGGCGAGCGCGGCGGCGCTCGCGGCGGTGAACGGCTCGATGAACGGACCGACGAACAGCGCGAGGACGAAGATGAACACGGTCGCCCCGGCGGCGCCCTCGATCGTCTTGCGCGGGCTCACCGACGGCGCGAACGGCCGCCGCCCGGCGAGGCTTCCCGTCGTGAAGGCGGCGATGTCGTAGAACGCGGTCAGTCCGATGACGGCGATGGTGATGGCCGGCCCGTGCTCGAGGTCGCGCAGAAGGACGAAGTGCGCGCCGAGGAACGGCACGTAGAGGACGCCGAACAGCGTCGTCGAGAGCCGCTCGGAAACCTCGCTGCGCTCGGGGTCGGCCAGGAACCACAGCAGCGCGGCGGCGACCGAGACCGACAACGCGAAGGTGAGCGCGGTCGAGCTGCCGGCGAAGGCCGAAGCGAGCAGCGCCGCGCCGATCGCGCCGCCCAGCTTCCATGCGGGCCGCAGCGCGCGGTGGGTGAACGCCCGGTACAGCTCGTGCTGGGCGAGCAGGACGGCGGTCGACACGACGACGAACCAGGCGACGCGCGAGGTGAACAGGGTGCCGAAGACGAGCCCCGCGAGCAGCAAGCCGGTGACGATGCGCGACGGAAGCCTCAGGCCGGAGGGCTTCGAGGGCTCGGCCTCCTCCGGCGACCCCTCCGGCACGGGTGCCGGCTCCGCGGCGATGGCTAGACCTCCGACAGCTCGGCTTCTTTGCGCGCGAGCATCTCGTCGATCTCGGCGATGAAGCCGTCGGTGAGCTTCTGCAGCTCCTTCTCGGCGCGGCGCATGTCGTCCTCGGACACCTCGCCGTCCTTCTGCAGGCACTCGATCTCGTCCTTGTGGTGGCGCCGGACGTTGCGGATCGCGACGCGGCCGTGCTCGGACCGGTCGCGGACGATCTTCTTCAGCTCCTCGCGCCGCTCCTCGGTGAGCTGAGGGAAGTTGAGCCGGATCGCCGTACCGTCGTTGTTCGGCGTGATCCCCAGGTCGCTCGCCTGGATGGCCTTCTCGATCGCGGCAATGGCGTTGCGGTCGTATGGCGTGATGAGCAGCGAGCGGGGGTCGGGCACGCTCACGCCGGCGAGTTGCTGCAGGGGCGTCGGCGCGCCGTAGTAGTCGATCGTCAGCTTCTGCACGAGCGCGGGCGAGGCGCGTCCGGTTCGGATCCCGCCGAACTCCTCGCGCGTGACCTCGATCGCCTTCTGCATCTTCTGCTTGGCGTCGGCAAGGGTGTCGTCGATCATGGCTCCCCTCTCTGCTCAGCCGGCGTGCACCAGGGTCCCGATCCGCTCACCGGCCAGCGCGCGCCGAATGTTGCCCTCCGGGCGCATGTCGAACACGACGATGGGAAGCTTGTTGTCCATGCACAGCGAGATCGCGGTCGAGTCCATCACGCCGAGCTGCTCGTTCAGCGCGTGGATGTAGCTCAGCTCGTCGAACCGCTTCGCGTCCGGGTTGGTGGCGGGATCGGCGTCGTAGACGCCGTCGACCTTGGTCGCCTTGAAGATCGCCTCGCACTGGGTCTCCAGCGCGCGCTGCGCCGCCGTGGTGTCGGTCGAGAAGTAGGGCGTGCCCATCCCCGCGGCGAAGATGACGATCCGCCCCTTCTCCAGGTGGCGCACGGCTCGCCTGGGCATGTAGGGCTCGGCGACCTGGGTCATCGTCAGCGCGCTCTGCACGCGGGTCGGGACCTCGATCTTCTCCAGCGCGTCCTGCAGCGCCAGGCAGTTGATCACCGTCCCGAGCATGCCCATGTAGTCGGCTCTTGCGCGGTCCATGCCCTGGGCCTGCGGCGAGGTCCCGCGAAAGATGTTGCCGCCCCCGATCACGACGGCGATCTGGATGCCGAGGTCGCGGGCCGACCGCAGCTCGACCGCGAGCGTATGCACGATGGCCGGGTCCACGTTGTAGCCGCGGCCGGGGTCGGCGAGCACCTCGCCGGAGAGCTTCAGCAGGACGCGCCGGTACTGGTGGCGCGCTGCGCTGGCGGGGTCGCCGGACACGGTCACTCCGCGCCGACCCGGAACCGCGCGAAGCGCCGGACCTTGACCGGCTCCTTCATCTCCGCGGCCATCTCGTCGAGCAGCTCGCCGACGGTCTTGGACTCGTCGCGGCTGTAGGGCTGGTCGAGCAGGCAGTGCTCGGCGTAGAAGGTCTTCATCCTGCCCTCGACGATCTTGTCGATGACGTTCTCGGGCTTGCCTTCCTCGCGGGCCTGGTTGGTGATGAAGTCGCGTTCCTTGGCCACCATCTCCTCGGGCAGCTCCTCGCGCGTCACGACCGTCGGGCGCATCGCCGTGATGTGGAGCGCGATGTCGCGCGCGAGCGTCTGGAAGCCTTCGGTCTTGGCGACGAAGTCGGTCGCGCAGTTCATCTCGACGAGCACGCCGACCTTGGGAGGCTGGAGCGGGTCGGGCTGATGGAGGTAAGCCGTGACGACGCCTTCCTCTGCCGAGCGCTCCGACAGCTTCTTCGCGCTCGCCATGCCGCGCTCGCGCAGCAGCTCCTTGGCCTTGTCGAAGTCGCCGTCGGCGTCCTGCAGGGCCTTCTTGCAGTCCATCATGCCGGCCCCGGTGGCCTCGCGAAGCTTCTTGACGTCTCCGGCTGTGATGCTCAACGTCGTCCTTTCTCTGGTCGTTCGCAGCGCGCGATCAGCGCATCGATCGGCGTTCTTGCTCCTCGATCTCCTTGCGCTTGCGCTCCTCTTCCTCTTCGGCTTGCAGCGCGATCTCCCACGCGGCGAGCGGCTCGGCATCGGCCACCAGCTCGGGCTCCGGCGCGGCCGCGCCCTCGGCAGCCGGCTTGCGCTCCGTACGGCGGCCGTGCTGGCCCTCGGACACCGCGTCGGCGACGATGCGCGTGAGCAGCGTCCCCGCGCGGATCGCGTCGTCGTTGCCCGGGATCGCGTAGTCGACCTCGTCCGGGTCGCAGTTCGTGTCGAGGATCGCCACGACCGGGATGCCGACCTTGCGAGCCTCCTTGACCGCGATGTGCTCCTTGCGCGTGTCCACGATCCACACCGCCGACGGGAGCCGGGTCATGTCGCGGATCCCACCGAGGTTCTTCTCCAGCGTCTCGCGCTCCTTCTTGAGCCGCAGGACCTCTTTCTTGGCGAGCACCTCGAAGGTCCCGGTCTTCTCCATGGCTTCCAGCTCGCGCAAGCGCGACAGGCGCCGCGAGATCGTCGAGAAGTTCGTCAGCATGCCGCCGAGCCAGCGCTGGTTGACGAAGGGCATGCCCACCCGCTTGGCGTGCTGCTCGATCGGCTCCTGGGCTTGCTTCTTGGTCCCGACGAAGAGCACCTCGCCGCCGAAGGTCACCGTGTCGCGCACGAACGCGAAGGCGCGTTCGATCCCGTCCACGGTCTTTTCGAGGTCGATGATGTAGATGCCGTTGCGCTCGCCGAAGATGAATCGCTTCATCTTGGGGTTCCAGCGACGGGTCTGGTGGCCGAAGTGGACCCCGGCCTCCAGCAGTTCCTTCATGGTGACGACGGGCGCCATCCATCCCTCCTTGGTTTCTCCTCTGCCCGCGTCTTCTCGTCCGGAACCCTCGCTGGGGACCCGCCGGACGATCGGCAGGCATGCGTTTTTGGCCCGAAGACCGCCGGGGATGGTAGCAGACCCGGCTCACGCGCTCAGCGAGACGACTCGCGACAGATCGCGCCGGAACCCTGCCAGGAGGACGGGCTCCGGGTCGAGGTACAGGTCGCCGCGACGAAGGCCGAAGTGCAGGTGCGGCGGGTCGGCCGAGCCCGGGTGCCCGCTCCCCGACCGTGCGACCTCCTCCCCCTGGGCCACGGCCTGTCCCGCGGTCGCCTCAACGGCGCTGAGGAAGGAGTAGGTCGTTCGGGAGCCGTCGGGGTGGTCGATCGAGACGAAGAGGCTCTCGCCCACCCGGCCGGCGAAGGCCACCGTCCCGGTCGCGGCGGCCACCACCGGCGAGCCGGCCGGCGCGTCGAAGTCGATGCCGCGATGGCCCGGCGCGTACGGTCCGGCCGGCTCGTCGAAGTGCCGGGCGATCGGCCCGTCGATCGGCGGGATCAGGTCGAGCGCCGGACCCGCGCCGTCCGCCGCCGCCTGCCCGGCGAGCGCCAGCGCGAGGATCACGAGCGCCGTCGGACGTCTCATCGCGGGCGAGCATGGCGGCACCGGCGAACCGAGTCACGTGCGGGCAGAACGGCGCGAGCGCGCCGCGTGGGTCAGTCGATCTGGCTCTCGGCGTTCATCTTGTTGCGCAGCTCGAGCACGGCCTTCGTGTGCATCTGGCACACGCGCGACTCGGTGACGCCCAAGACGCTCCCGATCTCGGCCAGGGTCAGGCCTTCGAAGTAGTACAGGGTGATGACGAGCCGCTCCCGCTCGCTGAGCAGGTTCACCGCCTTGGCCAGGATCGCCTTGGTCTCGACCGACTCGAAGCTCTGGACCGGGTCGATCGCCTCCACGTCCTCGATCGTGTCGGCGATCGAGACCGACTCGCCGCGCTCGCCGCCCGGGGACAGCAGCTCGTCCAGCGCCACCACCGAAACGAGGTTGATCTTGTTCAGCACGCCCTGCAGCTCGTCGACCGAGATGCTCAGCGCGCCGGCAAGCTCCCCGTCGGTGGGCGGGCGCCGCAGCTCGTTCTCCAGCACGGCGATCGCCTTCTCGACTTCGCGGGCCTTCGCGCGAACCGAGCGCGGGATCCAGTCGATCGCGCGCAGCTCGTCGATGATCGCGCCGCGGATCCGCGAGATCGCGTAGGTCTCGAACTTGATGTCGCGGCCGGGGTCGAACTTCTCGATGGCGTCGATCAGCCCGAAGATGCCGTAGGACACCAGGTCGGCGTGCTCGATCGTGCGCGGGAGCCCGACGGAGACGCGGCCGGCCACGTACTTCACCAGCGCCGAGTAGTGAAGGATGAGCGCCTCGCGTGCGTTCTCGTCCTTGTTCACCTTCAGCTCCTGCCACAGCGCCGCGATGCTCGCCTGCCCGTCGTCGGAGGCGGGTGCAGCGCGGACCTCGCTCGCCTCCTCGACGGCGACCGCGTCACGCTCTTGGGTGGGCTCTGTCATAGACCGTTCGCAACTGCTCCCGTGAAACGTGCGTGTAGACCTGAGTGGTCCTCAAGTCTATGTGACCGAGCAGCTCCTGGACGCTTCGCAGGTCGGCGCCGCCGTCCAGCAGGTGCGTCGCGAAGGTGTGGCGGAACGTGTGGGGCGAGGCCTTGCCGCCGGGAACCGCCTCCTTCACGTAGCGTTCGACCATCGCGCGCACGTCGCGCGTGCCCATGCGCTTGCCCCTTCTGTTGAAAAAGAGCGCTTCCGGCGCGGACGCCTCCTTCATGCACCCGGGCCGGGCATCCAGGTAGACGCGCAGCGCCCCCGCGGCCGGCTCGCTCATGGGCACCATGCGTTCCTTGGATCCCTTTCCGAGCACGCGGACGACGCGTTGGTCGACGTCGATCCGTTCCAGATCGAGCCCGACGAGTTCGGCGACCCGGATGCCGCTGCCGTAGAGCAGCTCCAGGATCGCGCGGTCGCGCGCGCCGAAGGGATCGTCGCGCGGCGGCAACGCCATCAGTGCCTCGATCTGCGCGGGCCGGATGATCGCCGGGAGCGCGCGGCCTCGTTTGGGCGTCTGCACGAGCGCGGCCGGGTTGTCCGGACGCAGCTTGCGCCGGACCAGGAAGCGGTAGAAGGCGCGCACGGCCGCCGCCTTTCGCGCCACCGACGATCGCGCGTACTTGCGCGTCGTGAGGTTGGCGAGCCAGCGCCGGACGGTCTGGGTCTGTGCGGTGATCGGGTCGAGGTCCTGGCGGGCGCAGAACGCGAAAAACTGCCCCACGTCGCGCCGGTAGGCCTCTCGCGTGTGGGGCGAGAGGCCCCGTTCCGCCGCGATGTGGACCAGGAACCGCTCGAGCGCCTCCTCGTGCGCGATCGTGCGGGTGGCCATCACGCTCCTCGGGTCGGGTAGGGCCACTATCGAAGGCGCCGCTCGCGCGGTCAAGCACTCGGGCCTCGGGCGAGCGCCCCGCCGTAGACTCGGGTTCGATGGGCTACAACCCCTTGCGCAAGTACCGCGGCACGAAGGTCGTCGATATCACCGTGCTCGTGGTCGTGACGGCGTTGCTGGTCGCCCTCGTCGTGTGGGCAGTTCGGTGAGGCGCGCTCGCGAGCTTGGCGGCGATAGACCGAACTTTTTTCGACTGATTCGAGGCGCGCGCGCCGGTTGCGGTCAATGCGCCGGCGGGGGAACCGAGGGCACGCGGTAGCGTCCCGCCGTGACCGGACGCAGCCAGCTCGGGCGGCGCGGAGAGACGCTCGCCGCCGACTACCTTCAACAGCGCGGGTGGGTCGTCATCGAGCGCAACCTTCGCTATCGCGAAGGCGAGATCGACCTCGTCGTCGCGCGCGACGGGGTGCTCGCCTTCGTCGAGGTGAAGACTCGGCGCACGCGGACATTCGGCGCGCCCGTGGAGGCGGTCACGCGGACCAAGGCCCAGCGGATCAGGCGCGTCGCGGCTCGCTACCTGATCGAGACCTGTCCGAAGGCCGACGTGATCCGCTTCGACGTGATGGATCTCGCGAGCGAGGGCGAGGGGTTCGCGATCACGCACCTGGAAGGCGTCTTCTAGGTGCTCGCCCGGGCGGCAAGCATGGCCATCGTGGGGATGGACGGGTATCCGATCGCCGTCGAGGTCTCCATCACGCAGGGTCTTCCGGCGTTCACGATCGTCGGGCTGCCGGACGCCTCCATCCAGGAGGCCCGCGAGCGCGTGCGCGCGGCGATCGTCTCCTCCGGCGAGAGCTGGCCGCTGCAGCGCGTCACGGTGAACCTCTCGCCGGCGCACCTGCGCAAGGCCGGAAGCGCGTTCGACCTGGCGATGGCTTTGGGGCTGCTGGCGGCCGCGGGCCGCGTGCCGGGCGAGCGGCTCGGCGGCACGTGCGTCCTCGGCGAGCTGTCCCTGGACGGCTCGGTGCGCCCGGTGCGCGGGGTGCTTCCCGCCGTCCTCGCGGCGGCGCGGGCGGGCGTGGAGGCCGTAATGGTGCCGCCCGAGAACGCGGCCGAAGCGTCCCTTGCCGGCGGGATCGCGGTGCTGCCCGTCCGGCACGTCGCGCAGGCCCTGCGGTACCTGCGCGGTGAAGGCGCGCTCGATCCGGCTCCCCCGGTCCGGGCACGGACGGATGAGGACCGAGGAGACGATTTCGCCGACGTGCGGGGCAACCCGTCGGCCAAGCGAGCGCTCGAGATCGCCGCGGTCGGCGGACACAACGTGTTGATGAGCGGACCGCCCGGAGGCGGAAAGACCATGCTCGCCCGCCGCATGCCCGGAATCCTCCCGCCGATGACCGACGACGAGGCGTTCGAGGTGACGAGGCTCTACTCCGTCGCCGGCATGCTTCCGGACGGGCAGCCGCTCGTCCGGCGACGACCGTTTCGAGCGCCGCATCACTCCGCGTCGCTCACCGGGCTGATCGGCGGCGGGAGCGGGATGCCGCACCCCGGTGAAGCAAGCCTCGCGCACCGCGGCGTGCTCTTCTTGGACGAGTGCGGCGAGTTCCGGCGCGAGGTGCTCCAGGCGCTTCGCCAGCCGCTCGAGGACGGCTCGATCGCGATCGTCCGTTCGAAGTGGTCGGTCACCTACCCCGCCCGCTTTCAGCTCGTCGCCGCGACGAACCCCTGCCCGTGCGGGAATCTCTACGACGAGACTTATCCCTGCACGTGCCTTCCGGGCCGGGTCGCCGCGTACCAGGAGCGGCTGCGCGGACCGGTCTTCGACCGAATCGACCTTCGCGTGGACGTGCCGCGCTTGACCAAGGCCGAGCTGTTCGGGCTGCCGGACGGGGAGTCGTCGGTCGTCGTCGCGGCTCGCGTGACCGAGGCGCGAGGAGCGCAGCGCGAGCGGCTTCGGTCCGCGCGCGTGCAGTGCAACGCGGAGCTGCCGGCCCGGGACCTGGAGCGCGCGTGCCGCCTTACCGGCGGCGCGCTCGCCGAAATCGGCGCCGGGATGCAGCGCCTCGGGTTGACCGCGCGCGGCGCGCATCGAGCGATGCGCGTCGCCCGCTCGATCGCCGACCTTGCCGGGTCTGACACGGTCGATCGCGAACACGTCGCCGAGGCGCTGACCTACCGCGTGGGCGTCCAAACCGTCGCCCGATGAGCGGGCCAGAACTCCGATCGATCGACCCCGGCGATCCCGCCTTCCCCGGCCGGCTTCGCGGGCGCGAGCCCGGCGTCGAGCGCCTGTGGGTCGCCGGCGCCGACCCGCACGCCCTCGGGCCCATGATCGCCGTCGTCGGCGCGCGCCGCGCGACGGCCTACGGGCTCGACGTCGCACGTGGGCTCGCGGCGGACCTCGCGGCGATGGGCTTCTGCATCGCGAGCGGGATGGCGCTCGGCATCGACCGCGCGGCGCACGAGGGCGCGCTCGCGGTCGGCGGCGCCACGCTCGCGGTCCTGGCCAGCGGCGCCGACCGTCCCACGCCGTCGTCCAACAAGGCCCTGTACGAGCGCATCCTCCACGCGGGCGGCTCCATCGTGTCGGAGTATCCGCCCGGGACCGACTCGCACGCGCACCACTTCCCGGCTCGCAACAGGATCATCGCCTGGCTGTCGCTCGGGACGCTCGTCGTGCAGGGCCGGTCCAAGAGCGGCGCCCGCATCACGGCCGGCCACGCCGACGTCGTCTTCGCCGTGCCCGGCGACATCCGTTCGCCGCTGTCCGAGCTGCCCCACGAGCTGCTCGCCGACGGCGCTCGCCTGTGCGCCGGCGCGGGCGACGTTGTCGGCGAGTTCGGACCGCAGCTCGGCTGGCTGAAGCCGGATGCGAACAGCCGGCCGGTCCCGCCGCTTCCGCCCGAGCAGCGCGCCCTGGTCGATGCGCTCGCCGGCGGCCCGGCCTCGCTCGACGCGCTGGTCGCGCGCACCGGCATGCAGATCGGAGCCGCCTCGATCGCGCTGACCTCGCTCGAGGTCGCCGGCGTCGTCGTGCGCGCGCCCGGAGGCAGGCTCCAGCTCGCGCGCTCCTAGGAAGCCGGCGAGCGACCCGCGATTACGAGCAGCCCGACACGCGTTCGTACGCGTTCCTGGGCATCAAACCGTCGCGCGCGCCGGGGAACCCACGCAGCACCTGCCTGTACACCTCTTCGAGGCCCTCGACGTTGAGGTTGCTCACGCAATGAAGCTCGGTCCCGTACGCGGCGCCGGGCGGGTGCGGATACCGGCCGTTCATGGGGTCGTGGATGATGTTCTCGTCGTCGGGCGGGTTCGCCGGGATCGCCTCGTTCACATGCCCGAGCCCGAGACAGTGCCCGTACTCCTGCGAGCTGATGTTGAACATGTCCTCGTAGGTGAAGCTGCTCGTGAAGAGCTTCCCGTTGTCCACGACGCAGAACCGGCCGACGTGAACCGCCACGCCGAGGCTGATGACTTGGTGCTCGTCACTGACGACGGCGATGTCGGGGTCGTCGAGCGCGGACTGGGGTATGTGGTCGCGTCCGACGACGAAGATGTCGCGCTCGAGTCCGTTGCGAAGCCAGGCGGGCGCGTAGGTCTCGATTGCCCGCTCCCAGTCCTCGATCGAGTTCGTCACGGCCCGGAAGTAGGAACTCTCGTAGGGGCTCAGCTCGTCGGGGTCGAACCCGTTCAGGATCCCCTTGCCGTTGACGATCTGGCCGTGACCCGGTGGGAAGACCAGGATCGTCAGCTCGGACTCGTTCCAGTTGAACCACACGGGCTGGCGGTAGACGACGCCGGCCCGCGCGTGCCCGCTCAGCATCGTGGCGAGCAGCGCGAGGACGACCAACGCTCGGGTAGAGCGCATCAGGACCCTCCAGGTCGGAGCGACGACGGTTCGGTGAGGAGGAGCTTCTGCGAGAGCCGCCCGCAGTCCTTCTCAGTCGCCGGTCAGCCCCTCCGGGGAATCGGGGATATCGGAACGCTTCAGCTCCTCGATGTTGACGTCGCTGAAGGTCAGGATGCGGACGGACCCGACGAAGCGCGCGGTTCGGTACATATCCCACACCCAGGCGTCGTTGAGCGATACCTCGAAGTAGGTGTCCGGACCGTCGGCGTGCGGGTGCACGTCGACCTCGTTGGCCAGGTAGAACCGCTTGTCCGTTTCCACGACGTAGCGGAACATGCCGAAGACGTCCCGGTACTCCTTGTAGAGGCCGAGCTCCATCTCGGCCTCGAACTTCTCCAGGTCGTCCGCGCTCATGCGCCCTCGGCACCCCACAGGCTCATCTGCCCGACGCCGTTGAACGATAGACGGTGATAGGGCGACGGTCCGAATTCGCGGATGGCGTCCCAATGCTCGGCCGTCCCGTAGCCCTTGTTCTCCACGAAGCCGTACTCGGGGAAGCGCCGCCCCAGCGCGCGCATGATGCGGTCTCGCGTCACCTTCGCCACGATCGAGGCGGCGGCGATCGTCTTGGACACGCGGTCGCCCGCCTTGATGGCGAGCGCCGGAAACGGCGCGCGCGCGACCGCGTAGCCGTCCACCAACAGGTAGTCGGGCTCCGGGTCGAGGCGGACCGCGGCGGCCCGCAGCGCGCGCAGGTTGGACCGGTGCAGCCCGCGCCGGTCGATCGAGCCCGCGCGAACCTTGACGACCGAAACGGCGAGCGCATGACGCAGGATCTCGCTCGCTAGACGCTCGCGCGCCGCGGGCGTCAGCAGCTTGGAGTCGCGCAACCCGGGAATCTCCACGTCGTCGGGGAGGATGACCGCGCAGGTCACGAGCGGACCTGCGAGCGCGCCGCGGCCGGTTTCGTCGACGCCCGCCACCCTCCGGAACCCCGCCCGGTAAAGGGTCTGCTCGATGCGCCCGTCCGGCTCCACGTCCCGATCATACGGGCAGCCTAGGGGAACGCCCAGGCCGACAGTCGCGGCGACCACGCCCGGACCCACGCGTAGGCGGGCGTGTGGAAGAAGCCGATGCGGCCGGCCGGCCAGATCCTGATGAACGCCTTGCCGATGATGTCGGTGCGGGCGACCGGGCCCAGCAACGTGCGGCTGTCGGAGGAGTTCGGCCTGTTGTCCCCCATCACGAAGTAATGGTCCTCGGGCACGACGGTCGGCTCGAACGCAACGCGTTGCACGTTCTGCACATACGGCTCGTCGAGGCGGAATCGCTCCCCCCCGACCGGCGTGATGTAGACGTGCCCGCGCCTGTTGGCCTCGACCGTCTCCCCCGGCAGGCCGACCACGCGTTTGATGAAGTCCCGCTCCTGGGGATGCACGACGCCGAGGCCTTCGGTCAGGAACGATCGAACGCGCCCGAAGAAGGACTTCTGCCGCCGGTCCTTCTCCGCGATGAACACGATGATCTCGCCCCGCCGCGGGTCGCGCACGCGGTAGACCAGCTTGTTCACCAGCACGCGGTCGCCGATCTTGAGCTCGGGCACCATCGACTCGGACGGGATGTAGAACGCCTGGGCAACGAAGGTCTTGATGATCAGCGCCAGGCCGAAGGCGATCAGGATCAGCACCGGCAGCTCGCGCAGGAAGCTCCCCTTCCCGCCGTCTTTGTCCTCGGTCTCCGGCGCAGCCCCTTCGGGTGTTTCCGCGGCCGCACCGCTGCCGGGCTGCTCCCCGACGGTGTCGAGCGCCCGCGGCTCGGCGTCTTCCTCCATGACGGCCAACTGTATCGCGGCCGGCCGGTCACGCTTGCGGCTCAGGCCCGCCGGGTGCGAACTGCTGCGATCAAGCCGGCGAGACCGAGCACTGCGCCGGCGATCGGTCGAGCGGCCAGCCCGGATCCCCCGTAGGTGGGCTCGCTCAGCAACCCGATGCGTCCGGGCGGCCAGATCCGAACGAACGCCTTGCCGATCACGTCGCTCATCTTGATCGGGCCGAGCGTCGACCGGGAGTCCGAGGAGTTGTTGCGGTTGTCGCCCATCACGAACAGGTGGCCCTCGGGAACGACCACGGGCTCTTGCAGCGTGAAGTTGTCCTCGCCCTGCATGATGTAGGGCTCGTCGAGCCGCATGCGCGCGCCGTCGGTCGTCGTCACGAAGACGTGCTTCTTCGTCACCTCGATGGTCTCGCCCGGCAGCCCGATCACACGCTTGATGTAGTCGGTCTCCGACGGCGCCGACACGCCGAGCCCTTCGATCAGGAAGTCCCGCACCTTCTGTACGACGCTTCGGTCGCCGTCGGGGCGGTCGACGACGAACACCACGATCTCGCCTCGACGGGGCTCTCGGAACCGGTAGGCGAGCTTGTTCACCGCCACACGGTCGCCGCGACAGTTGTCGCAGCCGTGCAGCGTCGGCTCCATGGACTCCGACGGGATGAAGAACATCTGCAGCAGGAACGTCTTGAGCAGCAGGGCCATGCCGAGCGCCAGCGTGACCAGGACGGGCAGCTCGCGGAGCCGGTCGGTTACCTTCCGCTTGGGCGGGGGCAGACCGGCGGGCAGTGTCGGCCACGATTCCTGGAGCCCGTGCTCGTCGAGCCGCAGCGCGGCTCCATTACCGAGCGCTCCGGCGTGGCCGGTCGGCGGGGCGGGGGAAGTCTCGATCGATTCCAGGGTCATGTGCGTCCCCGTCATGGTACGAGCAGCGCGGCGATCGCGCGCCGAGGGGGGCTACGCGCCCGCGGGCTTCGGCTCTTCTTCCGCCGCTTCCGCGGCCTCGGGAGTCTCGGCCTCCTGGGCCTCGGTAGTCTCGGCCTCCTCGGCCTCCGTAATCTCAGGAGTCTCGGCCTCGGGAGTCTCGGCTTCCTCGGCCACGACTTCGGGAGCCGCCGCCTCGGACTCGTCCTCCCCTTCGACCGGCACGAACTCCTGGATGCGGGTGCGGCGCTCGTCGATGCGAGCGGCCTTGCCGCTCAGCTCGCGCAGGTAGTACAGCTTTGCGCGGCGCACCTTGCCGTGGCGAACCACCTCGAGCTTGGTGATGAGCGGCGCGTGCAGCGGGAACGTGCGCTCGACGCCCACGCCGAAGGAGACCTTGCGAACGGTGAAGGACTCGCGCAGACCCCCTCCGCGGCGCGCGATCACGACGCCCTCGAACATCTGGTCGCGCGTGCGCTGGCCCTCGTGCACCTTGACGAACACCTTCACGCGGTCACCCGGCCGGAACGGCGGGATGTCCTTGCGCAGGCGTCCTTGTTCGACGATGTCGAGTTTGTTCATGGGTGTCTCCAGCCCGAGAAGCAGCGGCCGCTCATGCTACCAGGAGCGCGAGCCGCTGCCTACACGCCCGGCTCGCCGGGCTCGACCAGGTCGGGACGCCGGTCGCGCGTCCGGCGCATCGCCTCCTCGCGCCGCCACCGCTCGACCTCGGCGTGGTTGCCCGACAGCAGGACCTGGGGCACGGCCATCCCGCGGAACTCCGCGGGCCGGGTGTAGTGCGGGTAGTCGAGCATCCCGGTCGTGAAGGACTCCTGCTCGACCGAGCCGGGCTCGCCGACCACCCCGGCGAGCAGGCGCGTCACCGCCTCGATCACGACGAGCGCGGCCGCCTCGCCGCCGGCCAGTACGAAGTCGCCGATGGAGACCTCGTCGGTCGCCAGCGTCGCGACGCGCTCGTCGATCCCCTCGTAGCGTCCGCACATCAGCACCAGGTGCGCCTCGCCGGAAAGTTCCTCGGCGAGCCGCTGGTCGAATCGCCGGCCCGCGGGCGTGAGCAAGATGCGGCGGGCGCGCTCCCATCCCTCGATCGCTTCGACCGCGGCGAACCACGGCTCGGGCTTCATCACCATGCCCGGCCCGCCGCCGAACGGCTCGTCGTCGACGGTGCGGTGTTTGTCGGTCGCGTGCGCGCGCAAGTCGCGCACGGCCAGCTCGACCAAACCCTGCTCGCGTGCCTTGCCCAGCAGAGACACGCGCGCCGGAGCCTCGACGTACTCGGGGAAGATCGTGACGACGTCGACGCGCATTCAGAACAGCCCTTCCGGCGGGTCCAGCGTGATGCGACGGGCGTCCCGGTCGACGCCGACGACGATCGCGCGCACCGCGGGGACGAGCACCTCTCCCCCGTCACGCGCGATCACCCAGTGGTCGTGCCCCGCGCCTTCCTGGACGCGCGCCAGCGCGCCGAGCGCTCTGCCCGCGCGATCGACGACCAGGAAGCCCTCGATCTCATGGGGATAGAACGACCACTCCTGCAGCGGACGAGCCTCCCCCTGCTCGATGAACAGCGTCGTGCCTCGCAGCGCCTCGGCGGCGGTTCGATCCGGCACCTGCTCGAACTTCACCAGTAGACGCCCTTGGTGCTCGCGAGCCGCGGCGACCGAGAGCCGCTCGGTTCCGGCGATTACAGTCCTGCCCGGCGCGAAGCGTTCGGGAGCGTCGGAGTAGACCTCGACGGAGACCTCGCCGCGGATGCCGTGCGCCTTGGCGACGCGTCCCACGGCGAGCCGCTCGGGCTCCATCGGTCAGTCGGCGATCTCGACCGAGGCGTAAGTGTCGAATCGCGAGGCGGTGGCCCGGGCCGTGCGCCGGATGGCGTTGGCCATGTGCCCGCCCCGGCCGATGACGCGCCCCAGGTCCTCGGGGTCGACGTGGAGCAGGTAGAGCGCGCCGCGGTCGTCGGCGGTCACTTCGACGTGGACCTGGTCGGGGTGGTCGACGATGGCGCGCACGGCGTAGAGCAGCACGTCGTGCACGGGGTCGCCGGTCGTCTCGAAGTCGTCCGCGCCCTCGTCGGGCTCGGGCGCGCCCTCGGGCGTCAGGCCTTCGCCGTCTTGGTCTGCTTGTGCTTCTGCCATATGCCGGTGCGCTTGAGCAGCGCGGTCGCGCTCTCGGACGGCTGGGCCCCCTTCGAGAGCCAGTGGAGCGCGCGACCCTCGTCGATCGTGATCTGCGACGGCTCGGTGAGGGGGTTGTAGTGGCCGATGATCTCGACGAAGCGCCCATCCCGCGGCTTGCGCTGGTCGGCGACCACAACGCGATACGCGGGCTGCTTGCGCTTGCCCGTTCGAAGGAGCCTTATCCGTACCATCGGCCCGCAGAGGATACACAGCACCGCAGGTCCGTGCTACTTCGCGGTCGAGCTACGCCTCCGGGTTGCACGGCGAGGCGTACCCGGTGCTGACGGTCCTCCCGAGGAGGGCGAGGCCCGGTTTGTCGGGCACGGGCACGCCGAACACCTTGCCCTGAGCGCGCGCGGGCCGCCCGACGGTCAGGTTGTGGTAGACGAACGGGCACGTCACCTGAACGGCAACCCGGACGGCGGTCCGGAGTAGCGGGCGTACGAGGTCGACGCATCCAAGTCCCCGTCCTCGCGGACGAGCATGTGGAACGGTCGCCCGGCGAGCGTCGTGTGGACCTCAGCTCCGCTGAAGTCGTCGTGGACCAACTCATGGGTTCGTGCTCGGTTCCGCGATACCAGATGCCGAAACGATATGTCGCTGCTCGTATGGAAGACAAGGAATGCAGGGCTTAGCGGCGCTTCTTCTTTTTCTTGTGGTGTTGTTTGGGTTTCTTCGGCCGCGGCTTCGTGCGGGGGCGGTGGGGCATGCCGCCCGGAAGGCCCGCGGGCGCGAGCGCCGGCCCCATGCCGGGCTTGCCGCCGACGCCGGGCATCCCACCGGTCACCACGGCCTTCATCAGCTTGCGAACCTCAGTGAACTGCTTGACCAATGCGCTCACGTCGCTCTGCTGCTTGCCGCAGCCCGTCGCGATCCGCCTGCGCCGGGACGGGTTGATGATGCCGGGGTCTTCGCGCTCGGCGCGCGTCATCGACTGGATGATCGACTCGACTTCCTTCAGGTCGCGCTCGTCGACCTCCTCGCCTTGCAGCATCTGCTTCATCCCGGGCACCATGCCGAGCAGCGACTGCAACGGCCCCATCTTCCGCAGTTGCTTGAGCTGCGTGAGGAAGTCGTCGAGCGTGAAGGTCGCCTTGCGGATCTTCTCCTCCATTGCGGCGCGCTCGTCGGCCTCCATGTGCTCTTCGGCCTTCTCGATGAGCGTGAGCACGTCGCCCATGCCGAGGATGCGCGACGCCATGCGATCGGGATGGAAGGATTCGAAGGCGTCGAGGCGCTCTCCGGTCGAGGCGAACTTCACCGGACGCCCGGAGACGTGCGCGATGGAAAGCGCCGCGCCGCCGCGAGCGTCGCCGTCGATCTTGGTCAGGATGATCCCCGAATAGTCCACGCGCTCCAGGAACGCGGTCGCGACGTTCACCGCGTCCTGACCGGTCATGGCGTCGGCGACGAACAGCGTCTCGTCGGGTTGCACGCGGTCGCGGATCGCGGCCGCCTCGTTCATCATCTCCTCGTCGACGTGCAGTCGCCCGGCCGTGTCGACGATCACGACGTCGCGGCGCTGCGCGCGCGCCTCCTCCAGCCCCTCCCCGGCGACCTCGACCGGGCTCATGCCGGTGCGCGTCACGACCGGCACGCCGATCTCGGCGCCGACGATCGCGAGCTGCTCGACCGCGGCAGGACGCTGGAGGTCGCACGCGACGAGCAGCGGCTTCTTGCCGCGCGACTTCAGCAGGCGCGCGAGCTTGCCGGCGGCCGTCGTCTTGCCCGAACCCTGCAGCCCGCAGAGCATGATCACCGTCGGCGGGTTCTGCGCGTAGGCGATCGGCTTGTGCTCGCTGCCCAGCACCGCGACGAGCTCCTCGTGGACGATCTTTACGACGGCCTGCGCGGGCGTCAGCGCCTTCATGACCTCGTCTCCGACCGCCCGCTCGCGGACCCTGGACACGAGCGAGCGCACGACCGAGGTGTGAACGTCCGCTTCCAGCAGCGCGAGCCGGACCTCGCGCAGCACCTCGTCGACCTGCTCCTCGGTGAGCTTCCCTCGCGAGCGGAGCTTGCCGAATATCCCTTCGATCCGGTCGGTGAGCGCGTCGAACATCTACGTCTCCAGCAAGTCGTCCACGAACGTCTCGGGCACGAACGGCGCCAGGTCGTCGATCCCTTCGCCGAGGCCCACGAGCTTCACGGGGATGCCCAGCTCCTGCTGGACCGCGATCACGATGCCGCCCTTGGCCGAGCCGTCGAGCTTGGTCAGCACGAGCCCGGTCACGTTCGCCGCCTCGGTGAACGCGCGCGCCTGCTGCACGCCGTTCTGGCCGGTCGTCGCGTCCAGGACGAGCAGCACCTCGTCGGGCTCGCCCGCCTCCCGGTCGAGCACGCGCTTGATCTTGGCCAGCTCGTCCATGAGGTCGCGCTTGTTCTGCAGGCGCCCGGCCGTGTCGATGATGAGCACGTCCGCGCTGCGCGCCTTGGCGGCCGCGACGCCGTCGTAAACGACGGCGGCGGGGTCGCCGCCGGGTTGGTGCTTGACGACCTGCGCCTCGGCGCGCTCGGCCCAGGTTTCGAGCTGCTGGTCGGCGGCCGCGCGGAACGTGTCGGCAGCGGCCAGGATCGTCGACTTCCCGTCCGAGCGCATCTGCGCGGCGAGCTTTCCGATCGTGGTGGTCTTGCCGGACCCGTTGACGCCGGTGACGAGCCAGATCGTCAGGCCGCCGGACTTCGCGCGCAACGATCGGTCCTGATCGCCGAGCACGCTCAGAAGCTCCGCACGGAGCGCAGCCATGCCGTCGTCGACCTTCTGCTCGCGCAGCGCCGCCACGATCCGCTCGGTCGCCTTCACGCCGACGTCGGCCAGCAGGAGCACTTCCTCGATCTGCTCCCAGTCTTCGGCCGTCATCGCCGAACCGCGGAACAGCCGGCTGAGCGACGAGCCGATCGAGCGAACCCGTCCGCGCTTCGGAGGCGCCACCGGCTCGGGCGGGGCCTCGGGTTCCGGGAGCACAACCGGCTCGGGAGGAGCCGCCGGTTCGGGCGGCGCTAGCAGCTCTGGCGGGGCGGCCGCCCGTTCCGGCGGGGCGATCGGTTCCGGCGGCGCGATCGGTTCCGGCGGCGCCTCGACGGCGGGAGCCTGCGGCTCGTCGAAGGTTTCCGGCGCTTCGTCGAGGTCGGGGACGCTCACCCGCGACCGGCGGCGCGCGATGGCGACGCCCGCGACGCTCAGCAACAGCGTGCTGAAGATCAGCAGCACGAGGACGAGGGCGAAGCCGGGACCAGAACCGTCAGACATCGGCCGGGCAGCCTACCAGCGCCGCCGCCGCCAGACTCGCGTCAGCTCAGCTCGATCACGCGATCGTCGAGCGTCAGGGGCTCGCCCGGCGGAGAACCGGCGTCGGCGGCGGGCTCCTCGAGCCGCTCGCAGATCACCTTGCTGACGCCCTCGCGCCCCATCGAGATGCCGTAGAGCGTGTCGGCGATCTCCATCGTCCGCTTCTGGTGGGTCACGATCAGCAACTGGGAGGACCGCCGGAACTCGACCGCCAGGGTCAGGAACCGTTGCAGGTTGATGTCGTCGAGCGCGGCCTCCACCTCGTCCATGACGTAGAACGGCGACGGGCGCGCGCGAAAGACCGCGAACAGCAGCGCGACGGCGACCAGCGACCGCTCACCTCCGGAGAGCAGCGACACGCGCTTCACGCGCTTGCCGGCTGGGCGCGCCTCGACCTCGATCCCCGACTCCAGCAGGTTGTCGGGCTCGGTGAGCGTGAGCGCGCCCTCGCCGCCGGGGAAGAGCCGCGAGAACACCTCCGAGAACTCCCGCGCGACGTCGGCGAACGCGGCGCCGAACACCTCGACGATCTTGGCGTCGACCTCCCGCACGACGTCCATCAGGTCCCGCCTGCTCTTGCGCAAGTCCGCCACTTGGTCGGTGAGGAACGCGTGCCGGTCGACCAGCTCCTGGAACTGCTCCATCGCGATCGGGTTCACGCGGCCGAGCAGCCCGAGCTTGCGGTCGAGCGTGGCGAGCCGCCTGCGCAGGTCGTCCTCTTCCTCGGGTTCGCACGACACGGCCTCAAGCGCCTCGGCCGGCGCCATCGCGTGGTCGTCGCGCAGGCGCTCGACGAGCGCGGTCATCCGGTGCGAGCGCTCCGCCCGGCGCAGGTCCGCCTGGTGCGCGCGCTCGCGCGCCTCTTGCAGCGCGGCATCCAGCTCCCGGCCGGTCGCGCGCGCGGCGGTCAGGTCTTCCTGCAGCCGGGCGCGGCGGTCGTCGCCGCCTTCGCGGGCGGCGCGCGCCTGCTCGACCCACGTCTCGACCCTGCCGGCGGTCGCGCGCGCCGCGTCCCCGACCGCCGAGGCCCTCGTCGCGCCCGTGAGCCAGCGGTCGCGCCCGGACTCCCAGCGCTCGCGCTCGTCGGCGACGCGCCGGGCTCGGGCGCGAAGGCCGTCCAGGTGCGCGCCCGCCGCGCGTTCGCGCTCGGTCGCTTCGCCGAGCCGCAGCGCGTGCTCGGCCGCCCGGCGCTCGATGCTCGCGATCGCAAGCTCGTCCACCTCCGGCTCGGCCGCGACCGCGCGCCCGAGCCGCGCCACCACCGCCTGCAACCTCTCGGTGTCGGCGGCCAGACGTTCGCTCACCTCGGTCTGGCGTCCGCTCAGCACGGAGTCCTCGCGCTCCAGCACCGAGCGCTGGTTCTCCATCGCGCCCAGGCGCTGCGTGGCGCCGTCGGTCTCGGCGTCGATCTCCTCCAGCTCGGTGCCGACGGGCTCCAGCTCGCCGGCGAGCACCGCCACTTCGGCCCGCACGGCGCCCAGGTCCCGCCGCAAGCCCTCCAGCCCCGCGCTCGCCTCGGCGTGCTCGGCTTCGATGCGCGCGAGCTGCTCGCGCGGGTCGATCGCGTCCTCGGGCGCGCCGCCGATGAGCACGTTCGGCCCGAGGCGATCGCCCTCGATCGTGACGACGACGACCCTGCGGTGCTCCGCGGTGATCTCGGCGGCTTCGGCCAGCGAGTCCGCGACCCCCACGCCGGCGAGCAGCGCGAGCACCGCCTCGCCCCGCGGGCCGGCGGACGCCACGACCGAGGACAGCGCGCGAACCCCGTGCGGGAGCGGCTCGTAGATCGAGGCGCCCGGGAGCGCGATGGCCGCGCGCGCGCCGGCGCCCTTCATCCGGTCCAGCGCCGCCATCGCGTCTGCGCGGTCGCTCGCCAGCAACGCGTGCGCGATCGGTCCGAGCGCCGCGCGCAGCGCGCGCTCGTAGCCGGGCGCCGGCCGGACCTGGTCGAGCACGCGGCCGAGGATGCCGCGGGCGCCGTCGAGCACGGCGGCCGGGTCGCGGTCCTGCTCGATCGCATCGGTCAGCACGTTCATGCGCAAGGCGAGCGCCTCCACCGCGCGCTCCGCCTCCCGTTCCTTGCTCGCCATCGTCGCGATCACGCGCTCGCCCGCCGCCCGCTTGCCGTCGATCGCTTCGAAGCGAGCCCCGGCCGCGGTCTCGCGCTCCTCCAGACGCGCCAGCTCGGCCCGGACCTCCTCGATCTGCGCCGCGTTGGCCGCGAGCGTCTCGGCGAGCGCGCGCCGGCGCTCGGCGAGCGAGGCCCGCTCCTCCTGCGCGTTCTCCACGGCGGCGCGCAGTGCCGCGCGCTCGCCGTGGAGGTGCACGATCTCCTCGCGCGCGCGTCGTGCCTCCGCGCGCGCTTCCTGCGCCTCGCTGCGCTCGGTCTCGGTGCGCCTCGCTCCGTCCTCGGCTTCGCGCCGCGCCGCGCGCGCGGTCTCCAGCGCAGCCTCGGACTCCGCAATCTCGTGCTGGCTGGGCGCCTCCTCGGTCGGCTCCCGCGCGGCGAGGTCGCGCAAGTGCTGCGCCCGTTCCTGCGCGAGCCGCGCGAGCGCCTGCAGGCGGTCGCGGGCCCCGGCGAGCCGGTACTCGGCCTGCACCAGCTCGCCCGACTCGCGGCTCGCCTCTGCCACGTGGCGCTCCAGCTCCTCGACGCCGGACATGGTCGCCGCATACCGCTCGGACAAGGAGGCGACGTCCTCCAGCGCGCGGCGCTCGGCCTCGGCGTCTCCTTCCCGATCGAGCGCCCGGTACTCCAGCGTCCAGAGCTTCAGCCGAAGCTCGCCGGCCTCGGTCTCGATCTCGGCGGCGCGCTTGGCGATCTCGGCCTGCCGCTCCAGCGGCCGGATCTGGCGACGCAGCTCGTTGATGACGTCGCCGAGCCGCTCGGTGTCCGCATCGACGCGCTCGAGCTTGCGAACCGCCCGCTCCTTGCGCTTGCGATACTTCAGCAGGCCGGCGGCCTCCTCGATGATCGCCCGGCGCTCGACCGGCCGGCCCGCGAGCACGTCGACCAGGTGCCCCTGTCCGACGATCGTGTGCAATTCGCGCCCGATCCCGCTGTCGGACAGCAGCTCCTGGATGTCGAGCAGCCGGCAGGGCGCGCCGTTGATGGCGTAGTCGCTCTCACCCGACCGGAACAGCGTCCGGCGAATGGTGACCTCGGCGAATTCGATGGGCAGCACGCCCGACGAGTTGTCGATCGTCAGCTCGACTTCGGCGCGGCCGTACGCGGGCTTGGTGGGGCTCCCGGCGAAGATCACGTCTTGCATCGATCCGCCGCGCAGGGTCTTGGCGCCCTGCTCGCCCAACACCCAGGAGATCGCGTCGACCACGTTGGACTTGCCCGAGCCGTTCGGGCCGACGACCACCGCCACGCCGGGCGTCAGGTCGAAGATGGTGCGCTCCGCGAAGGACTTGAAGCCTCGTATCACGAGGCGGCGTAGGAACACGCGGCGATGCTAACACGCACCGCGCCGGCCGCCGGTGAAGGCGGAGCGGCGCGGGCGCTCTTTTTCGCAGGTCAGGACGTGTGTGGGTCCGGACATGGCAACGGCCACCCCCGCGGGGGTGACCGTCGGTATGCGGTCCGTCTCGGTGTTACGCGAGCGCTCGGGCTTCTTCGACCACAGGCAGCTCCGCCTTGACCTCGGCGATCGCCCGCAGCGCGATCACTTCGGCCTCGGCGGCCTCAAGGGCCTTCTCGAGCTCCTTGACACGAGCCTGCAACGTCGCGACCTGCTTGAGCAGCATGGACGCACGCGGCTCACCGAGGAACCCATACAACGCCTTCGCCATTCGGTTCGTCTCCCTTCGGGGTTAGAGGGTAGACACGCCGGGATCCTGCGTGGGGAATCGCCCGGTCAATGCGCCATCATAACGGAGGCCCCTGCGAGGATAAAGCCCTCCGCGCAACAATTACTTGGAAACTTCTCCCATCGACGCCCGATACCGCCGCCTGTGTCGCCCTTCATCCCTTCCGGCGGCGTGCCTCGCGGCACGCTCACCCGCGCACGTGGAACGGACCGGCTTCGCGCCGCGGCGGCTCCGGGCGCACCGAGACCTCGTTCACCCGAGCCGCCGGCGGCCCGACGCGGGCCCACGCGACGAAGCGCTCGACCGCCGGCCCAGACCCCTGAACGGCGGCCTCGACCCGGCCGTCGGGCAGGTTTCGGACCCAGCCGCTGAGCGACAGCGCGCGCGCCTGCTCGACGGCGGACTGACGGTAGAAGACGCCTTGCACGCGCCCGCTCACCACGAGGCGCACGCGCCGCTGACTCAGTACCTCGGCAGGCTCGGATCCACCTGTTGCGCCCATGCGTCGATTCCCCCGGCGAGGTGCTTGGTGTTGGTGAGCCCGACGCCGTGCAACCAGCGCAGCACCTCGGCCGATCGCGCGCCCACCTTGCACAGCACCACGACGGTGCCCGCTTGCGGGATCTCGCTCACGCGGTCGATCACCTCGTTCATCGGCATCAGCGACGAGCCCTCGATGCGAACGATCTCCCACTCGTGGGGCTCGCGGACGTCGATCAGGCTCACCTGGTCGCCGGCGTCCATGCGCGCCTTCAGCTCGCGCGGCGTCAGCGAGAGCTGCGAGGCGAACTCGGCCACGTCCTCGGTGACCCCGCAGAACGCCTCGTAGTCGATCAGCTCGGTGACGGTCGGGTTCTTGCCGCACACCGGGCACTCGGGGTCCTTGCGCACCTTCAGCTCGCGAAAGCGCAGCTCGACGGCGTCGTAGACCATCATCCGGCCGATCATCGGGTCGCCCACGCCGGTGATGAGCTTGACGGCCTCGGTCGTTTGCAGCGAGCCGATCGTGCCGCACAGCATCCCGAGCACGCCCCCTTCCGCGCACGAGGGCACCATGCCGGGCGGCGGGGGCTCGGGGAAAAGGCACCGGTAGCACGGGCCGTACTCGGCCCAGAAGACCGAGAGCTGCCCGTCGAACCGGTAGATCGATCCCCACACGTACGGCTTGCCGAGCAGCACGCAGGCGTCGTTGACGAGGTAGCGGGTCGGGAAGTTGTCCGAGCCGTCCACGATCAGGTCGTAGCCGGCGAACAGCTCCAGCGCGTTGTCCGAACGCACCGAGGTCGGGTGTTGCACGACCTTCACGAACGGGTTGATCTCGGCGATGCTCGCCGCGGCGCTTTCCAGCTTCGAGCGGCCGATGTCGGACTGCCCGTGGATGATCTGGCGCTGCAGGTTGGTCTCGTCGACGACGTCGAAGTCCACCATCCCGAGCGTCCCGACCCCGGCCGCCGCGAGGTACATCGCGACCGGCGAGCCGAGCCCGCCGGCGCCGATGCACAGCACGCGCGCGTTCTTCAGCCGCCGCTGTCCGTCCATGGCGACGTCCGGGATGATCAGGTGCCTGGAGTAGCGCCTGATCTCCTGGTTGGACAGCTCGGCCGCGGGTTCGACGAGCGGCGGCGGCTTGCGTGTGCCGTTGTTCTCCATTGGTCCTCACGGGTCGGGGAAGCAGAGCAGGCCTCCATCGTATCGGCTGCCCGCCGCAGAGAAGAACCTGAGACGGCGCGCGATTATGCCGCGCCCTAGAAGTCCGACGCCCTCGCGTCGGCGATCTCGCGCACGTCCTCCGAGCACGGGTCGGATTCTGCGAACAGGTCGCTATCGCCCCTCGGCCACTCGCCCGCGTAGAAGCGCAAGCCCTGCCGGGGCACCCGCATGCAGCCCTCGGCCTGGCGGCCCCCCGGCGGCGTGCCGGTCGGGTCCCACCACCACGCCATGGCGGTGTCTAGGAAGGTGTAGTCGCTCACGGCGTCGGCGTTGTAGGCGCCGTAGCCGCCGATGGGCACGAAGGGGTTCTTGCGGTCCAGGTAGTTGAAGGTGAACATCCCGCGCTCGACCGTCTCCGGCCCGAGGTCCGGCCCGGCGCCCTGAGTCCCCTGGAACAGGTTCAGCAACAAGTGGTACACGTCGTAGCCGAATCGTGTGTTCGGCTTCGTGTCGGGCTCCTGGCTCAAGTATGCCTGGTACCAGAATTGCGAGCGGAACTCGGGCTCTCGCCACGCGAGCGTCGCCCCGAACATGGTGTGGTCGTTGGCGCCCTGCTGCTGGATCCAGACCGGCTGGTCCATCCGCTCGCTGGAGTCGAAGTACCACTCGGGGAAGTAGCCGGCGCCGGTCGCCGCCTTCATCATTGCCGGCACGGTCTCCTCGGTCGCCACCGCGATGCAATAGCAGACGACGGTGGTGATGCCGTCGCGCTTGAACGAGGCCATGATGTCGGGCGCCTCGCTGGACCCGGCCCCGATCCGGCGCGCCTGGAAGCGCTTGATGCTGTCGAACTCCATGTTGCACTGGCGCAGCAACTCGGCCTCCAGGATCTCGGCCTGCTCGCGCAGCTCCGGTCCGCGAGAGTCGCCTTCGGGCCGGATGAAGCCGAACGTGCGGACGCTGCGGCTCAACACGGGATCCTTGGAGAACTTCGCCGTCTCGCCCCGCAGCTTCCGGCAGATGAACGACGCGCTCCAGCGCGTTCGTGTCACGAGATCCGGCTCGAATCCCCATGCGTACGGCGCGGCCTTCTCGTACTCCTCCGGCGTCATCGGCCACTGGATCCCGAAGCTCGCGATCCCCAGCTTGAGCGCCTCTTGCATGTAGCACTCGCTGCTCCCCCCGACCAGGTGCACGACTGCGAAGGGGTCGTGCTCGGCGACCGTCTGCTGCGCGTCGCTGGCGCGGCTCGCGCACGCCGCCCCGACGTCGCCGCTGGACTTCTGCGCAATCAGCTTCACTTCCCGCCCGTAAGTCTGGTAGCGCGCCTGGAAGTAGCGCAGCATCGCCTTGACCGTTCGCACGATGTACTCGCATTCGAAGTCGTAGGTGCAGGCTCCCTCGTCCTGGGTCGAGTACGGCTCGGTCATGTCGCCGTTACAGCACCGGTCGTTGTAGAACACGATTCGGATCTCGTCCTTGGTCACGCCCCGGAACGTCTCGCCGCCGTTGTTGCCTTCGAAGAACGGCACGCACGGAGGCGAGAGCGGGTCCTCGGTCTGGCGTGGCGGGTTGCCCACGCAGTTCTTCTGGCGAGGCTTGAACTGCTGCAGGATGGGCGGCGGGGATCCCGGCAGCGCGCCCTCGCCCTGGCCGCCGGCGCCGATGCCCGCCGACTGCGGCAGCGCCGTCTCGCCGAAGTTGGCGTTGGGAGCGTCGGCCTGGGGGCCGGTCGTCGGGGCGTACTCGGCCTGGGCGCTGGGATTGTTCTGCGGGATCCGGAACGGGTTGGGCAGCACGATGAAGACGAGCACCGCCGCGACCACGGCGGCGACCACGGGCGGCCACTTGCGGCCGAGCATCTTGCCGGCCGGCACGTCCCCCCTCTCGCCCCCGATCGCTCCGGTCCGCTTAGAAGTCGCCCGGTTGCGGGTCGGAGATCTCGGTGTCGTCCTGGTTGCAGGGCGCGTCCTCGGTGTACAGGTCCGAGTCGCCCAGCGGCCACTCGCCGGCGTAGAAACGCAGACCCTGGCGCATCAGGCGCGGACATCCTTCGCCTCGCTTGCCGCCTGGCGGGGTTCCCGTCGGGTCCCACCACCAGCCCATCGCGGTGTCGACGAACGTGTAGTCGGAGATGGCCTGCGAGTTGTACGGACCGTAGCCGCCGATCGGGATGAACGGGTTCTGGCGGTTCAGGTAGTTGAACGTGAACATCCCGCGCTCGACCGTCTCCGGCGTCAGGTTCGGCCCGGCGGCCTGGATCGCCTGGAACAGGTTCAGGAACAGGTGGTAGATGTCGAAGTTGAACCGCTCGTTCGGCACCGAGCTGGGTTCCATCTGCAGGTAGGCCTGGTAGTGAATCTGCTCGCGGAATGCGGGGTTGCGCCAGTGGTGGTTCACGCCGAAGTTCTGCGCGTACTGCTTGGCGTCGGAGTACCGCTGGTTCCAGATCGAGCGGTACATGCGCGAGTCGTGATCCCAGTACCACTCGGGGAAGTACGCGACGCCGCTCGCGGCGTTCTGCATCGTCAGGACCGTCGTCTCGGTCGGCACGGGCACGCAGTAGCAGATGACGGTGGTCACGCCCTCGCGCTTGAACCTGCTCATGATGTCGGGCGCCTCGCTGGCGCCGGCGGCCCGACCGGATGCGTTGTAGTACTCGACAAGGTGGTTCTTGTCGTCGAACTTCAGCCCGCATTCGTCCTTGACGTACTTCGTCAGCAACGTGGCGAGCTGGTCCGTCTCCGGTCCGCGCGCCGAGTCGCGGGCCCGGATGAAGCCGAACTTGCGGGTCTCGCCGTTCAGCGCGGGATCCGGCGTGATCGTGGCCGGGCGGTCGTAGAGCTTCCGGCAGATGAAGCTCGCGCTCCAGGCCGCCTCCGACTCCTGGTCCGGGAAGAAGCCCCAGATGTAGGGCGCGAAGCTGTCGTAGCGCGTCCGCGGCACGTCGGAGTTCAGGCCGAACGTGGGGATGGCGTGCTTCTCGGCAAGCTCCTCCATGTAGCACGACCCGTTGTCGCCGAAGTGAACCACCGCGAAGGGCTCGTGCTCGGCGACCGTCTGCGATGCGTCCGAGGCGCGCTGCGAACACGTCGAGATGAGGTTGCTCGTCGACGGCTGCCCCATCACGTGAACCGTCCGGCCGTAGGTCTGGTACCGGAGGTTGAAGTAGCGTACGTGCGCCTTCACCGTTCGGTAGATGTTCGTCGTCTCACCGTTGGCGTCGGCCGAGCCTGCCCCCGACGCCTCGTCGGAGGGGTCCCACGGCTCGTTCAGGTCGCCCTTGACGCTGACGTTGTCGTTGTAGAAGACGACCTTGATCTCGTCCTCGGTCACGCCCGGGTAGGTTTCGCCGCCGTTGTCCCCTTCGAAGAACGGCACGCACGGAGGCGAGAGCGGATCCTCGGTCTGCTTCGGCGGGTTGCCGACGCAATTCTTCTGGCGAGGCTTGAACTGCTGCAGGGTCGGCGGGGGCGACCCGGGGAGCGCGCCTTCGCCCTGGCCGCCGGCGCCGATGCCCGCCGACTGCGGCAGCGCCGTCTCGCCGAAGTTGGCATTGGGAGCGTCGGCCTGGGGGCCGGTCGTCGGGGCGTACTCGGCCTGGGCGCTGGGGTTGTTCTGCGGGATCCGGAACGGGTTGGGCAGCACGATGAACACGAGCACCGCCGCGACCACGGCGGCGACGATCGGCGGCCAGCGGCGAGCGAAACCGGTCATGGTGCGGACCCCTCCATCGTCCCCTTCCTTACTCCCTAGTGACGCGGATCTCCTGCCCCAGGTTCACTCAAACCTGGCACTGCTGGCAGAGATACGTCGATCGATTCCCCCACCGGTGCCGCACGATCGTGCTCCGGCAGCGCCGGCAGGGCTTGCCCTCCCGGCCGTACACCTTCAGGTGCTGCTGGAACTCTCCAGGCTTCCCGTGCAGGTTGCGGTAGGTCTCGTCGTCCAGGGTGACACCGCCGTGGCGGATGCCGTCCTGCAGCACCTCTTGCATCGCCCGGTAGAGCCGCCGCATCTCCTGCGAGGTCAACGTGTCGGAGACGCGGTCGTAGCGCAGGCCGGCCGCCCACAGGATCTCGTCGGAATAGATGTTGCCGATGCCGCTGATGAACTTCTGCTCCATCAGCAGCGACTTCAGCTTCGCCTGGCGCCCGGTCACGATGTCGCTGAACACCTGCCAGGTGAAAGAGTCCGCGAGCGGATCGAGCGCGATGTGGGCTAGCTCGCGCACGCCCTCCAAGCCGTCGGCGTGCGTGACGAACAGCTCGCCGAACTGGCGCATGTCGATGAAGCGAAGGTCGGCGCCGGACCGAAGCCGGAAGATCGCGTGCGTGTGCTTCTCGAGCGCCTTCCGTGGCGTCGCGCGCTCGATCCGTCCGCTCATCCCGAGGTGCATCACCAGGACGTCGCCCGAGTTCAGGCTGACGAGCAGGTACTTGCCGCGCCGGTCGACGCGAGTGATCTTCGCCCCGACCACGCGGTCGACGAATTCCCGCTTGGTCTTGTGGCGCCGGATGATCCGCGGCAGCTTGACCTCGACCTCGCGAATGGTCTTGCCCACGGCCTCGCGCTCGAGATCGCGGCGAAGGACCTCCACCTCGGGCAGCTCGGGCACCCTCAGCCCCTCCCTCGGCGCGCATCCGAGTCGGGCACGCCCGCCTCGGCGTTCAGTCGCTCGACGGCCTCGCGAGCGGCGGCCTGCTCGGCTTCCTTCTTGGACCGGCCCGACCCCGAGCCGTACAACGAGCCCTGCAGGTGCACCTCCGCCTCGAACCGCTTCGCGTGGTCCGGCCCGGACTCCGCAAGCCGGTAGTCCGGCAGCGCCGAGAGCCGCGCGGCCGCCAGCTCCTGCAGCTCGGTCTTGTAGTCGCGCACGATCCCGCCTTCGACGTCGCCGCGGATGCGGGGAAGGAAGAGGCCGAGGATGACGCGGGACGCGGTTCTGATGCCGCGGTCGAGGTAGATCGCACCGAACACCGCCTCCAGCGTGTCGGCCAGGATGCTGGCCTTGTCGGCGCCGCCGGTCATGCGTTCGCCGCGGCCGAGCTTGATGTGACCGCCCAGCCCGATCTCGCGCGCGACGTCGGCCAGCACGGTCATGTTCACCAGCGCCGCTCGCATCTTGGCCAGGTCGCCCTCGGGCTGACCCGGGAACTCTCGGTAGAGCTGATCGGTCACGACGACGCCGAGCACGGCGTCGCCCAGGAACTCCATCCGCTCGTTCGTGGGCAGCCCGCCCTCCTCGTAGGCGAACGAGCGGTGCGTGAGCGCGTGATCCCAGAGCGTCCTGTCACGCAGAACAACCCCGAGCCTGCGCTCGAGGTCGCTCCCCCGCCTGCGGAATGCCATGCGCGATCTACTCGACCGACAGAACCTCGCGTCCGGCGTAGGTCCCGCAGTTGTCGCACACGCGGTGCGGCAGCTTGGGCTTCTTGCACTGCGGACACGTGGCGTACGGCGGCGCGCTCATGCTCTTGAACCACTGCGCCTTGCGCGAGCGCGTCCTGGTCCGAGGCTTCTTTCTCTTGGGAACCGGCATCGTTCACTCCTCCAGTCGGTCACGCAGGTCCGCCAGCGGCGCCCACGGGCCGTCCGTCGCGACCTGGTCGTGTCCGCACGACTCGGCGTTTCGATCCGCCCCGCACACCGGGCACAGGCCGGCGCAGTTGGGTCGGCACAGCGGGTCGAGCGGCAGCGCGGGCAGAACCAGATCCCGGGCCATCTGCTCCAGGTCCGCGCGGCCGTGCTCGATCGGATAGGTGTCGGCGTCGCGCGCGGCGCCGGTCGTGAAGACTTCGCGCACCGGCGCGACGACGTCCACCGCCAGCTCGCGCAGGCAGCGCCGGCAGCGCGCGTCGGCCCTGCCGCCGATCGTCCCCGTGGCCAGGATCCCGTCGACGAGCGACTCGAACGTCAGCTCGATCCGGATACCCGACTCCGCCGCCAATCCGGCCATGGGCACGGCAAGACCCTCCACCGCAGCCTCCGTGGAAACGGTCAGCGACGCCCCAGGGTGCCTGAGAAGATCGGTGACGTCCACGGAGAGTGGGTGAGCGCCACGCAACGAGGTACGCGCACCTTCCGCCATCGGCCGGCACGATAGCACAGAACGAGAAAACCGGCTCTGACCAGGAAAAACGTGCCCGCGCTGACCAGCGAAGACGACCGCTTATGAGTCGAGGTCGCCCTCGTCGCGGGCCAGTTCGTCCGCCTCGATGCTCCCGGCCAGCTTGGCTCGTCCGCGCTCGACGGCGGCTAGCGTCTTCTGAAGCACGACCTCGAACGTGGCCAGCTTGCCCTCGACGTAGGTCTCGGCTTCCTGCTGGATTCGCCTCGCGACGGCCTCCGCTTCGGCGACGGCTCGTTCCGCCTCCCGCGACGCCGCCTGGGCGATCTCGGTCCTGCTCAGCAGGTGCTCGCGCTGGGCCTTCGCCCGGGCCAGCATCTGCTGCACCTGCTCCTCGGCGCGGGCGATGATCTCGTCCCGGTCCCGGATGATGGCGCGCGCCCTGGCGATCTCCTCGGGGATGGAACGCTGCAATGTCTCGATGAGTGCCAAGACCTCCTTCTTGTCGATCAGCGACGAAGAAGATAGTGGCATGTTCTTCGCAGTCCGGATCACTTCGTCCAACTGGCGCGCGAGATCCTCCAAGACCGACATCTGTCCGATAGGAATGGCAACCGGTCCGGTCTCGTGCGTCTGTACCGATGGCATCATCTGCGTCACCTCGTTCTGTGGCTGGACCGCGATCGGTTGGTCCAAGGTCTCGTCATGATCCGTCACGGAACCGCTCCTTCATCATGCGCGCGACGCCGGACGGAACGAAACGATCGATCGTGCCGCCGAAGCGAGCGATCTCCTTCACGAGCGTGGAGGAGACGGCTCGATACGCCGGCGACGCGGACAGATAGACCGTCTCGATTCCCGTCATGTCACGGTTCATCTGCGCCATTTGCTCCTCATAGGCGGCGTCTTCGCCTCCGCGGATCCCCTTGACGATCACGGCGGCCCCCGCACGCTCCGCATAGGCCACCAGGAGCCCGTCGAAGGTCTCGACCGCGACGCCCGAAAGCTCGGAAACGGCCTCTTGGGCCATCGCCACACGTTCCGCGACCGTGAACAGGGGGGTCTTGGAGGGGTTCTGGGAGATCGCGACGATCACCCTGCCGAACAGCGGCGCGGCACGCTCGACGATGTCGAGGTGTCCGAGGGTGAAGGGATCAAACGTCCCTGGGTAGATTGCCGTCGGTTGTTCCTGCATCCTGCTCCGCCACCGTGACCTGGGTCTGCCCGAACCTGCGGATCCGGGTCTCGCGGAAGCTTGCCGGCCACTGGATCTCTCCGACCGACGCCTCCACGACAACCGTCCCGCCTGATGCCACCCAGCCGCCGTCGGCGATCCTCTGCAGAACGAGGGTTACGAATCCTAGGCCAGCCCCGTACGGAGGGTCAAGAAAGACCAGATCGAAGGGCGCATGGGCCCGTCCGCGGAGGTAAGACTCCGCGTCGCGGCGGACGATGCGCGCCGTTTCGACCATTGCGAGCGCGTCGAGGTTGCGTCGAATGAGATCGCGCGCGCGCGCGTCGCGCTCGACGAACACCACGGTGCTCGCGCCGCGCGAGAGCGCTTCGATGCCGAGCGTACCGGCGCCGGCGAACAGGTCGAGCACGCGCGCGCCGCGCACACGATCGCCGAGGCTGTCGAAGATGCTGCGGCGTGCCAGGTCGGTCGTCGGGCGTAAGTCGCGCGCGGTCGTCGTCTGCAGCCGCCGCCCCCGGTGAGCGCCTCCGGTCACGCGCATCGCACAAACACCTATGAGGCGAAGAGCCAATCGAGCCGGTCGGCGAACCGCCGCTTGATCTCGGCGAGCAATGGGGCGTTCTCGGACGAGGACAATGTCGGATCGGCCGCCACGACTGCGAGCGCGGCGCGGCGCGCCTCGGCCAGCACGTCCTGGTGACGGACGAGGTTGGCGAACCGCAGGTCCCCGCGTCCGGCCTGGATCGGCGCGCCCCCCGCTTCCTCGACCGCGCCGCGGCCGAAGAGGTGTCCCGCGCCGCGAATCTCGAGGTCCAGCTCGGCCAGGGCAAAGCCGTCGGTGGTCGCCTCCATCGCTCGCAGCCTTTGCCGGGCCTCGTCCCGTCCCTCCTCCTCGGAGCCCTCCAGCGACGTGAACAGGTAGCACCGAGCGTGGTCGCTTCCCCGCCCGATGCGGCCCCGGAGCTGGTGAAGCTGGGAAAGTCCGAAGCGATCGGCGTCCTCGACGATCATGACGGTGGCGCGCGGGAGGTCGACGCCCACCTCGATCACGGTCGTCGCCACCAGCACGTCAAGCTCGCCGGAGCGCATCGCGCGCATCACGTCTTCCTTCTCCGCCGGTCTCATCCGGCCGTGCACCAGCCCGACTCGCAGGCCGGTGAAGACCTCGGCTCGCAGGCGCTCGTACTCCGACGTCGCCGCCTTCGCGGCGACCGCTTCGGAGTCCTCCACGAGAGGGCAGACGAGGAAGGCCTGCCGTCCGGCGGCTGCTTCGGCCCGCACGTCGGCGTATGCGCGCTCCCGGCCGGGCTCGTCGGAGACCACGTGCGTTTCCACCGGCCGGCGCCCGGCCGGCATCTCGTCGAGCGTGCTCACGTCGAGGTCCCCGTAGAGCGTGAGGGCAAGCGTCCGCGGAATCGGCGTGGCCGTCATGATCAGCACGTCGGGTTGCTCGTCCTCGCCGCCTTTCGTGCGCAGGAGCACGCGCTGGTGCACGCCGAAGCGATGCTGCTCGTCGACGATCGCGAGCCCGAGCGAGCGGAACGACACGCCTTCCTGGATGAGCGCGTGCGTGCCGACGACGATCGTCGCCTCGCCGGAGGCGACCCGCGCGAGCACGCGCGTTCGCTCGGCGCCGGTCACCGAGCCGGTCAGCAGCACGACCTCGAAGCCGCCGCCGAACAGCGTCCCGTCGGGCGCGGGCGCGTGCCCGGCGAGCGGCTCGAGCAGCGCTCGCACCGTGAGGTAGTGCTGCTCGGCGAGCACTTCCGTCGGCGCCATGAAAGCCGTCTGGCAGCCCGACCCCGCCGCACGCATCGCGGCCGCCACCGCCACGATGGTCTTGCCGCTGCCCACCTCGCCCTGCAGGAGGCGATTCATGGGGTGCACGCCCGCCATGTCGGCCTCGACTTCGCCGACGGCGCGGCGCTGCGCGCCGGTGGGCTCGAAGGGCAACGTCTGCAGGAACCGTTCGGCCAGCGACCCGTCGACGTGCGCGCGGCCGGTCGCCTCTTCGCGGAGCCGGTGCTTGCGCATGCCGAGCCCCGCGGACAGGACGAACAACTCCTCGAAGACCAGACGCCGATGGGCTAGGGCGCGGCGGCGCTCGTCGGTCGGGAAGTGAAGCTCACGCAATGCGGCGGCGCGCCCGGGCGCCCCGGCGAACGGCTCGATGCCCGCGGGGAGCGGATCGTCGACCTCGTCGCCGAAGCGCTCGAGCGCCTCGTGGACGAAGCGTCTGATCTGGGTCGGGCTGACGCCCTGGGTCGCCGGGTGCACCGGGATCACCCGGCCGACGTGCACCGACGGTCCGCCGATCGGCTCGACGAAGGGGTTGACGATCGACGGCGAGCCGCGCCGGTCGCGCTCGAGCCGTCCCGCCACGACGATCGCCTCTCCTTGCCGGAACGCCCGCGTGCGAAACGGCTGGTTCCACCAGACCAGGCGCAGGTATCCGGTGCCGTCGCCGACGGTGACGGTCAGCAGGTGCCGGCGCGAGCGGACGTACCGGCCGTCGACGCGGTGCACGGTCCCCGTCGTCGTCGCCTCCTCGCCGACCTTCAGCTCGCGGATCGTTCGCTGACGCGACAGGTCGACGTACCGGCGCGGCACTTGCTCGAGCAGGTCGCGGACGGTCGCGACGCCGAGCCCCTTGGCGAGCTTGGAGGCGACGGCGGGCGTCAGGCCCGGGAGCTTCGCCGATCCCAGCGCCTGGTCGATCCCGCGCCCGGCCGGCGCGCTCATTCGGCGGCCATCACGTAGCGATGCGTCGCCTGCCCGCCGCGGTGCAGCTCGACCGTCACCGGTGCGAGCGCCGCCGACAGCGCGCCTTCGACCGCGCGCCGCTCGGCCGCGCCGGCGTCGCGCCCCGCGAGGACGGTCACGACCGCGTTCCCCGGTCGAACCAATTCCTTCGCGACCTCGGTCGCGGCCTCGACCGGGTTGTCGCCGGTGTAGACGAGCAAGCCCTCAGCGAAACCGAGCATCTGACCCGGGGCGACCGGCCCCTCCATGGTTTCGACCGGCGCGCGAGCTTGCACGACCAGGCCCGACCGCACGCGGCCCAGCACCTCCGTCATGTCCTCGATCCGCTCTCCGAGCGGGCGGGCGGTCGCGCCCGCGATTGCGGCCGCGAGCCCGCTCGCCTGGTCGGTCGTGCGCACGACGCGCAATCGTCCGTTGCCGCCGCCCGCCGCCGCGACCGCCGCCGCGAAGACCTCCTCGTCGTTGGGGAGCACGATGAGGTGGGCGCCCGGGATCGCGGCGAGTTGGGACGCCAGCTCGCCGGCGCCGACCGAGCGCAGGACGGGCACCTCGATCGCCACCGCGCCCAAGTCGGTGAACAGCTTGGCGATGCCGCCGGCGTCGACGACCGCAACGATCCGCACGTCCTCGCTTCCGGTCGCTCGCGCTCCGCGCTCGCCGGGCACGGGCTGGTCCGCGAGCGGTCGGGGCATCCGGACCCGGGGAGCCGCCGGCGTCTCGGAGCCGCCGAGGACGATCGACTCCTCGCTGCGCTCGGTCACGTCGCCGACCGCCTCCCCCATCGCAACGGCGCGATCGGGTTCGTGCGTGTGCAGGTGCACGCGCCATCGATCGCCGCCGCCGGAGACGGCGACCGACGTTCCGATCGTCCCGAGGAGCTGCCGCAGCGCCGGAATGCGGTCGGCGGGCGCGGACACCGTGAACTGCACCTCCACCCCGGCGTCGTCGTCCGGCTCGGGATCCGCGGCGGTCGCGGCGGCCTCCGCCGCCGGCCACGGGACCGGCTCGACGGTCGCGCCCGCGGCGGCCGCCAGGGCCTCGAGGAACAGCACCAAGCCCATCCCGCCCGCGTCGATCACGCCGGCCCGCCCGAGGACGGGATTCTCTTGCGGCGTGTGCGCGAGCGCGGCGCGGGCCGCGCCGAGCGCGCGGGTGAGCTGCTCGTCCGGCGCGACGTCCCCGGCAGATGCCGTCGCCCCCGCCGCCGCGTCGGCGACGGTCAGGATCGTGCCGGGCGCCGGCTCGGCGACCGCGGCCCGGGCTTCGACGGCCGATGCGGTCATCGCGCGCCCGAGCGCCGGCGCGCCGATCGGCCCGTCGGCGACCGCGACGGCCAGCGCGTGGACGATCTGCGCGGTGATGACACCCGAGTTGCCGCGCGCTCCCTTCAGCGTGCCCTCGATCAGCGCGGCGGCGATCGCATGGTCGCCGTCCCCCGCCGACTCCAGCGCAGCGACGGCCGCCTCGAAGGTCATGACGAGGTTGGACCCGGTGTCCGCGTCGGCCACCGGGAAGACGTTCGCGGCGTCGATCTGCTCGCGCTGAGCCCGGAGACTCGCCAGGCATTGCCGGACGGCTGCCGCGAGATCGACTGCGCTGAGCTGCCGGGCCACGGGCGTATCCTACCGAGGCGCCGGAGCGGATCTGTTGATGGCCCGCGGGGCCCCTGCTACCATCCGCCCGCTATGGCATCGGTGTGCGACATCTGCGGACGGAAGCCGAGCTTCGGCAAGCAGGTTTCCCATTCGCACCGCCGCTCGTCCCGGCGGTGGAACCCGAACGTCCAGCGCGTCCGGGCGCTGATCAACGGGCATCCCAAGCGGATGGACGTCTGCACGCGGTGCATCAAGGCGGGCAAGATCCAGCGCGCGATCTGACGCGCCCCGCTCAGACCAGCGAGATCCTCCGGGCCCTCCCCAGCGCAGACTCGACCGCGAGGTCGAGCTCGTCGGGGTCGAACGGCTTGGGAATGAACCCGGAGGCGCCGAGCGCCTTCACCTCGTCCAGCACGTCGGCCGCTTCGTAGCCGGTCATCACCAGCACCGGCGTCGGCCCGCGATACCGAAGCTGCCGGAGCGTCCACGCGCCGCTCTTGCCGTGGAGCCCGAGGTCGAGCAGAACGAGGTCGGGCCCCGTCTCGTCGTAGATGCTCACTGCGGATTGGGCATCGCCGGCCTCGGCTACCGCGTGGCCGTCCAGCTCGAACTTCAGACGCAACATCGACCGTATGGACGGGTCGTCGTCGACGATCAGAATGCGTGCCACCGCTCACTCCCCCTTTCACCCCTAGGTTTCGGGTGTTTGCGGAACGCGCTTCATAGCCCGCAGGGTGCAAAGAACCGTGGGAGAACGGGGCATCCTCTCCCGCCCGAGCCCCAGCCGCGCCGGGACCGCGGTCCCAGACTCAAAAGTGCCGCAGGCCAGCCGGGTTGGTGACGCCGCTCCCGGCGCGGGTGCGAAGCGCCTGCTCCAGACCTTGACGCACGATCGCACGGGCCCTCGTCACCCCGGCTCGCAGGTCCTCACCCGTCGCCAGCGCGGCGGCGATCGCAGCCGAGAGCACGCAGCCGGTTCCGCGCGCTCCGGGTCCGAGTCGTGGCGCGTCGTACTGCCGGACGCCGGCCTCGTCGGCGAGGACGTCGGTGATCGTGGCGCCGTCGAGATGACCTCCGGTCACCAGGGCCGCGCCGGCGCCCGCCGCGCGCAGTCGCGCGGCCGCTTCGGTCATCTCCGCGACGCTCGCCACGTCGATCCCCGCCAGGCGCCCGGCCTCCTCCGTGTTCGGGGTCACCAGGGTGGCGAGCGGCAGCAGGTGCTCGGCCAGCGCGGCGGGCACGTCCTCGTCCGCCAGCGGGAACCCCGACGAGGTCGCAAGGACCGGGTCCAGGACGAGCGGCGCTCGGCTTCCGGCGAGCGCCGCGGACACCGCGCGGACGTGCGCCGCCGTCGGGAGCATGCCGGTCTTCACGGCCGCGACGTCCATCGAGCCGAACGCGGCCGCGATCTGCTCGGCGAGCACGGCCGGAGCGACGGATTCCCACGACACCCGCGCCGGCGTCTGCACGGTCACCGCGCTGACTGCGACCATGCCGAACACGCCGAGCGCGTGGAACGTCGCCAGGTCCTGCGCGATGCCCGCAGCGCCCGAGGGGTCCGACCCGGCGATCGTCAGCACCGCGACCGGCTCTCCGCCGCGCGCGCCGGCCGCAGGAGCAATCACGCGAAGTGGTCCCAGCCTTCGGGCTCGGCGGGCGAGCCGTCCACGCGCAGGCCCGGCTGCTCGGTGAAGGTCCCGACGCGCGTGAGCGGCGTCGGCGCGATCGCGCCGGCAAGCTCCTCGACGCGCCCGGGCGGCAACGCGATCGCAAGCTCGTAGTCGTCGCCGGTGCCGAGCCGGGGCAGCAACGCGCGCGCCTCCGCAACGCCCGGCGCGAGCGGGATCGCCCCGCCGTCGACGTCGAGCCCCACGCCGGAGGCGGCACAGAGGTGGCCGGCGTCGGCCAGGAGCCCGTCGGAGAGGTCGATCATGGCGCGCGCGCCCGTGGCGGCCGCGGCTCCGCCCTCGCGGACCCGCGCGCGCCCGTGGCGGTGCGCGCGCAGCAGCCCCGGGAAGCGCTCGAGCAGCTCGCGCGCCTCCGTCGTGTTCGCGCGCCACAGGCCGAGCCCCGCCGCCGCGGCGCCCAGCTCGCCGGTCACGCACAACGCGTCGCCCGGACGAGCGCCCGCGCGGGTGACGATCCGCTCGCCCGGCTCGCCCAGCAACGCGATCGAGATGACGACCTGCGGAGCGGCGACGGTGTCGCCGCCGACGATGCCGACGTCCAGCTCGCGCGCCGCTTCCCCGAGCCCTTCGGCGAGCTGCTCGGCCGCCTCGCCGGCATCGGGAACGCCGGCCGCAACGACGGCGTAGCGCGGGACGCCCCCCATGGCGGCGACGTCCGAGGCGTTGACCATGAGCGCCTTGTAGCCCACGTCGGCGGGAGAGGACAGCGCGAGGTCGAAGTGACGGCCCTCGACCAGCATGTCGGTGGTGACGAGCATTCGCGCCGCGCCGGTCACGACGGCCGCGTCGTCGCCGGGGCCGACCAAGACGCCCGAGCCCGAAGGCACGTGCGCCAGCAGTCGCTCGATGAGGGCGAACTCGCCGCCGGGCCGCACGGTCCTCACGCTTCGCCAGGCTAGCCGGGCCCGCGGGATCACGCGCACGGCGCCGCGGACTTGTCTGCGCGCACCCGGGCAGGCAGGATACGGCCCGCGCCCGCGACCCCTATGGGCGCCGGAGGGACGTGTCGATGGCCGTTTTCAACACGATCGAGCTGGAGGGTGTCTCGACCGAGTCGTGGGGCGACGCGGCGCGGGAAGCCCTGCGCGAAGCCGCGAAAACCATCCGCAACATCACCAAGATGGACGTCATCGACACGACCTGCACCATCGACGGCCAGGCCATCACCGAGTATCGGACCTCGGTTCGCCTCTACTTCGAGGTCGAGCGCTCCCGCGTCTAGAACGGCCGCAGGCCCCTGTTTTGGTCCCGCCACCCGCTCGGGCTATCATGTGAACGCATTCACAAGGCTCGTGAGGGGGTATCGGTGACCAACAAGCTCGAGGGACCCAACTACGTGCTCGAGGCGAACTCGTTCCTCGTCGATCCCTCCCAGGACGAGCTGATCGAGTTGACGGCGAAGATGCCCAACGCTCGCTGGACCGCGTACGACAACCTCAACGTCACCACCCGGGTCGACTCGCGCAGTGCCGGTTCGACCTTCGTCGTCGCCGACGACCCGGCCCTGCACGACGGCCACAAGACCATCGATCGCGCCGAGTACGCGCGCGTCGCCGAGATGCAAGAGGCCTACATCCGCGACCAAGACATGGTCGTGATCAACGGCTTCATCGGCAACGACCCCGAGTTCCGCGTGCCAGCGCGGCTCGTCATCGAAGCCGCCAACGCCAACGTCGCCGGCAGCCAGGACCTGCTCTACTTCAAGGGCGAGCCGGGCGAATTCACCGAGCCGCAGGTGACGGTGATCTACACGCCGAACCTTCCGGCGCCCGGCTACCCCAACGACCGGCTCATCACGGTCGACCTGGAGAACAACATCACGCGGGTGCTCAACTCCGACTACTTCGGCGAGTCGAAGAAGGGCGGGCTGCGGATGTGGAACAAGATCGTGCTGGACCGCGGGGGGCTCGCGCTGCACGCCGGCTGCAAGTCGATCCCGACCGGGGACGGCGAGAAGACGTTCCTCATCATCGGCCTGTCGGGAACGGGCAAGACCACGACGACGTTCACCCGGCAGAACGACTCCAAGCCCGTGCAGGACGACTTCATCGCGCTCATGCCCGGCGGCAAGGTCTACGGGACCGAGAACGGCTGCTTCGCCAAGACCTACGCGCTGTCCGAGGAATACGAGCCCACGATCTACGGCGCGGTCGTCTCCCCCGGCGCGTACCTGGAGAACGTCAGCCAGGCCGAGGAGCGCGGCGAGGTCGACTTCTTCGACGAGCGCTTCACGCAGAACGGACGCGCGGTCTTCGCAATGGAAAAGCTCGGCTGGTTCAAGGACCCCCGCGAGGTGGGCGCCGTCGAGAACCTGCTCATCCTGAACCGCAACACGACCCTCATCCCCGCCGTCGCGAAGCTCCCCGTCGAGGCCGCGGCCGCCTACTTCATGCTCGGCGAGACGCAGGGGACGGCCGCCGGCGGCAAGGACGAGGCCGGCAAGGCGCTGCGCGTGCCGGGCACGAACCCGTTCTTCCCGCTCCCCCACGCCGTGCAGGGCAACCGGTTCCTCGAGCTGCTGAAGAGCGCGCCGATGAACATCTACTTGATGAACACCGGCTGGATCGGCGGCGACGCCGCGGCCGAGCAGCAGGGGGTCGCGAAGAAGGTCAAGATCCCGACCTCCTCAGCCGTGGTCAAGGCGATCGCCGACGGCTCGATCACGTGGGAGGAGGACCCGGACTTCGGCTACCAGGTCGCGACCGCGGTTCCGGGAATCGACGATCCGGAGTTCCTGCGTCCGCGCCTGCTCTACGAACGCCAGGGGCGCCTGGAGGAGTACGCGACGACCGTCGCGCGGCTGAAGGAAGAACGAGCCGCGTTCCTGGCGGGCTTCGGCGGACTCGATTCGGAGATCCTGGCCGCGATCTGAGAGCAAGCAGCCCGGGTCGCCCAGGCGGACGGCCCCATTGTTCGGCTCGATCAGCGAGGCTCAGCTTCGGACCGCTCAGGGACCTCGACGCCGACGTAGATCTTGGGGTTTTCCGTCGCTCCCCTTGCGGTACATCTGGAAGATTATCTTCGCCCGTTGAGTAAGCGTCTGTCGGGCGGCGAGTGATTAGCCCCACTCCACGGTTGCCGACCTTTCGAAGGGTTTCGCCAGAGTAGGAACTGGGTCTCGCGGGCTACGACCACGGGAACCGCTTGACGGCTTCGTCGTCAGGCACTCCTGGGCTGTATTCCGGTTAGAACTCGCCTTGAACGCCACGGCGCTTGAGCGGCTCCGACCTATCAGACACGGTTGCAGGCGCCCATCTGCTGCATCGACGAAGGTGTCGCCGTTCGCGTCTTCGTCTTGAGGACCGACTGCCACGACACTCCGACTCGCAGGTCAGATGGGAACGGATTCCAACTCGAATCGCCAGCCGCCAAGCTCGGGACCGATCACCTCGAAGGTCACGATGCCGGGCTCCGGGACCGGAGAGAATCGCTCCCATGATTGATCAAGGACGATTTCGTCCGGCCGGCACCCCATTCCCCCGGCGCCGTGCCCCCCACCGCGGACCGTCTCCCACCATTCCCACTGGATCTGCCCGTAGCATCGACCTGCGACACCAGCGCCCGGGATCCAGCCCGGCAACACCTTCAGGCGCAACTTCCCAGGGGCTACCTCAATCGTCCCGCTGCACGATTTGACCTCCGGCGCGATCCCCTCACATACGGCGGAACTCGGAAGGGGAGGGTCGGCCGAGGCCGTCGCCCCGAAGAGATCCAAGAGCGCGACGACGGCGACCGCAGCAGCCAGCAGTCTGCGTCTCGGCGACCCGGGGCGAGATGGTCGTTCGCGGGATTCCATGGGGCTCCTGCTTCGACGGCTATCCATCGTTCTCCTTCCTCGTGCGCATGGCCACCCAGGCCTATGTGAAGCAGCGGTCCTTCGGCGTGATCCGGAGCTTCGTCGCACGGATGCGCAGGTAGGGCTGCTGGTGGTAGCGATCGAAACTAAGCCGGGCATCCGCGGTATATGAGCCCAACCTCGTATGGGCGTCGATCGTCGTGAGCAGGTCCACGAAGAACATCTCGCTCTGAGCTAGGTTGACGGGTATCTCGACGTTGTTCCACGTGACCATTCCGGAGTCCTGGTGGGTGTACGAGCAGAACTTGGTCCAGGGGTGGCTCCCGTACGTCATCCGGCACCCTTTCTCACTGAGGTTCCCCGGCTTCATCGCATCCTGAACCGTGCTCGTCCATTCACTGGTCCCGATGCCGGTCTTGTGCCCGGCCTTCACGATCGATGTGAGATCGGCCCACGCGTAGCCCGGCTCCCAGGGACACGCGATCTCGCCGAGTTCGCAGAGGGCGTCCAAGCCATCGGGCAGGAGCCCCGAGGTATCACCCTCCCCGCGGCCCAAGACCGTCCACCACAGTTCCACCTTCGCGTCCTGCCACGTCGGGCAGTTGCTCCCGCTGCACGTGATGGCGACCGGGAAGCCGACCCGTCCCCGCACCGTGATCTTCGCGTCCTCCTCTCCGGATTGGGGGATCAGCGTCCACTTCCCGGTCGCCTGCACTTCGGTGTATTGGAGCGCCGAATTCGCAGTCGGCCAGTCGGTCACGTCACCCAAAGCCTTCTGCTCGGGTCCCTTTTCGACCTCCCGTGGACGCACCTCCCCCGCCCACGTGCCCCAGAGGTAGGTGTACGGGTCGCAGTCCGCGCTCTGAGCGTCGGCGATCTCCAGCATGAGCGGGTCCGACTCGCTCGTCGGCGGTCCCTCGGCGGCGGGAGGCTGTTCAAGGTCGCATGGCGTCGGGGCGGTGAACGCCGCGGCGCACAGCTCGTCCTCGTCATCGGCCGCGAACTCGGTCTGGACTTGGGCAGTGAGCATCGCCTCCTCGGCGACGAGAGTCACGTCCTGGGTGGCCACCGCATCGGACGCGATCGCACCCTCGAAGGCCGCGAGCGACGGGAAGACGGCGGCCTCGGCACCGTCACATCGGTCCGCTACCCAATCTCCCTGAAACACGAAGGCGAATTCGATCCGGTCGCTGGTCCCCAGCGCAGCAGGCGAAAGCGAGAACGAGAAGGCGTCGCCGCCGGATGCGAGCGTTCCTGGGACGGAGTCGATCACCCCTTCGTCCAGAGCGAAGACCATCTCTGCCGAGGACGGGGAGAATGCGCTCTGATCCCATGAGACCTCTGCGCTGAACCCTGTTAAAGGATCCACGATGAAGGGGACCTTGTTCCCGGCAAGGACCATGTCACACCCTCGAACATGGAACGGCACATTCGGGCTCCAGAGCCCGAGTCGGCGGTTTCTCACGGGGTCGGGAAGGCAGTCCCTTCCGTCGGATAGCGAGTCTGCACACGCCCACGGGCCCGCGACGGTAGCGACCGGGTCCATGCGTAGCGTCACCGAATCCCACGAAGCCGGCACTCTGAATTGGGCCGTTCCGAGGTCGACGACGCGGGGCCCGACGGGCACCGTCACGCCGGCGGAGGCGGGTTTGACGCGGAACGGGAGGTTCACGGTTCCGTCCCGCCAGCGGGAGCCATTGCCTGCGGCCGGCTGTGTGAACTCGACCCCCAAGACGCGAGTCGTGACGACGGCAGTGGACAGGGGGAAGTCGTACGGAATGAAACCGCTACCTCCACGCGCGACCTCCGAGAAGCTGATCGGGCCTGCGGTCAGGGCCAGTCCGATGTCCGAGCACGTCGCGGTGCGCGACGCAGTCGTGGGATCGATGGCCGAGACCGAACATGGCATATCGGGGATCTCGGCCGAGCCGGGAGGAGCGCTGGCCTCGACAACGACGAAGCCACCGCCTGCCTCAAACGTCGGGGCATCCCAGACCCCGACGTTGCCCGCTCTGTCGACGGCGTCAACCTCAACTCGATATGTGGCACCGACCGAAAGCCCGGCCGGTGGCGTTCGGTACCAGTCGCCGTCCGGCCCCCCGACGAGAACCTGGGCGCCTCCGCTCTGGGGAATGAGCGTGAAGGTCACTCCCTGCTCCTCGATGCCCGCGAGCGCATCGCCGACCCTGGCGAACAGCGGTTGCTGAGGGAACAGAGTCTGGGAACCCTCTTGAGGAACAACCGCAGTTATCTCGGGGCTCGTAGAGTCGGCGAGGACCGACAACGGGACAGCCACCTTGCTGTTGTTCCCGCCGTCGGTTGCCGTGAGATCGATCACGTACGTGCCATCGTCAATAGGGTCCGCTTCGTCGTCGATGCCGTCCCATGCGTAGGAGACGTTGCCCGTCCCCGAAGCGGTCATGACCAACATCGTGCCCTGCTTGATCTGCAAGGTCCAGGAGATCGGCGTCCATGTATCGGTCAGCGTGGCCGTGATCGTCGTTTCGTCCTTCACGCCGTCGCCGTTCGGGCTGAACGCCTCGTTCGACACCGCGAGGTCGCTCACCGCCGGAGGCGTCGTGTCGCGGACGACCTCCGCGGTCACGACGGCGACGTTTGCCGCCTGATCGGTCATCTCCAGCGTCACGTCGTAGGCGCCGTCCTGGCTCGCGCCGGAGCCGTCCCACGCACCGTCAACGTTGGTACCGGACCCAGTGG
>Ga0214471_10000246_pt1 | contig 49443 bp, 51 predicted proteins | sample RVTome_5_FD_207665 | JGI IMG/M metagenome (GOLD analysis project Ga0214471, IMG submission 207665) | Soil microbial communities from uranium-contaminated site in the Upper Colorado River Basin, Wyoming, United States - RVT142D155 | ecosystem: Environmental > Terrestrial > Soil > Contaminated >... | reverse complement strand
CTGATGATGTTCGGTCCGTCGGACAAGGAATCGACGCATTCGGCGCAATCGATGAAGTGGAAGATCAAGCGCGTCTCAAATGACGAGCTGCGCCAGAAATTCGTCGACGTCACGGTGCCGCAGGCCGATCTGCTCGGCCTCACGGTCCCCGATCCGGCGCTGACGTGGAACGCCGAGCGCGGCCATTACGACTTTGGCGAGATCGAGTGGGACGAGTTCTGGAAAGTGGTGAATGGCGACGGGCCGCTCAATCGCGAGCGGCTCGCCGCGCGCATCGCCGCGCACGAGGAAGGGCGCTGGGTGCGCGAGGCGGCACTCGCCTACGCAGCAAAGCAGCGCGAGCGCGCGGCCGGGCGAGCCGCCTAGCAGGGGGAGCGCACATGTCCGAGAAAGAGTGGCCGCTGTGGGAAGTGTTCATCCGCTCCAAGCAGGGGCTCGATCACAAGCATTGCGGCAGTCTGCATGCGGCGGACGCAGAAATGGCGATCCGCATGGCGCGCGACGTATACACGCGTCGCAACGAAGGCATTTCGATCTGGGTCGTGCCCTCGGCTGCCATCGCCGCGTCCGATCCGGGCGATCGCGAGGCCTTCGTCGAGCCGATGGCCGACAAAATCTACCGGCATCCGACGTTCTTCGAGCTGCCTGATGAAGTGAAGCACATGTGACAAGCCCTGCCGGGGCAGGGCTTGTCACTGGATAGGTGGGAACAGGGGGTTGGGGCCCCTCCCGCCTTGCGGCGGGGCCCTCCCAAACCCCCCGTACCCCCCTTCATCCGAGTGGGGGCGGTGTTGGTGGGAGATGTTGATGGAGTTGACACGGTGAACGATCAGCAACGAGCGAAGTTTGAATATTTGCTGCGCGTGGGCGACAACTCGCTGATCCTTGGTCAGCGCATCGCCGAGTGGCTCGGCCATGGCCCGCAGCTCGAGGAGGATATCGCCTCGGCCAACGTGTCGCTCGACCTGCTCGGACAAGCGCGGCTGTGGCTGACTTATGCCGGCAAGGTGGAGGGCCGCGGGCGCGACGAGGACGCGCTCGCTTTCCGCCGCGACCAGCACGAATTCCACAACTGCACCATGGTCGAGCTGCCGAACGGCATGCACAGCAAGCGCGACTACGCGTTCACGATCTTGCGCCGCATGCTGTTCGATGCCTATCAGGGCGTCCTGCTGCCGCGGCTTGCGCAGTCCGCCGACGCAGAAATCGCCGCGATTGCGGCCAAGTCGGGCAAGGAAAACGACTACCATTGGCGGCATTCATCGGACTGGTTGATCCGCTTTGGTGACGGCACCGAGGAATCGCACCGCCGCGCGCAGGCCGCGCTCGACGGCCTCTGGGGCTACACCGCCGAGCTGTTCGTCTCCGACTCAATCGACCGTGCCGCGGCTGCGGCGCACCTCGCCCCAGCGGCGCAGTCGCTGCGCGAGGCGTGGCTCGCCGCGGTCGAGCCGGTGATCGCGCGGGCGACGCTCTTGGTGCCTGCGGCCACCAAGTTCCTGTCCACCGGGAAAAGCGGCGCGCACAGCGAGCACCTCGGCTACGTGCTCGCCGAGATGCAGTTCCTGCAGCGCGCCTACCCGAACGCGCAATGGTAGCGGCAAGCCTCGACGCGGCGCAGGTCTGGCGGGTGCTCGCGCGCATTCCAGATCCGGAGATACCGGTGATCACGATCACCGAGCTCGGCATCGTGCGCGACGTCCGGCTTGAGAGCGGAGTCGTCGAGGTGTCCATTACACCCACCTACTCGGGCTGTCCGGCGATGGACATGATCGAGCGCGATGTCCTCGCCCGGTTGCGGGAGGCCGGCTGCTGCGAGGTGCGCGTGAGGACGGTGCTCGCGCCGGCCTGGACCACCGACTGGATCGCAGAAGACGCCAAGGCGCGCCTGCGCGAGTACGGCATCGCGCCGCCTGCGCGCCGCACGCCAGGCGTCGATGCGCAGCGCATTCACCTGCATGCGCGCGCGGTGCCCTGCCCGAATTGCGCTTCGGCGCGAACCGAGCGCATCTCCGAGTTCGGCTCGACCGCCTGCAAGGCGCACTACCGCTGCCTCGAGTGCCTCGAGCCGTTCGACTACTTCAAGCCGTTGTGACCACGGCCCACTTTCACCCTCTGCGCGTCCAGGACGTCCGGCGCGAAACCGCCGAATGCGTTTCGCTCGCCTTCGAGGTGCCGGCGGAGCTCGCCGAGCTTTACCGCTACACGCAGGGACAGTATCTGAACGTACGCCGGACGCTGGACGGGGAGGACGTGCGCCGCTCGTACTCGATCTGCTCTGGGCTCGACGATGGCGAGCTGCGCGTGGCCGTCAAGGAAGTGCCGGGCGGGCGCTTCTCCACCTGGGCCAACCAGTCGCTCAGGCCCGGCGACATGGTCGAGGTGATGCCGCCCGAGGGGCGCTTCTTCGTGCCGCTCGACGCTTCGAACGCCAGGCACTACCTCGCCTTTGCCGCGGGCAGCGGCATCACGCCGGTGGTCTCGCTCATCAAGACCACGCTCGCGCGCGAGCCGCGCGCGCGCTTCACGCTGGTGTACGGCAATCGCACGCTCGACGCGGTGATCTTCAACGAGACGCTCGAGGACCTCAAGGACCAGCATCTCGCGCGGCTCGCGCTGTATCACGTGTTCTCGCGCGACCTCCAGGAGATCGAGTTGTTTAACGGCCGCCTCGATCGCGCGAAGGTGGCGCAGTTTCTCGAAACGCTGATCCCGCCCGCGACCATAGACAAGGCCTTTGTGTGCGGCCCGGACACCATGATGGACGACGTGCGCGCCGAACTCGAGGCGCAGGGCGTGCCACGCGCAAACATCCACCTCGAGCGCTTCGGCGTGCCGTTGCCGCGTTCTGGCGCGAAGCGCGCCGCGGTACGTGTGCCTGCGGCGATCGAAGGCGCGTCCGAAGTGACAGTGATCGTGGATGGCGCGCGCTACCGGCTGCAGCTGCCGGGCGTCGGGCCGAGCGTGCTCGATGCGGCGCTGAAGGCGGGCGCCGACCTGCCTTATGCGTGCAAGGCCGGTGTGTGCTGCACCTGCCGCGCCAAGCTGGTCGAAGGCGAGGTGCGCATGGACGCCAACTACACGCTCGAGGATGCGGAGGTCAATGCAGGCTTTCGCCTAACCTGCCAGTCGCATCCGGTGACGAAAAAAGTCGTCTTCGATTACGACCAGCGCTAGCAGCGCGCATCGGCACGGCTCAGTTGCCGCGCCGGTTCGTCTGCACCATGCGGAACATCCCCTCGACGTTGAGCGCGAACATCTGCGCGTAGCCGCCCCAGGACTCGTACTTGGGCAGCTTCACCGATTGCTTGATCTCCTCGAGCGACTTGCCTTCGCGCGCGAGCTTGAGCACCGCCTCGCGCAGCTCCTCCATGTAGCCGCGAAAGGCGATCACGCTTGCCTTGTCGCCGAGCGGCCCGTGGCCGGGCACCAGGCGATCGAAGTCCATCGCCTCGACCCGCTTTAACGATTCGATCCAGTCCTCGAGGTAGGCGTCGGGAAAGTCGCGGAAGCCCACCGTCTTCACCGGGATGAAGTCGACCGCGAACAGCGCGCGCTCGGCCGGAAAGCGCATCACGATCGAATTATCCGAGTGGTTGCGCCCGACCCACTCGAGCTCGACCGTCGAGCCACCGAGATCGATCGTCAAGCGATCGGAGAAGGTGACGTGCGGCACGGCGGTCGGCCGGCGCTCGCCGACAATCACGCGCTTCGCCCGCTCGTGCGCGACCACGATCGCGGTCTCGGCGAAGACCTCGCCGCCCGAGCTGTGGTCGGCGTGGTCGTGACTGTAGATGAGATAGCGCACCGCCACGCCGAAGCGCTTGGCGAGCTCGTCCTTTAGCCAGCGCGCTGCGTCAGCGTTGAACGGGTCGGTGGCGATGATCCCGGTCGAGGTGACGAGAAACACCGAGTAGTGGAAGTTGTTGCGGAAGCGATAGAGATTTCCGTGGATCTGGCTGACCTCGCGCACCGGAGCCTGTGCGACGGCGGCGGCCGGTGCGAGCAGGACGAGCGAGAGCAGGCAGGCGGCTACGCGGGCTTGCATGGAGGTCTCCTTTTTTGAGGTAGCGCACGGCGAACAACGTTCGGACGGATCTTATTCCGGGCGCCTTCAGATGCGCCGACCGGCCGTCGTGTACTCCAAGCATGGTCGCGAGCATACAGTGCCGCGTGTATAGAGAACATACAGTGCCGCGTGTATAGAAGAGGCGAACTGTGTTCCAGGGGCGCGGCTGCTAACATCGGGTCCCGTCCAGCGAGAGCTTCAGTGAACGACTTCAAGCCCACCGCCCGCTCCAAGGTCAAGCGCCTGCCAAAGCGCGGCCACTACGACCGTGCAACCATCTACGCCGTGCTCGACGCGGGCTTCGTATGCCACGTCGGCTATGTGATCGACGCCCGGCCCTACGTTACGCCGACCTGCTATTGGCGCGAGGGCGACGCGATCTACTGGCACGGCTCATCCGCCTCGCGCATGCTGCGCCACCTGGGAAAGGGCGCCGATTGCTGCCTCACGGTGACGCACGTTGACGCGTTGGTGCTGGCGCGATCGGGCTTCCATCACTCGATCAATTACCGTGCGGCGATGCTCTTCGGGCGCGCGCATAAGATCGAGGATCCAGAGGAGAAGCTTGCCAAGATGGAAACCTTCGTCGAGCGCATCGCGCCCGGGCGCTGGCCAACTCTGCGTCCAGTCAACAAGCAGGAGCTCAAGGCCACTACCCTGCTCGGTATGGAAATGAGCGAGGCCTCGGCAAAGATTCGCAGCGGTCCGCCGATCGACGACGAGGAGGACTATGCGCTGGCGATCTGGGCGGGGCTTGTGCCGATCGAGATGGTGGCGGGCGCCGCGCACGACGACGACCGGCTTGCCGCGAGTGCCAAGCGTCCGCCGCACATTGAGGATTTTGCGCACCTCGGCCTGAAGCGGCGCTAGGCTCGCGAGCACCGCGCTTGCGGGGCCGATACCGGAGGACTCGCATGAATGCAACCGAACCGATCGGCTTTATCGGCCTGGGTGTCATGGGCGAGCCGATGTGTCGCAACCTCGCGCGTCGGTGCGGGCGGCCGGTCATCGCCTACGATCAGCGCGCGCTGCCGCTGCAAAGCCTCGCTGCCGACGGCGTCGCCGCCGCGCGTTCAATCGCGACACTCGGCGCGCGCGCCGCGGTCGTGTTCCTTTCGCTGCCCGGCGAGCGCGAAATTCGCGCCGTATGCTTCGAGCTGAACGGCGTGATCGCCTCGATGGGCTCCGGCACGACGCTGGTCGATTGCAGCACCGCGCCGGTGACCCTGGCGCGTGAGCTGGAGCAGGCCTGCGCGGCACGCGACGTGTCGTTCGCCGATGCACCGGTCGCACGCACCCGCCAGGCGGCGATCGACGGCACCTTGAGCCTGATGGTCGGGGCGAGCGATGCCGTGTTCGCGGCGATCGAGCCGCTATTGCGTTGCATGGGGAGCGAGATCACGCACTGCGGCGCGCCGGGGGCGGGCCAGGCAGTAAAGCTGCTCAACAACATGGTGCTCTCGCAGACGGTGGTGGCGCTTGCCGAGGCGCTCGCGGTGGCGAAGGCAAGCGGTGCCGTGGACCCGCGGCTGCTCTTCGAAACCTTGGCGAAGGGCTCAGCCGACAGCTTCGCGCTGCGCAACCACGGCATGAAGGCGTTGCTGCCGGAGAAGCACCTCGAGCGCGCGTTTCCCGTCGCCTACATGTTGAAGGACTTAGGCTACGCGATGGCGCTGGCGCGCTCGGTGGGACTTGATTTGCAGGGCGCCGGAACTGCCGCCCGGTTGCTCGAGGAGACTGTAGCACTCGGGTTGGGCGAGGCCTACCACACCGCGCTGATCGAGGCGGTGCGACGGCACCGCGCGCCGCGCTAGCAGCGCTCAGAGCACGCCGATCGCGAGGCCCGCGGCGAACGTTGCGCCCAGCTCCTCGCACAGCGCCATCACTTTCGGCGTGAGCTCCTTCAGGCCGATCACCGGCGGGTGCACCTTGCGCAGGCGCAAGCCGGTCACGATGCGCTCGACCGAAGCGACGGCGCCACTGCCATCCTGGCCCGCACCGACGAATATGGCATAAGGCCGGCCCTCGACCTTGCCCTCGCAGGGATAGAACACGCGCTCGAGGAATTCCTTCATCATTCCCGACATGTAGCCGAAGTTCTCCGGCGTGCCGAGCAGCAGCGCGTCGGCGCCGAGCAGGTCGTCGGCCCCTGCCTCGGTGCAGCGCTTCACCACCACGCACACCTCGTCCTCGGCCTGCGCCTCGCGCAGTGCGGCGCGTGCCCCGCGCTCGAGCGCCTCGGCCATCTTCGCGGTCTTCACACCGTGGGTATGGAACACCACAAGCAGCGTCTTCACATCGGCTGCCTCCCTGCCGGATCCTGGCGGTAGAACAGCTTGAGCTGCTCATAGAGCTCCGGATAGCGGCGCCGGGTCTCGTTGGGCGAGAGAAAGAACGCCTCGCTCACCACGGCGAAGAATTCTGACGGATGCTCGGCCGCGTAGGGGTCGAGCCAGGTCTCTTTGTCTCGATCGAGCGCGTCGCAAAATCCCTCGTACGCGTCGCGCCAGACGCGGCTCCAGCGTGCGCGGTCCATGCCGGCGTGCAGCGGCGGCATGCCATCGGCATCGCCGTTTCGCATGTCGAGCTTGTGCGCGAACTCGTGGACCACCACCGCCATCTCGGTGTCGTGCGCCGCCGCATCCCAGGAAATCACCACCGGCCCGCCGGGCCAGGATTCGCCCGCGAGCTCGTCGTCGTACTCGTGCACCACGCCGTCCTCGTCGACATCCTCGCGGCGCACGCGAAAGTCGCCCGGGTACACGATTACCCCGGACCAGCCGTCGTACCAGTCGATGCCGAGCTCGAGGATCGGCAGGCAGGCCTGGGCGGCGATCGACAGGCGCATGTGATCGGTCAGTACCAGCCCACGGGCGCCGGAAAATTCCTTCTCCGCCAGAAACAGCAGCGCCAACTCGCGCAGCCGGTGCGCCTCCTGCGGCGCGAGCCCGCCGAGGAATTTGAGCGGCGACACGGCACGCGCCCACAGCGCCTCGTCGACGTGGTGCTTCGCCAGCGCGCGCCTGCGCCGCCAATCGCGCAGCCAGCCCATGCTAGGCCCGTCGCGGGCCGCGCGCGACGGCGTGCGCCGCATGCGTACGAACCAGCTGGACGCAAGGAGAAACTTTTCTGCAGTCGCGAAGGTCACACACCGGCTCGCTACAATACCCGTTGCCGCGCGAGCGAGAAACTCCCGGCTCCTGCAACCAGGTCAAATAATGGTCTCGGTCGTCCAGTACCATCCGCAAAGTAGCAGTGCCGCGCTCGAGCCGCTGGCCCACGGCCTGCGGCCCGCCGACCGGGTGCTGATCGCGCGCGCACTCGAGTTCGCCGAGCCGCTGTACGCGGGCCAGAAGCTCGCCACCGGCGAGCACGTGTGGCCTCACGCGCTTGGCCTGGGGGCGAATTTGGCGGCCATCGGCCTCGACCCGGTGGGGCGCGCGGCGGGCATATTGTTCGCCGCGCCTAAGCATCTCGGCGCCAGCGACGCGCTGCGCGCGCAATTCGGCGATGAACTCGCGTCGCTTGCCGAGGGCGTGGAGCGGCTGTATCAGCTGCGCGTTGCCACCCGCCCGGGACAATGGATCGGAGCGCCGCAGGGACGCGGTGCCGGCGAACAGAGCGAGGTGCTGCGCAAGATGGTGCTCGGCATGGTCGAGGACATTCGCGTGGTGCTGATCCGGCTCGCCAGCCGCACCCAGACGCTGCGCTGGTTCGCCAAGAACCCCGACGACGAGCGGCGAGGCTATGCGCAGGAGACGCTCGACATCTATGCGCCGCTCGCCAATCGGCTCGGCGTGTGGCAGTTGAAGTGGGAGATGGAGGATCTCTCGTTCCGCTTCCTCGAGCCCGAGCTGTACAAGAAAATCGCGCAGATGCTCGACGAGAAGCGCACCGAGCGCGAGTACTACATCGCGAACGCCATGGCGCAGCTCGAGCGCGAGCTGCGTGCAGCGGACGTCAAGGCCGAAATCGCCGGTCGCCCGAAGCACATCTATTCCATTTGGACCAAGATGCGCACGAAGTCGCTCGATTTCGACGGGGTCTACGACGTGCGGGCGCTGCGCGTGATCGTCGCTTCGGAGCGCGACTGCTACACCGCGCTGGGCGTGGTGCACAACCTGTGGCAGCCGATCCCGAACGAGTTCGACGACTACATCTCGCGGCCGAAGGGCAACAACTACCGTTCGCTGCACACCGCCGTGCTCGGGCCGGCGGGCCGCACTCTGGAAGTGCAGATCCGTACCGAGGAGATGCACCGCCATGCCGAGTTCGGCGTTGCGGCGCACTGGCGCTACAAGGAGGCGGGTGCGCCCGCCCGGGCCGAGGGCGCGTTCGAGGACAAGATCGCGTGGCTGCGCCAGCTTCTTGCGTGGCGCGACGAGGTCGCCGACAGCGCCACATGGTCGGAGCGCACACGCAAGGCTGCGCTCGATGACACCGTGTACGCGCTGACACCGCAGGGCAAGGTGGTTGATCTGCCCGCCGGGTCGACGCCGATCGATTTTGCCTACGCGCTGCACTCCGATCTCGGGCACCGCTGCCGCGGCGCGAAGGTCGAAGGTCACCTGGTGCCGCTCGACACGGTGCTGAAGAGCGGTCAGCGCGTCGAGGTGGTGGCCGCCAAGACCGGCGGCCCCTCGCGCGACTGGCTGAACGCCGAGCGCGGCTTCGTGCGCAGCCACCGCGCGCGGCAGAAGATCCGCCAGTGGTTCAACGCGCAGGCGCTTGCCGAAACGGTGGCCGCAGGCCGCGCCACGGTGGAGAAGGAACTCAGGCGGGAAGGCCCGGCCCGGGCAAATCTCGATGCGCTCGCCTCGAAGCTCGGCTTCGGCAAGCCGGACGAGGTGTTCGCCGCGGTCGCGCGCGACGAGGTGAACCTGCGCCAGCTCCAGGTCGCACTGCGCGAGCTCGCCGGGGCGCCGGCCGCGGCACCGCCCGAGCCGGTGATCGTTCCGAAGAAAGCCAAGGCCACAGGCGGCGACAGCGGCATCCTGGTGGTCGGCATGGACCGGCTACTGACGCAGATCGCGCGCTGCTGCAAGCCGGTGCCGCCGGACCCGATTCGCGGCTTTGTCACGCGCGGCAAGGGGGTCTCGATCCATCGCGAGGACTGCCCGAGCCTGAAGCGCCTTGCCGAGCGCCAGCCCGAGCGGCTGATCGAGGCCGACTGGGGTGCGAAACCCGGGGGCGCGTATACCGTGGAAATGGCGGTGACGGCGAGCGACCGGCGGGGCCTGTTACGCGACGTCGGCGATGCGCTGGCGCGCGAGCGCATCAACGTCACGGCGGTGCGCACTCAGAGCCGTGACGAGCTCGCCTTCATGCGTTTTACCTTTGAAGTGAGCGACCTGGCGCAATTGCGGCGCGCGCTCGGCGTGGTGAAGGAGGTTTCGGGCGTGATCCGGGTGGCGCGCGCGTAGCGGAATACCTGACGGCCGTCGCCTGTTCACGGCAGGCTGCGGCGCAATCATGCATAAGCTGAAAAACGAATGGCGAACCTGCTCAATGATCCCGTCATCCAAAGCAGCGTCGCGCCATTTTTTGCAGCGCTGATCGTGGGCGGCGCGATGTTGCCGCTGCGCCTGGCGGGCCTTGGGGTCGCGGCTGGATTTCTGGCGACAGTTTATCTGGTAGGCAACTTCGCTTTTTCCCCGCTCACTGCGATGCGAAAAATCGTGGTGCTCGGAATGGGCGCGGCGCTGATCGGCGTGCTCGCCGGCCTAGCCTTCCGGCCGACGCGGTCTACCGGATTGGTGCTCGGCGCGATTTTTGGTGCGGCATCGATCTGGGTGTTCTGGTCGGTGCTGGCGCAAAAGCCGGTTCCCGAAGCTCTGCTTTACGGTGTGGGTACCGCAGCACTGGTGGTGTGGCTGGTCGCATTCACAGTGAGCCTGCATGCGGATCCCGTCCGTGCCGGGGCCGCCGGACTCGCTCTGGGGCTTGGCAGCGGCGTTGCCGCAGTGCTCGGGGCCTCGGCGCTCATCGGGCAATACGGATTGGGGCTGGGTGCCGCGTGCGGCGCTTTCCTGCTCCTGGTCATGATTCTCGGCAGGCGCGTTGCAGCCGGCACGGTCCTTACGCTGACCGCATCGGTGCTGGGCGCGTTGCTTGGCGCAGGCGCGTTGCTGCTCGCGCAGCTGCCGTGGACCTCGCTCGCCGCGCTGGCGTCGATTCCCGTGCTGGTGCGCCTTCCGCTAGGCGCGAACTCGCCCGCCTGGGTGCAGGCGATCGTCGCTTCGATCTACGGCCTCGCAGGAGCGGGTGCCGCGTGTTTTTTCGCTTGGCTGGCGAGCCGCAGCTCGGCCGGCTGATCTTCACCACCGTCGTCAGACAGGAGACCGGAACATGAGAAAAATCGTTGTTGGGGCGCTCATCCTCGCCATGCCGCTGGCCGCGGCAGCCGAAGCGGAGACCTTCGCGTTTGATCCCCCGCACACTTTCCCGCATTTCGCACTGGACTACGCCGGCTACGCGACCATCTACGGTCGCTTCGACAAGACTGCAGGCCGGTTCACCATCGACCGCGCCGCAAAAACGGCGGCACTTGAGCTGGCGGTCGAAACGGTATCGGTCACGACGGGCGACAACGAACGGGGCAGCCGGGCACGCACCCGCGACGAGCACCTGCGCACCGCCGACTTCTTCAATGTGGCCGAATTTCCGCGCATGACCTACAAGTCGACCAACGTAAAATTCAACGGCGAGGATCCGGCTGAGATCGAAGGGCAGTTGACCTTGCTCGGGGTAACCCGCCCGCTGACGCTCAAGGTCGACCGCTGGGTGTGCAAAGTTCACCCCTTCTACAAGAAGTTTGGTTGTGGCGGCAACGCCTCAGGCGTGCTGAAACGCTCCGAATTCGGCATGAAGATCTTTCTCCCGGTGCTTGGCGACGAGGTCAGGATCACGATCATGTTCTTGGGCATGAAGCAGTGACGCCTTGCGATGCTCTGACAGGGCCCCGGCGAGGGCCTTTTTTGCGTGCCACGACATCGAAACGGGACGGATGAATGAAGGGACTCACACTCGGATTGGCCATGCTCTGCGTGCCGCTTGGTGCGGCCGCGTCGCCAGACACCTACGAATTCGACCGCTATCACACCTATGTGCATTTCGCGGTGGATCATCTGGGCATGTCGACCATCTGGGGGCGCTTCGACGCCGTCTCGGGGAAGTTCACGCTCGACACGCAGGCCAAGCGAGGCGGCGTGGAGCTCCGGGTAGAGACCGCGTCCATCAATACCGGGGACAACGAACGCGGCAGCCGAGCGCGCTCCCGGGACGAGCATCTGCGCAACGCGGATTTCTTCAATGTGCTCGAGTTTCCGCAGATGACTTACAAGTCGAGCACAGTGAAGTTCAGCGGAGATGCCCCGGCGACGGTACAGGGCCAGCTTATGCTGCTCGGCGTCACCAGGCCGCTTTCCTTGACGATCGATCGCTGGAATTGCGGCCTGCACCCCTTCAACAAGAAAGAGATGTGCGGCGGCAACGCCAGCGGGTCGATCAAGCGCTCGGACTTCGGCATGAAGTACGCGCTGCCGGCGGTAGGCGACGAGGTCAAGCTGTTCGTCGAATTCGAGGGCTACAAGCAGTAAGGTTGTTGCACAGCCAAGACGGACAAGGGCCCGCGCCGGGCCCTTCCTATTTCAGCAGCACCAGCAGCCAGGTCGCACCGGCCAGGACGAGCGCAAACATGACCGCTGTGCTGCCGTAGTCCTTGGCGCGCTTGGCGAGCGCATGCTCCTCGAGCGAGACGCGATCGACGGTCGCCTCGATCGCGGAGTTGAGCAGCTCGACGATGAGCACCAACAGAATGCTGCCTGCCAGCAGCGCGCGCTCGATGCTGCCCTCGCCGAGCCACAGCCCGAGCGGCACCAGCACGACGGCGAGGACCAGCTCCTGCCGAAACGCTTCCTCGCGTCGCGCCGCCTCGGCGAGTCCCTCGAGCGAGAAGCGCGTTGCGTTGAGCAGCCGGCGCAGACCGCTGGCGCCTTTGTGCGGGCTTACCATGGCGCGGGCGACTATAGCATCAGGCGGTGCGATTCAACTCGGCGTGGCGAGCGTGTAGAGCAGCTCCTCTTGCGCCGCGCGCCGGCGTCCGCGGCGTGGTCTGACCGGCGAGTAGCCGCCCTCAGCATTCATCTCCCAGGCCTGACCGTTGTCGTCGAGATACGGTTGCAGACCCTCGCGGATAACGCGGCGCTTGAGCGCCGGGTCGAGCACCGGAAAGCACAGCTCGATGCGCCGGAAAAAGTTGCGGTCCATCCAGTCGGCGCTCGCCAGGTAAACGTCCTCGGAACCCTCGTTGTGGAAACAAAATACTCGCGTGTGCTCGAGAAAGCGACCGATCACCGAGCGCACGCGGATGTTCTCCGACAGGCCCTCGATGCCGGGCTTGAGGGCGCATACGCCGCGCACGATGAGATCGATCTTCACTCCCGCCTGCGATGCGGCGTAGAGCTCCTCGATGATCGCGGGCTCGAGCAGGGCGTTCATTTTGGCGATGATGCGCGCGCTCTGGCCCTCCCGCGCCACACGCGCCTCGTTGCGGATCGCGGCGGTGATGCGTTTGTGCAGGGTGAAAGGCGATTGCCAGAGGTGCCGCAGGCGGCTTGCACGCCCCAGTCCGGTGAGCTGCCTGAACACCTCGTTGACGTCGCTGCAAATCTCCTCGTTGGCGGTAAGCAAGCCGAAATCGGTGTACAGGCGCGCGGTCTTGGGGTGGTAATTGCCGGTACCGAGGTGCGCGTAGCGTTTGAGCACCTTGCCGTTCGGCCCGTCCTCGCGCCGAACCGCAAGGGCCATCTTGGCGTGCGTCTTGTGCCCGACGACGCCGTAAACAACGTGCGCGCCGACTTCCTCGAGCCGCGCCGCCCAGTTGAGATTGACCTCCTCGTCAAAGCGCGCCAGCAGTTCGACCACCACGATCACTTCCTTGCCGCGGCGCGCCGCGTCGATCAGGATTTCCATCAGCTCCGAGTCGGTGCCGGTTCGATACACAGTCTGCTTGATCGCTATCACTTGCGGGTCGGTGGCGCTGGTGCGGATGAAGTCCACCACCGGCAGGAACGACTGGTACGGATGGTGTAGCAGGATGTCCTCGCGCGCCAGGATCTCGAAGAGCTCGCCGCCGCGCTTCTCGAGCGCACCGGGCAGGCCGGGCGCGAAGGGCACGTACTTCAGCTCCGGGCGGCTCACCTGTTCGGGCACCTCGCGCAGACGGTACAGGTTTACCGGGCCGTCGACGCGATATAGATCGATCTCATCGAGGCCGAACTGCAGCAGCAGAAACTCGAGCATGCTGGAGGAGCAGTTGTCGGCGACCTCCAGTCGCACCGCATCGCCGAAGTGCCGGTGCAGCAGCTCTCCCTGCAGCGCGATGCGCAGGTTCTTGATCTCTTCCTCGTCGACGAACAGGTCGGAGTTGCGCGTGACACGGAACTGGTAGCAGCCGAGCGCCTTCATCCCGGAAAAAAGCTCATCCACGTGGGCGTGCATGATCGAGGACAGGAAGGCGAAAACGTTCTCGCCGCCGGCGATCTCGCGCGGCAGCCGGATCACGCGCGGCAGCACGCGCGGAGCCTGCACGATGGCGGCCCGCGAGCTGCGGCCGAAGGCGTCGCGCCCTTCGAGCTCGATGGCGAAGTTGAGGCTCTTGTTGAACACGCGCGGGAAGGGGTGCGCCGGATCGATGCCGATTGGGGTCAGCACCGGCAGCACCTCGCGCGTGAAGTACTCGCGCACCCACTGGCGCTGCGCTGCGGTCCAGTCGCCGCGGCGCGGGAAATGCACGTCGGCCTGGGCAAGCCGCGGCAGCAGCACTTCGTTCAGTAGCTTGTATTGCTCGGCCACCAGCGCGTGCGCTTCGCGCGCCACCATCGCAAACACCTCCGTCGTGTTGCCGCCATCCGGCCCCGGCTCGGGCACGTTGAGCTTGATCTGTTCCTTCAGTCCGGCAACGCGAATCTCGAAGAATTCGTCGAGATTGGACGATACGATGGTGAGGAAGCGAAGCCGCTCAAGTAGCGGCACGGTCTCGTTGGCCGCCTGCGCGAGCACGCGGCGGTTAAACGCCAGGATGCCAAGCTCGCGGTTGACGAAGTGGGCGGGCGTGAAGGCTTTCTTGTTCATCCGCTGCAGGACTCGGGCGTGGACTGCCCAGGACGTAGTTTACTGCCGTCGTCCCGGCACGCCGCGGCCGTGCCCGCGCGGGCCCTAAGGAACCTCTGAACAATTTGCGTACATGCGCGTTGGGCCAGGACGCGGCAACTGCTAGGCGCCGGCCGGGGCCAATGTCGGCAACCTTGGCCTCGGCCGGCAACACCGCAGGCGCCCGGAGCATGGCTCGATGTCCCCATCGCCCAATGCTCCTGGCCGCAACCCGCAGGGACGGGGCGATTTTCGCGCATCTCTGCGCCATCGGTCGGCTTGCGTACCTACAGTACTCGGCGCCGCGCGCTGGCTTGACCTGCATCGAAAATCGCCGCCGTCGCGCACGCGAAAATTGTTCAGAGGTTCCCTAAACGGCATCTGAGGCGCGAGCGGGGTTCTCGGGAAATTGCGGCGGCTCATCGTCCCAGCGGATTGCGGTGTAGTCGAAGCCGCGCTCGATGCGTGGCTTGATCACGCAAAAATACGGCGAGATGTCGAAGTCTCTCGGCGTGAACAGGCTGTGGTGGCGCGCGCGCAGTACCTCCTCGACGAAGGCGCTGCGCCGGGCCCCGCTAGCCGGCCGGTACTCGGTGAACGGCAGAATCGGGTAGCGCACCGATTGGAATGCCTGCGCGATCAGCGTCGAGCAGATCGCACGGGTCGGCTCGCCGCTGCCAAGTTCGATCATGCGACGCCGCAGGCGCGAGGGCACCGGCGGCGCCGGCAGCAGGTAGCGCACCAGGTCGATCAGGTTGCGCAGGTCGTAGGCGTGACCGAGACGCTCGGCCGCGAACACGAGCACGCGCTCCCGGTCCGCCTCGGACAGGCCGACCGGCCGGCAGATGCGGGTATGGAATTCCGCGAACTTGGCGAGCGGCACGGCGCGTACGCCGTGCACCAGATCGGCTTCGATCAGCACGCGTGGCCGACCATCCTCTTCGCCGAGATCGGGCCGCGGCCCGATGTAAAGCGCAGCGTGCGACCAAGTGGACTGCGTGAGGAATTTGATCGCCGTGCTGATGCGCGTATTACCCTCGACGAGCAGCACATCTGCTGGCTGCAGCGTGCGGGCGAGGTCCTCGATGCTGCTGGTCGCAGGCGGCTCGTAGTTCGGGTTCGGGCGCGTCAGGAAGCGCGCCAGCGCTCCGCCGAGCGAGCGCAACGGCGTGTCGGCGAGCCTCACGGCTCCTCCTTGCGGCGAATTCGCGCATCGCGCCGCGCGTGCGTTTTCGCCGCCAGCCAGACCCAGATAGCGAATGCGCAGGCCATGAGCGCGTAGAACAGAATCGATCCGAGGCGCATTAGCCCCTCGTACGGCAGCACGCCATAGACGAGCACTGCGATCAGCATCACGCCGAGAAACGCCGCGCCGAACACTTCCAGCAACAGGCGCAGGATCGTCACGTAGCGCATCACCGGCTCATGTGGCCGATCCGGAATCCGGCCGCTCCAGCCGCACGCTCAGCGTGCCCGAGCGCACGTGCAGGTCGCGTTGCGGGAACGGGATCTCGATCCCTTCGGCCCGCGGCTCATCCTCGATCGCCCACAGGTACGCCGCCTCGGTGCGGCCGGGCCGCGAGACCAGGTCCGGGCCGACCCACACCACCAGCTCGAAGTTGAGGCTGCTGTCGCCGAAGCCGACCAGCCACACGTCCGGCTCGCGCCCGCCTTCGAGCACAGTGCCCTTGATGCGCTTGGCAGCGCGCAGGCCCGCGACCCTGACGAGCTCCTTGTCGGAGCCATATGCGACCCCGAAGGGCACGCGCATGCGGCGCACGCGGCTCTCGAAAGTCCAGTTGGTGACGCGGCCATTGATGAACTCGGAGTTCGGCACGATGATGTCGACGTCGTCGTTCGTCGTGATGCGCGTGTAGCGCAGGCCGATCTCGCGCACGTGGCCGCGTACGCCGGATTGCAGGTCGACGAAGCCGCCCACTTTAATCGTGCGCTCGAGCAGGATGATGATCCCGGAGATGAAGTTGCTGAAGATGTTCTGCAGGCCGAAACCGATGCCGACACCGATCGCCCCGCCGAGCAGCGCCAAGCTCGGGAGATCGAGCCCGATGTAGTTCAGGCCGACGATGGTGCCGATGATCCACACCGTGTAGCGCAGCACGCGCGCCCAGGTGTAGACCGCGGCGGCGCTTCTGGAGCCGGCGTTGCCACGCAGCGCCACCCGCAGCACGCCTCGCTCGAGCAGCGACGCGAACCACCAGACCACACCGATGATCAGGAACAGACCGAACAGGCGGCCCGCGTTGACCTGCGTGTCGCCTAGCATGAACCACGGAATCGCGAGCACATCGCGCGCTTGCGCGAGCAACCCGGTGAGCTGAAACTCGACCATCGGTCGGTCTCCCCGAAGCAGGTTTCGACAGCGCGCAGCACCCTGCGCGCCGATTGCGGCTAGCCTAGCACGCGCAATGTGGTGGCTAAAGACGGCGCCAGGCTAGATGAATTCCGGTGCTAGCACTGCGCGCACGACCACTTGCGCTTCGCCGCCGCGTTCGCGGCGCGTGAGCCACCACAGCCCGCCCTTTTTGATGGCCCATTCATTCTGCTCGCCCGACACGAGCAGCGCGACGACCTGCCCGAGGGTAGGCTGGTGACCGACCGCCACCACGGCGCCTTTGCGATGCGGCCAGTCGAGCGCCTCGATTATTTGCGCGACGGATGCACCTGGCGCGAGATGCGGCGCGGTCTTGACCGCGGTCGCGAGCGCAGCCGCTGTCTGGCGCGCGCGCGCTGCTGGGCTCGAGAGCACGATGAACTTCGCAGGCAGGCGCTGCTGCAGCCACTTGGCCACGCGCGCGGCATGTTTATGGCCCTTTGGGGTGAGCTTGCGCTCGAGGTCGGGCCCGCCTTCCTCGGCCTCCGCGTGCCGCCACAGAATCAGGTCCATGCCGGGGCTCCTTTTCGAGTTCGTTGGACAGACACCCCGCAAGCTTGTTCGATCGAGGCGAGGCACGCGTGACGCCGTTGAGAGCGGGCCGCGGAATAAGCTAGAATTCAAACCTTTTAGGCGCGTAGCTCAGCTGGTTAGAGCACTACCTTGACATGGTAGGGGTCGTTGGTTCGAGTCCAATCGCGCCTACCAGGTCTTGCAGCGGCAGCGGCGCTGCCGCCCGGACCTCAGAGCGTTGCAACGGACCCTTCGAGCCGTTGGACGGGAAGGGGATCGAGAGGAGAGAGGCACGTGACAATGCGAACTTCGACAGCCGGAAGGTGAACCGGAGTGGTGGAGCGCGTCACGTGACAAAGAAAGTGCGGCTCGGCCGCACTTTTTTTGCAGTTGAAGCTCCAGGAATGGCAAACCTAAGACTTCCAGACGGGTCGGTGAAAAGCTTTACCGGCCCGGTCACGGTCGCCGAGGTCGCGCAGTCGATCGGCGCGGGGCTCGCGCGTGCGGCGCTCGCCGGCAAGGTTGACGGCAAGCTGGTCGACACCAGCTATCGCATCGAGGCCGATGCCGCGCTTTCCATCGTCACCGAGCGCGACGCCGAGGGGCTCGAGATTTTGCGCCACTCGAGCGCGCACTTGCTCGCGCACGCGGTCAAGGAGCTGTTTCCCGAAGTGCAGGTGACGATCGGTCCGGTGATCGAGAACGGTTTTTACTACGACTTCTCGTATCAGCGGCCATTCACGCCCGAGGACCTTGCCGCGATCGAGAAGCGCATGGCCGAGATCGCCAAGCGTGATTTGCCGGTGGTGCGTAAGGTCATGTTACGCGACGTTGCCGTGAAGTTCTTCCGCGACCAGGGCGAGATTTACAAGGCGGAGATCATCGCCTCGATCCCGACTTCGGATGCGATTTCGCTCTACGAGCAGGGCAACTTCACCGATCTTTGCCGTGGGCCGCATGTTCCCTCGACCGGCAAGCTCAAGGTCTTCAAGCTGATGCGGGTCGCCGGGGCGTATTGGCGCGGCGACTCGAAAAACGAGATGCTCCAGCGCATCTACGGCACGGCGTGGGCGAAGAAAGAGGATCAGGACGCGTACCTGAAGATGCTCGAGGAGGCCGAGAAGCGCGACCACCGGCGCCTGGGCCGGCAGCTCGAGCTCTTTCACATGCAGGACGAAGCGCCGGGGCTAGTATTCTGGCATCCCAAGGGATGGACGATCTGGCAGCAGGTCGAGCAGTACATGCGTCGCGTGTACCGGGACAACGGCTACCTCGAGGTGAGTTGCCCGCAGATCCTCGACCGTCGCCTGTGGGAGCGTACCGGGCACTGGGAGAACTACCGCGAGAGCATGTTCACCACCTCGTCGGAGAACCGCGACTACGTGGTCAAGCCGATGAACTGCCCGGGTCATATCCAGGTGTTCAATCAGGGAGTGAAGAGCTACCGCGATCTGCCCTTTCGGCTGGGCGAGTTCGGCGCCTGCCATCGCAATGAGCCCTCGGGAGCGCTGCACGGCCTGATGCGCGTGCGCGGCTTCGTGCAGGACGACGGCCACATTTTCTGCACCGAGGACCAGATACTTTCTGAATGCGCTGCATTTACTGCGCTGCTGCAGAAGGTGTACCGCGACTTCGGCTTCACCGAAGTGATCTACAAAGTGGCGACGCGTCCCGAGAAGCGCATGGGGGGCGACGCACTCTGGGACAAGGCCGAAGCCGCGCTAATGGACTCGATGCGCCGCTCGGGAATCGAGTTCCAGGTTTCGCCAGGCGAGGGGGCCTTCTACGGCCCGAAGATCGAGTACTCGCTCAGGGACGCAATTGGCCGGGTGTGGCAGTGCGGCACCATGCAGGTGGACTTCTTCATGCCCGAGCGCCTGGGGGCCGAGTATGTCGGCGAGGACAACACCCGCCACGCGCCGGTCATGTTGCATCGGGCAATCGTCGGCTCGATGGAGCGGTTCCTGGGCATCCTGATCGAGCACTTCGCGGGTGCGTTCCCGGTTTGGCTCGCGCCCGTGCAGGTGGTGGTGATGAGCATCTCCGAGCATCAGGCCGGGTATGCCGCCGAGGTCGCAAGGGCGCTGCGCGAGGCCGGCTGGCGTGCCGCCGAAGATTTGCGGAACGAGAAAATTTCCTATAAGATTCGAGAACATAGCTTGCAGAAGCTGCCGTATCAGCTGGTGGTCGGGGACAAGGAGAAGCAAGCTGGAAGCGTGGCTGTGCGCACGCGCGGCGGTGGGGATCTCGGGGCGATGAGCCTCGATGCCTTCATCGCACGCCTCCGGAGCGAGGCGCAAGCGCTTGGCACGGCCTGATTTTTTGGCAGAATGGACTCGCCGAAATCGGCGCGGCCCGACCGCGCCGATTTCGTCATGGGATTCGCCGCGGGAAAGGTTCCCGCAACGGTCAGCGCGGCGACCGAGAGCGTGCCGCCAGTAGAGGAGAAGCGCCCATAACGCCGGACAAATCGCAGCAACGCATCAACGGGGAGATCACCGCACCTCAAGTGCGATTGGTCGCGGATGACGGAGAGCAGTTGGGCATCGTTTCGGTCGCCGAGGCGATGCGCATGGCCGAGGAACGGAACGTCGATCTGGTGGAGATCGCACCGCTCGCCGAGCCGCCGGTCTGCAAGCTGATGGATTACGGCAAGTTCCGCTATCGCGAGCAGAAGAAAGCGCATGAGGCGAAGCTCAAGCAGAAGCAGATCCAGGTCAAGGAGATCAAGTTCCGGCCGGGCACCGACGAGGGCGACTACAGGATCAAGCTCAATAAGCTGATCGAGTTCCTCAAAGAGGGTGACAAGGCGAAGGTGACGTTGCGGTTTCGGGGTCGTGAGATGGCGCACCAGGAGTTTGGCATCCGGCTGCTCGAGCGGGTGCGCAACGAGCTCGAGCCCTACGGACAGGTCGAGCAGTTTCCGCGGCTCGAGGGTCGCCAGATGGTGATGGTGCTCGGGCCGAAGAAAAAACCGACCGTGGAATCGCGCATCAAGAAGGTTTCGAGCAAGAAGGCCGCGCCGGGCGAGGCAAAGGTGCTGGCGGCGGAAAAGAAGGCGCCTGTGCCGGCGCCGGCAAAGAAGGCTATTGCGGTCGCAAAGAAGGGCAGTAAGGCGGAAGCCAAGGACAGCAAGGTGGAAGCCTCGGGCTGAGCAGGATCAGCGGGAGAGAACGGTTTTTCGTGTCACGCCGGGGAGGGCATCCGCGGCGAGGCCCACAAGTGATGACCAGGTATCAAGCGCCTGCGCAGCGGGTCACCTGGCGTCAATCTCAAACAAGGAGTGCCCATGCCCAAGATGAAGACCAAACGAAGCGCGGCGAAACGCTTCAGCGTGCGCTCGAGCGGCAGTATCAAGCGCTCGCAGGCATACATGCGCCACATCCTCACCAAGAAATCCCAGAAGCGTAAGCGCAAGCTGCGCGGCACGACTTCGGTCGATGGGAGCAACGTGCGGCAGGTCCGTGCGATGCTGCCGTACTCATCCTAGGGGGCCGGACATGCCAAGAGTCAAGCGCGGCACGACGGCGCATGCGCGCCACAAAAAGGTCCTCAGGCAGGCCAAGGGATTCCGCGGCCGGCGCGGCAATGTATACCGCGTCGCCAAGCAGGCAGTGATGAAAGCGGGGCAGTACGCCTACCGCGACCGCCGTCAGCGCAAGCGCGAGTTCCGCGCGCTGTGGATCGCCCGTATCAACGCGGCAGTGCGCGAGCACGGGCTGACCTACAGCGCCTTCATGGCGGGGCTCAAGCGCGCCAACATCGAGATCGATCGCAAGGTGCTGGCCGATCTCGCGGTGGCCGACAAACCGGCATTCGCGAAGATCGCGAGCCAGATCAAAGCCAGTCTCGCGCACTGAGGCCGCCCTAAAGGCAAACGCGAAGCGAGGGTCCGGCCCTCGCTTCTTGTTTCCACGGATGGAAAACGTAGAAGCCATTGTCGAGCGCGCTCTGGCCGAATTCGGCCGCGCCGCCGATCCGGCAGCGCTGGAAAACGCAAAGGCGCGCTACCTCGGCAAGAACGGCGAGCTGACCGGGCAGCTGAAGTCGCTCGGCAAACTGCCGGCTGAGGCACGCAAGAGCGAGGGCGCCGCGATCAACGCCGCCAAGGATCGCCTTGAGGCGGCACTCGAGGTACGCCGTGCCGAGCTCTCCGAACTGAAGCTGCACGCGCGGCTCGCCGAGGAGGCGCTCGATGTCACCCTGCCAGGACGCGGGCGCGGCCGAGGCGGCATCCATCCGGTGATCCGCACCTGGCAGCGCGTCGAGGCCATCTTCCGCACCGCCGGGTTCGACATCGCCGACGGTCCCGAGATCGAGACTGACTGGTACAACTTCACCGCGCTCAACAATCCTGAGAACCATCCGGCGCGTTCGATGCAGGACACGTTCTACGTGGATCTCAACGACGCGCAGGGGCTGCCGCTGCTGCTTCGCACGCATACTAGCCCGATGCAGGTGCGTTACGCCCGCATGCACCAAGCGCCGATCAAGGTCATCGCGCCCGGCCGCACCTACCGCGTCGATTCGGATGCGACGCATTCGCCGATGTTCCACCAGGTCGAGGGCCTGTGGATCGACGAGCACATCAGTTTCGCGGATCTAAAGGGCGTCTATACGGACTTCCTGAGACGCTTCTTCGAATCTGACGCGCTGCAGGTGCGTTTCCGGCCCTCGTATTTCCCGTTCACCGAGCCGTCGGCCGAGATCGACATGAAATTTGACAGCGGTCCGCTCAAGGGGCGCTGGCTCGAGATCTCCGGCTCCGGCCAGGTGCACCCTACCGTGGTGCGCAATTTCGGCCTTGATCCGGAACGCTATATTGGATTCGCGTTTGGCTCGGGGCTGGAGCGCCTGACGATGCTGCGATACGGTATCGACGACCTGCGGTTGTTTTTCGACGGCGACCTGAGATTTCTCAGGCAGTTTGCCTGAGCACCCGGCAATGCAGATCCCTGAATCCTGGCTGCGCAGCTTCGCGAATCCGTCGCTATCGATGCAGGAGCTCGCGCATCTGCTCACCATGTCGGGACTGGAGGTCGAGTCCTGTGAGCCCGTTGCGCCTGCCTTCGAGGGCGTTGTGGTGGGGCAGGTGCTCAAGGTGGACAAGCATCCGGGCGCCGACAAGCTCACCGTATGCCTCGTCGACGCGGGTGGTGCGAAGGTTTCGGTCGTTTGCGGCGCGCCGAACGTGCGCGCCGGGATGAAGGCGCCGCTTGCCCGGGTCGGCGCGAGGCTCTCCGGCGCCGAAATCCAGGTGGCGAAGGTGCGCGGCGCCGAGAGCCACGGCATGCTGTGCTCGGCACGCGAGCTCGGGCTTTCGGATGACCACTCCGGCCTGCTCGAGCTGCCCGCGGACGCAAACCCTGGAGAGGACGTGCGCGTGGCGCTCGCGCTCGACGAACACATCCTTAGCGTCAAGCTTACGCCGAACCGCGCCGATTGCCTCTCGGTGCTCGGCGTGGCGCGCGAAGTTGCGGCGCTGACCGGCGCGAAGCTTGTAGCGCCTGCGGTCACGCCGGTCGCGGCGCGCAACGACGCGCGGCTCGCGGTCAAGGTGTCGGCGCCCGATCTGTGCGGGCGCTTTTCGGGCCGCGTGATCCGCAACGTCAACTCCCGAGCGCCGACGCCGCAGTGGATGAAGCAGCGCCTGGAGCGCGCGGGACAGCGGCCGATCAATGCGCTGGTCGACATCTCCAACTACGTGATGCTCGAGCTCGGGCGGCCTTCGCACATCTTCGATCTCGGCAAGGTGCGCGGTGCGCTCGATGTGCGCTGGGGACGCGCCGGTGAGCGGCTGGAGCTGCTCAACGGTCAGAGCGTCGAGGTTGGCCCGGATGTCGGTGTCATCGCGGACAGTGCCGGAGTCGAAGCGCTCGCTGGCATCATGGGCGGAGAGGCGACGGCCGTCTCGGACGCGACACGCGACATCTACATCGAAGCCGCGTTCTGGTGGCCGTCCGCGATCGCGGGCCGGGCGCGGCGCTACAACTTCGCCACCGACGCTTCACACCGCTTCGAGCGTGGCGTCGATTTCGCCACCACGGTCGAGCACATCGAGTACATCACGCGGCTGGTGCTCAAGATCTGCGGCGGGGAGCCCGGCCCGGTCGATGACACCGTCGCCGCGCTGCCGGAGCGCAACCCCGTTCGCATGCGAGTGGCACGCGCCCAGAAGGTCATTGGAGTGCCGGTGCCCGCGGACGAGATGGCCGACATCTTTTCCCGGCTCGGTCTTTCCTGGCGGCGCGAGGGCGAGGGTGGCAAGAGCGTCTTCGCGGTGACGCCGCCGAGCTACCGCTTCGACCTCGAGATCGAGGAGGACTTGATCGAGGAGGTGGCGCGGGTCTACGGCTTCGAGCGCATCCCCGTCGTCTCGCCCCATGCCGCGGCGCGCATGTGCGATTTGCCCGAGGCGCGCCGCGCCCTTCACGCGGTGCGCGAGCGACTCGCCGCGTGCGACTTCCACGAGGTGATCAACTTCAGTTTCATCGAACCGCAGTGGGAGGCGGATTTCGCGGGCGAAGCGAATCCGGTGCACCTTCTCAATCCGATCGCGAGCCACCTTTCGGTGATGCGCAGCTCGCTCATCGGCTCGCTGGTGGCGAATCTGCGCTTCAACCTCGCCCGCAAGGTCGAGCGCATCCGCGTCTTCGAGTTGGGGCGCGTGTTCCTGCGCGATCCGGGCGCCGCTGATGGGCCGCTCTCCGTGGCTGGTTTGCGCCAGCCGATGCGCGTCGCGGCGGCCGCCTACGGTCCGGTGCGCGAGGAGCAATGGGGCGAGCCGGACCGGGTGGTGGAATTCTTCGATCTCAAGGCCGACGTTGAGGCGCTGTACGCGCCGCGCGTGCTGCGCTTCGAGGCGGCGGTGCATCCGTCCTTTCACCCCGGGCGCTCGGCGAGAATCCTGCTCGACGGCGAAAGGGTCGGCTGGCTCGGTGAGCTTCACCCGCGCTGGCAGCGCAAGTACGAGTTACCCCAGTCGCCGGTGTTGTTCGAGCTGGACGCGGAGAGCCTGGAGACGGTTGCGTTTCCCGAGGCCCGGGTGCCCTCCCGGTTTCCGCCAGTGGTCCGGGACGTCGCTTTAGTAGTCGGCGCCGAGATCCCGGTTCAGGCCCTGTTGGATGCCATGAGCGCAGAAAAGCCGGAAATTGTGACGGATGTCCGCCTTTTCGACCTTTACCAGGGCCCGAACGTCGCCGCCGGAAGAAAAAGCGTTGCTTTTCGGGTAGTTATGCAACATACTGAACGCACGCTCACGGATGCAGAAGCCGATGCAGCCCGCGACGGCCTGATCGGGCTTCTCGGGCGCAAATTCTCGGCAACCCTCCGTAGTTAAAAGCAAAAAGTGTCATTAGTGCTGTCAGGGAGCTGCAAGGGGGTTCAATGACTTTGACCAAGGCCGAACTGGCCGACCTGCTATTCGAGAAGGTCGGGCTGAATAAGCGCGAGGCCAAAGACATGGTCGAAGCGTTTTTCGAGGAGATTCGTGGCGCGCTCGAGCGCGGCGAGAGCGTCAAGCTCTCCGGCTTCGGCAACTTTCAGCTGCGCGACAAGCCTCAGCGTCCCGGGCGCAATCCCAAAACGGGCGAAGAGATTCCGATCAGCGCCCGCCGCGTCGTCACCTTTCACGCCAGCCAGAAACTGAAGGCGCTGGTGGAAAAGGCGCGCCATGGAGTCGAACCGCAAGAAGGCTGAGCTGCCGCCGATCCCCGCCAAGCGCTACTTCACTATCGGTGAGGTGAGCGAACTCTGCGGGGTGAAGCCGCACGTGCTGCGTTATTGGGAGCAGGAGTTCACACAGCTCAAGCCGGTGAAACGGCGCGGCAATCGGCGCTACTACCAGCACCACGAAGTGCTGCTGATCCGCAGGATCCGCGAGCTACTGTACGAGGACGGATTCACCATCAGCGGCGCTCGCAACCGGCTCGACAGCTCGCTCGGGAACGAGGAGCGCGATAACAACGGCCGCGGCGCGCGCGCAGCGGCCGGCGTGAAAGATCTTGCGGCGATCAAGCGCGAGCTGCGCGCGGTACTTGAGTCGCTGCGAGGCTAGCGCCAAGACCCGGCGTCCGAGTGCCGTGGGCACGATATAATCCGCGCCTCGGGGCGTAGCGCAGCCTGGTAGCGTACCTGCATGGGGTGCAGGTGGTCGCGAGTTCGAATCTCGCCGCCCCGACCAGAATGCATCGAAAGCCGGCGTGCGCCGGCTTTTTCGTTTTGCTGAGTGGGTGTGCCCGCCCGCCCTCGCTGCGCCACGGCGCGCGACGGTTCATCGGATAGAATCGCGGCGTCATTCATGCGGATTCTGGTTTCCAACGACGACGGTTACTTCGCGCCCGGCATCATGCAGCTCGCCGAGGCACTGCGCACGCTTGGCGAAGTCACCGTGGTCGCCCCGGAGCGCGACCGCTCCGGGGCGTCAAATTCGCTTACCCTCGACCGACCGCTTTCCGTGCGCCGCGCGGCGAACGGCTTTTTTTTCGTGAACGGCACGCCGACCGACTGCGTTCACCTTGCGGTCACTGGCCTATTGGATTTCATGCCTGACATGGTCGTCTCCGGCGTCAACCTCGGTGCCAACATGGGCGACGACACGATCTACTCGGGTACCGTGGCGGCGGCCACCGAGGGATTCCTTCTGGGCATCCCGTCCATGGCAGTGTCGCTGACCAGCAAGACGGGACGACATTTCGCGACCGCGACCTCGATCGCTCTGCAGCTGGTCGCACGCTTCGCGCGCGCCCCGGTCGTGGAACCGGTGCTGCTGAACGTCAACATCCCTGACGTCGCGCTCGATGCGCTTCAGGGCGTGGAAATCACCCGCCTGGGCCGGCGCCACAAGGCCGAGCCGGTGGTGCGCATGGCGACGCCCCGGGGCGAGACCGCGTACTGGATTGGTCCCGCGGGCGACGCGCAGGACGCTGGGCCGGGCACCGATTTTCATGCTGTCGCGTCGAACCGCGTCGCGATCACGCCACTGCAGATGGATCTCACGCACCATCGCCAGCTTGAGCTCACCAGAGACTGGCTGCTCAAATGAATAACGTCCGCGGTCCGAAGAACTTCGCGGGCATTGGCATGACCTCGCAGCGCACGCGGGTGCGCATGATCGAGCGGCTGCGCGAGCAGGGCATCCGCGACGAGCTGGTGCTTGCCGCCATGGGTGCAGTGCCGCGGCACGTATTCGTCGAGGAGGCGCTCGCCAGCCGCGCCTACGACGACACCGCGCTGCCGATCGGCTTCGGCCAGACGATCTCGCAGCCCTATGTCGTGGCGCGCATGATCGAGGCACTGGTCTCGGCAAACAAGGGGCCGCGTACGCTCGGCAAGGTGCTCGAAGTAGGGTCCGGATGTGGCTACCAGGCCGCGGTTCTGGCGCGACTTGCAAGCGAGGTTTACTCGATCGAGCGCATCGGCGCGTTGCTCGAGCGCGCGCGCGCGAACCTTCTCGGGCAAAAGCTCTCGAACCTGAGGCTGGTGCATGGCGACGGCAATCAGGGTCTGGAAAAGGCGGCGCCGTTCGACTCGATCATTGTTGCAGCGGCAGCGCCGCAGGTGCCTGGGGCACTCTTACGGCAGCTGGCGCCGAGTGGCAGAATGATACTTCCGCTGCGTTCGCCGGGGGCGGGCCGCGACGCCCAGCGACTCGTGCTGGTCGAGCGCGGTGCACGCGGGTTTGGCGAAACCGAACTCGATCCGGTGCGCTTCGTACCGCTGGAGATGGGAAAGGCATGAACACACGCGTTTACCTGGCCGCGGCGGCCGTCGCCGCGTCGCTTGTTACCGGCTGTGCTAGCCGGCCGGTCTCGGCGCCGGTGATCGATCGTCTCCCGGCGCTCGGGCAGAAGCCGCCGGTCGCCGTGCCGACCCCGGTGCCGGGTGCGCCAAGCAACTACTACGTTGTGAAGCGCGGCGAGACGCTCTACAGCATTGCCTTGGAACATGGCGCCGACTACCGCGACGTCTCGCGTTGGAACAATCTCGAGGATCCGACCAAGATCAGCGTTGGTCAGATGCTGCGTGTGGTGCCGCCCGAGGAAAAGGCGCCCCCGCCGGTCGCCGCGGCAAGCGGCGTCGAGGTCGGAGTCGCCCGCGGCGCGGGCCCGGTGGAGGCGCGACCGCTCGACGATTCGAGCCTCGGCCCCCCCGTCCAGGGCGACGGTAGCACGAAGACTTGGCCGAAGGCTCTGCGCCTGCCTTACTCGAGCGGCAATGTCGCGCTGCTATCGAAGGAAGAGTCGGCGCCCGGGACCAAGCCCGAGGCGATCGCGCGCGTCGATCCCAAGCCCGAGCCGGCTCCCGCGCCTGCGCCCGCGCCGAGCGGCGAGCCGCGCGATCCGGACGCCATCGATTTCATCTGGCCGGTAAAGGGGCGGCTGATAGCAGGGTATTCCGAACCGAACAACAAGGGCGTTGACATCGGCGGGAACCTCGGCGAGCCGGTCGTCGCCGCGGCTCCAGGGCGCGTCATGTATACCGGCACCGGTATCCGCGGTTACGGCAAGCTGATCGTGATCAAGCACGATAACGGCTTCAACAGCGTCTACGCACACAACCGGGAAATCCTCGTCAAGGAAGGCCAAAGCGTGGCACGCGGCCAGAAGATCGCCGAGCTCGGCGACACCGATGCGGACAAGCCGATGCTGCACTTCGAGATCCGCAAGTCGGGCAAACCGGTCGATCCGGCCAAGTATCTGCCCGCCGGACCTTCATGAACGAGGAGCGCGAGGACCGTTTCTCCTCGGAACACAGCACGCCCAGCCACGCTGAGGCGGCCGCAACGGAAATCCGCGGCACCTATGCCGCCGAGCTGCTTTCCGACATCACGCAGCTGCACCTCCACGAGATCAGCGTGCGAACGCTGCTGTGCGCGCCGCAGGAGCTCGCCACCGCGCGCGCCACAAAGCGCGGCAAGTTCGCCGCGCGGAAAAAGATGAGAGCTCGGGCTGACACGCGAACGGCCGCGCCAGATCCAAGGACAGGCGCTCGAACGGCTGCGAGGCATCCTTCATCGGCGGGGGATGTCGAAAGACCTGCTGCTCTGAGCCTGTCGGCTGGCGTGCACTCCGATGCCAGCGGGTGAGGTGGCTATTCTTCCGCTTCGACTGCGTCCTCACCGGGTTGGGCTGCGCTCAGCGCCTGCGCCAGATCATGGACCGCCGCGGCGTAAATGGCGCTGCGGTTGTAGCGGGTAAGCACATAAAAATTCTGGAAGCCGAGCCGGAATTCGGAAGCCCGCCCGGCATTCTGCAGCTCGACCAGTACCGCGAGGGTATCGGCCGGAACCTCGCGAGCGCCCGTTTCGAGGCGTGGCGCAACACCGGCTTTCGCCAACTCCTCGAGCGTGTGCCGCGGCCGCATCTCGCCGCCGGCGTAGCGCTCGTGGCCCGAGCCCGGCACCTCGGCATCGAGCAGTAGCATTCCTTCCCGTCGCCAGCCGTGCTCCTTGAGAAAGTTTGCGACGCTGCCGATCGCGTCTGCGGGGCTCTCGCGGAGGTCGACGACCCCGTCGCCGTCGAAATCGATCGCATATCGCAGGTAGCTGCCGGGCATGAACTGCGGAATGCCGATTGCGCCGGCGTACGAGCCCTTCACCGAGAACACGTCGATCCCAGCGCTGCGCGTGTAGAGCAGATAATTCTCGAGCTCGCCAAGGAAGAATTTCCGGCGCGGCGGGTAATCGAACGCGAGCGTGGTGAGCGCATCGATGACGCTCCAGCGGCCAGTGGCGCGACCGTAGAAAGTCTCGACGCCGATAATGGCGACGATATACGCGGCCGGCACGCCGAAATCGCGCTCGGCGCGCGCCAGCGTCTCGCGCTGAGCGTCCCAGAACGCGAGGCCGACGTCGATGCGCGCCTGGCTCAGAAACAGCGCACGGTAATCGGACCAGGTGCGACTGCGGGCATCCGACGACGGCCGTATGGCTTTCAGGACCGCCTCCAGGCGCTGCGTACGCGCGAAAAGCTGTGCGAGCTCGCGGTGCTTGAAGCCGTGCCGTTCGGCCATGTCGCGGATGAAGCTGCGCACTTCCTCGCGCTCGGCGTAGGGGTGCGCGTGCAGCATGGAAGCCCCGATGAAAAGCAGCAATCCGAGCATCAGGATTGAAACGCGCCTCATGTCAGCCGCAATTCGCGCACCAGGCGGCGAAGCTCCGCGATGGCCCCGGCCGGCGTTTCGCGTCCATAGCGCAGAGCGATGTACAGCTCGCCGACGCGCCGGATGACTCCTGCCCCGTCGGGCAGGCGCGCGGCGGCGCGCTCCGAATAGTCGCGCGGGCCCTCATGCGGAGCGCGTGCGACGCCCCGCGCACCGAGCTTGCGGCAGAACGCCTGCCAGACGCGCTGCACCGGGTCGGGCCGCACGATCTGCCGCAGCGACCACAGAACCAACAGCATGGTGAACAGACCCAGGATCGTGAATAGCGTCGCGGTAAGGCTGCGCCAGTCGGCATCGCGCATTCCGACGAGCGCCATCAGGCTGCGTTGCCGCTCAGGGTTGTAGCCGAGCACCAGGAGGTTCCACTGGTGGGTCAGCGCTTCCCAGTTGTAGCGCAGCGCGCGCAGCCACTGCAGCTGGGGACGCATCAGCAGTGGCAGGGGCTCTCCCTCAGGCACCGAGCGTGCCAAACCCGCCTCAATGCGCCCGGGAACTGCCGCGGCGGTGGGGTCGACGCGCACCCAGCCTCGCTCGGTCAGATAAACCTCGGCCCAGGCGTGTGCGTCCGACTGGCGAACGGTGATGATGCGATCCACGGGATTGAGGTCGCCGCCCTGATAGCCGGTCACGACGCGCGTCGGCACGCCGGCGGCGCGCATCAGGAATACGAACGCGGAGGAAAAATGTTCGCAGAACCCGGCGCGGCTCTCGAACAGAAACTCGTCCACCGAGTCGCGCCCGAGCAGCGGCGGCTCCAGCGTGTAGACGAGCTGTTCCGTCGTCACGAACGCGATCGCGCGCGCCAGGATCTCCGCATCGCTGGTCGATGCCACGCGCCATTCGCGCGCCAGCGCCGTCGCACGCGGGTTGTAATCACGCGGCAGGCGCAGCGCGCGGCGCAGTAATCCCGGCTCCTCGTCAGCGCTCGGGGTGGGATCGGGCACCGATTCGACATTGTAGCGCAGCCGCGCTCGCACCGGCTGGCGTGCGAACATCTGGCCATCGATGGTATGTCTCGCGCGCGTCGGCACGCTCGCCGCCGTCTCGAGCGCAAAGAGCCAGTTGCGATTGTGCGGCTCGAGCACGACGCTGTACCGATAGCGGCGAGTGCCGCCCTCGGGCGGAGCGAAATCCTCGAGAATTGTCGGCCCCATGCTCCACGTGCGCCCGTCAAAGTCCCACAGCACGGGGCCGCGCCAGTAGCGCTGCCTGGAAGGCGGCGGCGGGCTCTCGAATTCGGCGCGGAACGCGGTCGCGTCCGACTGCGCCAGCTGCGCGAGATTGCCCGGCGACATGGTGTCGGACAGGCCGGTGATCCCGGCGCGCGCATCCTGCGGCAGGCCCCAGAGCGGCCCCTCGACCCGCGGGAACAGCAAGAACAGCACTAGCGCTGCCGGCACCGCGTGCGCCAGCAGCAGCGTCGCTGTCCGTAGGTTAGCGCGCAGGGCGCGGTGCGGGGCGCTGAACCCGACCAGCGTCGTGGTGATTACTACGAGTGCGGCCGCCATGAGCAGGGCGGTCGGGATGGTCTGCGTATAGAGCAGATTGGTAATGATCAGGAAATAGCACAGGTACGCCGCGATTGTGGCGTCCCGATGGGTGCGCGTCTCCATCATCTTCAGCCCCGAGAACAGTATCAGGAGCACAATGCCCGGGGTGCGGCCGAACAGCGTTTGGTACTCGAGCCATACGCCGAACATCGCAGTGAGCGCGATGCCCAGCAGCAGCCAGCGCGCCGGCAGTTCGGTTCGATTCGCCGAGACATAAACGCGCCACCCGTAAAGGCAGGCGGTGAGCAGGCTCAGCCACCATGGAGTGCGCGCCGCATGCGGCGCCGTCACGATCAGCAGCGAAACGATCAGGCCCGTGAGATCGCGCCCGGCGACCAGCCGCAGCTCAGGGGCGAGTGGGTGAGGCAGGGCGCGCGTGGGCTTCAACTCAGCGCTCCTCTTCGAATAGCGCGAGCGCCTGCAAGCAGGTGGCGCGGTGCGTTTCGCCGCGCGCCGGTTCAATCTCGGTGCCGGGGAGGCGCAGGCCATAGCGCGTGCCGGTCTGTTCGGCGCCGAGCACCCAGCCTGCAAGGCGCGACAGGCGCTGCTCGATTCCAAGACCGGCGGGCAGCAGCTGCCAGTCGAGCCACAGTTCGGCTGCCGAATCGCCCGAGAATTGCTTGGTGAGCAGGCTCTCGGTGCGGGCGGCCGCCTTCCACGCCACGTGGCGTGGCGAATCCGACCTCTGGTACCCGCGCAGACCCGCAAAATCGTCCGTGCCGCGCGCCTGGGCGCGCGCCGTTCCTGCCGCTTCGTTCGGGCTCCAAGGCGGAAGCGCCGAGGGCTCGGGCCGCGGATAAACCAGGCATTTCGCGTCCGGCTCCACGTAGCTCCAGGCGCAGAACAGCCCGATCGGATAACGCGTCTCGAGCATCACGCGTCCAAGCGGCAGCCAGCCGCGCCGCTCAGCGGGCGCCGCGAGCACCACCTCCGCCACCTCGCCCAAGAGTACGTCGAATACCAACTGGAATCCGGACCGCAGGTGGCGCGCCAGCACCGCATGGCGCTCGGCGCGCGAGCGGCTCTCGAGGAAAAGTCGGAACTGCGCCGATTCGCCGGCGAACACGGGCTCGGCGCGTCCGACGCTGATCGCGAGATGCGCGAGATTGCGCGCAGTATGCACCATGCCAGAGAGCCCAAGTCCTGCCAGTAGAAACGTGAGCGCAAAACCGAGCGACAGGGCGTAGTTGATCGAGCCGATCAACAGGATCGCTAGCGTCGCGCCATACACCCATCCCAGCCGCGTCGGCACGATGTATACGCGCCGGTGCACAAGCAGCACTGTGCCGTGCTCGGGCGGCTTGAAGCCGTAGAGCCAGTTGGCGATGCGCGGTTTGGCGAGCAGTGCGCGGATCATAATCCAGGCGAGGCACCGCGCCACCGCGCGCGGACGCTAGCGGACTGGCGCCTCATAGTCCCAGCGGTCCTTCCACGCCGCCATTACGAGGTTTGGATAGTCCGGCTTGCCTAGGCTGCCGTTGTAGCGGCCGAGCGCGCGGAAATAATCGCCTTTTTCAATGTCGAGATAGTGGCGCAGGATCACGCAACCATAGCGCAGGTTGGTGCGCATGTGAAACAGGTTGTGGCCGGATCGCCCGATCAGCTTCAGCCAGAAGGGCATCACCTGCATGTAGCCGCGCGCGCCTGCCGAGGAGACCGCGTACTTACGGAACGCGCTTTCGACCTCGACGATGCTCAGTACGACCTGCGGGTCGAGCCCGGCCCGTGTCGCTTCGTAATGCACCGTTTTCAGCAGGTCGATCCGCGAAGAGCGGTCGGGGATGCGTCGCGACAGGCGATTCGACATTTCGAACAGCCACTTGTGACCGTCCGCGGGGTCGTCAAACTGGAGCGTCGGCGCCGCGCGATCGCGGATGGCTGCCGAGAGTGCCGCCCGCACGCTGTCGGCGAGCTCTTCGTAGTCCTGAGCGCCCGCCAGCGCCGGTAGCGGGGCAAGCAGGACGGATAGCATCAGCAGGCAGGACGCCGCGGGCCGCCGCATGCCTAGCCAATCCGATCCTGCAGGAAGCGTACGACGTCGCCGAGCGGCAGGTTCTGGGGAGCGTCATCGCTTCGCCCTTTGTACTCAAGCGTTCCCGCGTTGAGGCCGCGCTCGGAGAGCACGATGCGGTGCGGCACCCCGATCAGATCCATGTCGGCGAACAGCACCCCGGGGCGCTCGTCGCGGTCGTCCAGGAGCACATCGATGCTCGCCTCGATCAGCTCGGCATAGAGTCGCTCGGCCGCCTCGCGCACGGCGGCGCTCTTGCGCAAGCCGATTGGCACCAGGCACGCCGAGAAGGGCGCCATTGAGGCCGGAAAGACAATCCCGCGCTCATCGTGATTCTGCTCGATCGCCGCAGCGACGATGCGCGTCACGCCGACGCCGTAGCAACCCATCTCCATGGGCTTCGATTCGCCCTTTTCGTCGAGGTAAGTGGCGTTCATGGACTCCGAGTACTTGGTGCGTAGCTGGAAGATATGGCCCACTTCGATGCCGCGCTGAATGTTAAGTCGTCCCTTGCCGTCCGGGCTGGGATCGCCCTCGACGACATGGTGCAGGTCGGCTACATGCTCGGGCTCGGGAAGGTCGCGCCCCCAGTTGACGTGGATCAGGTGATACCCCTCGGCGTTGGCGCCGCACACGAAGTCGCTCATCACGGCAACCGTGCGGTCCGCAATCACGCGCACGCTACGCGCGCCGACCGGACCGATATAGCCGGGCTTGGAGCCCAGCGCGCGCTCGATTTCGCCCTCCGCAGCAAAGCGAAACGGCGCCAGCCCAGGAACCTTACTAGCCTTCAACTCGTTCAGCGAATGATCGCCGCGCAGCAGCAACAGGTTGATCGTCTGGTCGTGCATCAGCGCGATCGCCTTGACTGTCTGCTCGATCGGCACTTTCAGCAGCACGGCGACTTCGTCGCAGTGCGCTTTGCCGGGGGTGGCGATTTTCTGCATTGGCGCGCCCGGAGCGCGGCGCGGCGTGGCCGGCGCAACCGCCTCCGCGAGCTCCAGATTCGCCGCGTATTCCGATTGCGGGCAGTAGGCGATCGCGTCTTCTCCCGAATCGGCAAGGACGTGGAACTCGTGCGAACCGGTGCCACCGATTGCGCCGGGGTCGGCTGCAACCGCCCGGAAGCGCAGGCCCAGCCGCTCGAAGATGTGGGTGTAGGTGTCGTACATGTTGCGGTATTCGCGCTGCAGGTCGGCGTGGTCGGCATGGAACGAGTATCCGTCCTTCATCAGGAACTCTCGCGCGCGCATGACTCCGAAGCGGGGCCGGATTTCGTCGCGGAACTTGGTATGCAGCTGGTAGAAATGCACCGGCAACTGGCGGTAGCTCTTGATATCGCGCCGCACGATGTCGGTGATGACTTCCTCGTGCGTCGGCCCGAACAGGAAGTCGCGCTCGTGACGGTCCTTGATCTTGAGCAGCTGCGGCCCGAAGGCTTCCCAGCGGCCGGTCTCCTGCCACAGTTCGGCCGGTACCACGCAGGGCATCTGCAGCTCGAGCGCCCCAGCGCGGTTCATTTCCTCGCGCACGATCGCCTCGACCTTGTGGAGCACCCGCAGCCCGAGCGGCATCCACGTGTACAGGCCCGAACCCAGCCTGCGGATGAGACCAGCACGAAGCATCAACTTGTGCGATAGAAGCTCCGCCTCGGCGGGCGCTTCTTTGATCGTGCCGATAAAGAATTTCGAGCTGCGCATGGCCGTTCCTGCCGCGTTGGCGCGGCCTGCGCGCTCGGCGACGTTGTCTTTAGCGTGAGGCTGTGAAAAAATCGAAGCGAATTCTAACTTAAGGCGGTGTAGTCATGCTCGACAAGGACGGCTACAGGCCAAATGTCGGCGTCATCCTCGCCAACCCCCGGAACGAGGTGTTCTGGGGCAAGCGCGTCAACCAACACGCCTGGCAGTTTCCGCAGGGTGGCATGAAGCACGGCGAGGCCCCCACGGAGGCGATGTACCGCGAGCTTGAGGAAGAGGTCGGACTCAAGCCCGATCACGTGCGCATCCTCGGGCGCACGCGCGAGTGGCTGCGCTACGACGTGCCCGAACAATGGTTGCGGCGCGACTGGCGCGGTAGCTATCGCGGGCAGAAGCAGATCTGGTACCTGTTGCGGCTCGTGGGCCGGGACTGCGACGTCAAGTTGCGCAGCTCACCGCACCCGGAATTCGACGCGTGGCGCTGGCACGACTATTGGGTGCCGCTCGAGTCGGTGATTGAGTTCAAGCGCGAGGTCTACCGGCTCGCACTAAACGAACTGCACCGCTACCTGAATGCCGATCGCCGCGATCGCGTAAGCGGCGTTGAGTCGCTGGCCGACTGAGCGGTTGGCGCCGGTTTGTCGCGCGAACCTTTACCGAGCTCGGGGCGGCGCTCGGGCGTTAGGTGCACTGTCTTATAGCGCTGATTAATCGCAGCAATTATAATTATCGATTTGATTTATCGCAGACAGGGACGTACCCTGCGGCGAGCGCATCACGATTTCACCGACTCGAAGGAGAGCCTATGAAACAGTTGAAGGGAACCAAGACGCACGACAATCTGAAGGCTGCGTTTGCCGGCGAGAGCCAGGCGAACCGCAGGTACCTCTACTTCGCCGCCAAGGCCGACGTGGAAGGCCAGAACGATGTCTCGGCAGTGTTTCGCTCGACCGCCGAGGGCGAGACCGGGCACGCGCACGGGCACCTGGAGTACCTCGAGCAGGTGGGCGATCCGGCGACCGATCTGCCCATTGGCAACACGCGCTTGAACCTGAAGGCGGCGGTGGCGGGCGAGACCCACGAGTACACCGACATGTACCCCGGCATGGCCAAGCAGGCCCGGGAGGAGAAGTTCGACGAGATCGCGGACTGGTTCGAGACGCTGGCCAAGGCCGAGCGCTCGCACGCCAACCGCTTTCAGAAAGCGCTCGACGCGCTCACGGACTGAGGCAGACACAGCGGGGCGGAGCGCGACGCCGTGCCGCGCGCTGCAGTACTCTGCGGTCCCAAATCACTGAACCCGTCGTACTTAACCGTGGTCATCCGCCGCGATCGCGCACCGGATTGGAACGACGCCGTGCTGCGCGGCGACGCGCCGTTGTCGTACAAAGCGCCACCTTCAAAAAATCGGTTTCTACCATGCCACAGATTGCGAAGGAATCATTGATGACGCTCGAGGCCTACGCGAAACAGCGCAACGAGTTTCGCGCCCGAGTCATTGAGCACAAGCAGCGCCGCGCCGCGCGCCTTGGCGAGCACATCACGCTGATGTTCGAGGATGAGCTGACCATCCGCTACCAGGTGCAGGAGATGCTGCGCATCGAGCGCATCTTCGAGGAGCGTGGCATCGAGGACGAGCTCGCCGCTTACAATCCGCTGATTCCCGACGGCACAAATCTCAAGGCGACGATGATGATCGAGTACCCGGAGGCAGAGGAGCGGCGCCAAATGCTCGCCAAGTTGAAGGGCGTCGAGGGCCGGGTGTGGGTGCAGGTCGAGGCCTGCAAGCGCGTGTACGCGATTGCTGACGAAGACCTCGAGCGGGAGAACGAGGAAAAGACCTCCTCGGTACATTTCCTGCGTTTCGAGCTTGGCGACGAGATGCGCAAAGCGCTGAAGTACGGGGTCGCGCTTTCCGTTGGTGTGGATCACCCGGAGTACCGTGCGGTGCTCGAACCGGTGTCCGCGGAGGTGCGCGCCGCGCTGGTCGAGGATCTGGACTGAGGCAGCTGATGCGGCTGGTTGTGGCGTTTCTCGCCTGCGCCGCGCTACTTGCGCAGACTGCCGCGTTCGCACAGGCGAGGAGCGATTGGGAACGCGAGCAGGAGAAGCACAACTGGCGCGACTCCGAGGTGTTGCTGCCCAAATTTCCGCGCACAGAGGACCTGATCGAGTTTGCCGTCAGCTCCGCGGGCACGTTCAGGTTCTTTCTCGATCGGGCGTCGCTGTCGGTAAGCTCGGACGGCGTCATCCGGTATACGCTGCTCGCGCGCAGCCCGAGCGACGTGGACAATGTGAGCTACGAGGGTATCCGCTGCGCAACCGGCGAATACAGGGTTTACGCCATCGGCCATCGCGATGGCGCCTGGTCGCGCCGCGAGCGGCCATGGCAACGTATTGAGCCGAAAAGCGTCAAGCGTTGGCATCACGCCCTGCAGCGCGAATACTTCTGTCCGCAGGCGCTGCCGATCACCAGCGCTGCGGAGGGTGTCGATGCGTTACGCCGCGGCCGGCATCCGAAGGCCGGTAACACGGCGCTCGATTAGATCCGTGCCCGACTGCACGCCCAGGCCGGCTCGCGCCTCGCAAAACGATGAGCCTTGCCGCAATTGGGTCGCGCTAGAGCAGGACCGGATTGTGGCTTCGGCTCACGTTGTGCTCGGCTCGCGCCTCGCAAAACGATGAGCCTCGCCGCAATTGGGTCGCGCTAGAGCACGACCAAATTGTCCCGGTGGATGAGCTCGGGCTCGTCAACATAGCCGAGGATCGACTCGATTTCACTTGATGGGTGGCGCATGATGAGACGTGTCTCGGCTGCGGCATAGTTCACCAGTCCGCGCGCCACCTCGCGGCCCTCGGGATCGATGCACCCGACGACCTCGCCGCGCTCGAAGCTGCCGCTGACATCGACCACGCCGATCGGCAGCAGACTCTTGCCGTCGCGCACCAGCGCCCTGACCGCGCCGGCGTCGAGTCGCAGGCGGCCGTTCACCATGAGGTGGTCGGCCAGCCACTGCTTGCGCGCGGCGAGCGGCACAGTCTGCGCCAGGAGCAAGGTGCCGATGCGCTCGCCGTCTACGAGACGCAGCAGAACGTCCGGTTCGCGCCCCGAGGCGATGACCGTGTGCGCGCCGCTACGCGCCGCACGCCTGGCGGCAAGCACCTTGGTGATCATGCCGCCCCGCGCCAGGATACTGCCGGCGCCACCCGCCATGCCGTCGAGCCGCGCATCGCCAGCCGGCGCTTCCTCGACCAGCTTGGCGTCGGGCCTGCGCCGGGGATCAAACTCGTACAGGCCGCCCTGGTCGGTGAGGATGACGAGCGCGTCCGCCTCGATCAGGTTCGTCACCAGCGCCGCGAGCGTGTCGTTGTCGCCGAACTTGATCTCATCCGTGACCACCGTGTCGTTCTCATTGATCACCGGAATCGCCCCCAGGTCGAGCAGCGTGCGGATCGTTGAGCGCGCATTCAGGTAGCGCTTGCGATCGCTCATGTCGGCGTGCGTGAGCAGCACTTGCGCGGTCGCCAGCCCGTGCTCGCGGAAGCAGGATTCGTAGCATTGCACGAGGCCCATCTGGCCGACGGCGGCCGCGGCCTGCAACTTATGCAGCGCGTGCGGCCGCCGCTTCCAGCCCAGGCGCTGCATGCCCTCGGCGATCGAACCGCTCGAGACCAGCACGGTCTGCTTGCCGAGTTGGTGCAGCCTGGCGATCTGCGCGCTCCAGCGCGCGATCGCCTCCACGTCCAGGCCTCGGCCGTCGTTTGTGACCAGCGACGTCCCCACTTTCACGACGAGCGTGGTGGCCTTGGCAAGCGGTCCGGACACGGCGGAGTCCTCAGGCGGCGTCCCGCGCGCGCGCATCACCGCCGCCGGCACCGGAGACGAAGCGGAGCGTGGCGCCGCACACCTCGCGACAGCCCTCGCCGCTCAGGGCCGATACCTTGAACCAAGGCTTCTTCCAGCGCAGCGTGCGCAGGATTTGGACGATGCGCCGGTCGGCGTCCGGATCGAGGTCGATTTTGTTGAACACCAGCCAGCGTGGCTTGCGGAAAAGCGCTTCATCGTATTTTTTAAGCTCGAGCGCGATCGCGCGTGCGTCGCGTGCGGGATCCGCGTGTTCGTCCAACGGCGCGATGTCCACTAGATGCAGCAGCAGCCGGGTGCGCGCTAGGTGGCGCAGGAACTGATGGCCGAGGCCGGCGCCCTCGGCAGCGCCCTCGATCAGGCCCGGAATATCGGCGATGACGAAGCTCGCGTTGAGCCCGACGCGCACTACGCCAAGCGAGGGATTGAGCGTCGTGAATGGATAGTCCGCGACCTTTGGGCGCGCGCTCGATATCGCGCGGATGAACGTCGACTTGCCCGCATTCGGTAGCCCGAGAAGCCCGACGTCGGCCAGTACGCGCAGCTCGAGCGCGTATTCGCGGCTCTCGCCCGGTCCGCCCCGCGTAAACTGACGCGGCGCTCGGTTGACGCTCGACTTGAAATGCAAGTTGCCGAGTCCGCCGGCACCGCCCTTGGCGATCTGCACCCGCTCGCCGTGAGTTGCAAGATCGGCCACCAGCTCATTGGTTTGCGCGTCGCGAATCAGGGTGCCGATCGGCATGCGCAGCTCGACGTCACAGCCCGATTTTCCGTAGCGATCGGAGCCGTGACCGCGATCGCCGCTTTCCGCGCGGTGAATGCGAGCGAAGCGGTAGTCGATCAGGGTGATGATGTTGCGGTCGGCGACCGCGTAGACGCTGCCGCCACGGCCGCCATCGCCGCCATCCGGTCCACCGCGCGGCACGTACTTCTCGCGCCGGAAACTGGCCGAGCCGTCGCCGCCCTTGCCGGCATGAACCTGGATCTTCGCCTCGTCGATGAATTTCATGTCGGGTGGAGGTCCAACAAAAAAGCCCTACCGGAATCGATAGGGCCTTTGTAGGGCTCTCCGGCTACTGCGCGGGGAGCCTCGGCTCCCTGGCGCTAGGCCGGAATGACGTCGACCGTCTTGTTGCTGTGTTCGCCCCTGACGAGGTATTTGACTGTACCCGAGGCCTTCGCGAACAGCGTATGGTCGCGTCCGGTGCCGACATTATTGCCGGCGTGGATCCGCGTGCCACGCTGCCGCACCAGAATCTGGCCGGCATTGACCTGCTCGCCTCCATAGACTTTGACGCCGAGGCGCTTGGCCTGGGAGTCGCGGCCGTTGCGCGAGCTTCCGCCTGCTTTTTTGTGTGCCATGGTTCCCTCCGTACTCAGGCGCCGGCGACGATATCGTCGATCCGCACCTCGGTGTAGTTCTGACGGTGTCCCTGCGATTTCTGGTAATGCTTGCGGCGCCGCAGCTTAAAAATTTTGACCTTGTCGCCGCGGCCGTGTGACATGACAGTCGCATTGACTTTAGCGCCGGACAGAGTCGGCGCGCCCAGGCGCACGGATTCACCCTCGCGGACCATTAGCACTTCGTCGAACGAAACAGGCGAGCCGACTTCGGCGCGCAGCGATTCGAGGCGCACCTGTTCGCCAGATTTGACCCGGTATTGCTTGCCGCCGCTTCTAATGATCGCGTACATGGGGAACTATCCGTTGATATCTTGCAAGGACTTGGAATTATAGGGGATTTCTGGATCGCGCGTCAAAGGCCGCTATGCTAAGCTTCGCGCCCCGCCGCTGGTCAAAGCCCGCCGCAGAGTACTCGTTCATGGCCCAGCTCCCCGCGCTTGCCCGCATCGACGAGGAGATGCGGCGGGTCGACGCTCTGATCATCGAGCGCCTCGACTCCGACGTGGTGCTGGTGCGCAAAGTCGCCGATTACATCGTGTCAAGCGGCGGCAAACGTATGCGCCCAGCCCTGCTGCTGCTTGCGGCCGGGGCAGTGGGCTATCGTGGAGAGGCACGATTCGAGCTCGCGGCGGTGATCGAATTCATCCACACCGCGACGCTTCTGCACGATGACGTCGTCGACCAATCGCAGCTGCGGCGCGGCCGCGAGACCGCAAATGCGGCATTCGGCAACGCCGCCTCGGTGCTGGTAGGCGATTTTCTTTATTCCCGAGCATTTCAGATGATGGTAGGGGTCGGGAGCATGCGGGTAATGCGGGTACTCGCGGATGCGACCAACACGATCGCTGAGGGCGAGGTCATGCAGCTGATCAACTGCCACGACCCCACGGTCGATGAAGGTCGCTACCTAGAGGTAGTGCGGCGAAAGACCGCGAAGCTGTTCGAGGCTGCGGCTCGGCTGGGGGGTGTGCTCGGAGAGGTTCCGACGCCGCTCGAGGACGGGCTTGCACAGTACGGCATGCACCTTGGCACATCGTTCCAGTTGATCGACGACGTGCTCGACTATTCGGGTGACGAACAGATGATCGGCAAGAGCCTGGGCGACGACCTCGCCGAGGGCAAGCCGACGCTGCCACTGATCCGTGCCATGCAAGCCGGTACGCCGGCACAGGCCGATCTGGTACGCCAAGCAATCGCTCGTGGCGGGCGCGATGATTTTCCGCGCGTACTTGAAGTGATCAAAATCTGCCGCGCGCTTGAGTACGCGCGCAAAATCGCGAATAGCGAGGCCGACGCCGCGTGCCGGGCGCTTGAGTCCCTACCGCGTTCAATTGACAAGGATTCTTTGTTAGAATTGGCCGCCTTTTCCGTGACGCGCAGCAATTAAGGGTACGCTTTGAGCGTCGGTCGACGCCCCCGGCTTGTCCTGTGGCACCGGGGTCCGTGGCCGGTCACCCGGTCGTCGATCGCGCGGCGCGGACTCTCCGTCGGGGTGTAGCTCAGCCTGGTAGAGTACTGCGTTCGGGACGCAGGTGTCGCTGGTTCAAATCCAGTCACCCCGACCATCGTTTCTTTTGCCCGGCGCGCGGCCGCAGTCTCTTACATAATGCGGGTCCATGGGCCGTCTCATACTGATCGCGGTCGCGATCGCCGTGGCGGTCTGGTTGCTGCAGCGCGCGCTCGCTGATCCGAAGGACCGCGCCAAGAAGCAGCCGGAACGCGCCGGCACACCTGACGAATTGGTGCGCTGCGCCCATTGCGGTCTGCATCTGCCTCGCTCCGAGGCGCGCTCGGCCGGCGACCGGCATTACTGCAGCGACGAACACGCAGCGCGGGGCCCGCGGGACATCGGATGAATGCCCTCGCGTTCTCGGCAGGCGCCCGGGCGCGCGACGAGCGCACGCCCGAGTCGTATTGGACCTCGCTGCGCTATTTCAATCTCTATCGCATCGTCGTGGCGGTGCTGTTCCTCGGCACCTCGATCATCTACGAAGACTCGCTAAACCTTGGCTCTCAGAATCTCGACCTGTTCCGGTACGTGAGCGCTGGCTACGTCTTCATCGGCGTGATGCTGCACGGCGTGCTGCGCAACCTGCGCGACCGCTTCGGTCTCCAGCTCTCGACCCATGTCTGCGTCGACATCGTCGCCATCGCCTTGCTGATGTACGCGAGCGGCGGCATCCGCAGCGGGCTCGGCGTCATGCTGCTCATCGCCCTCACCGGGGCGGCATTGCTTGCGCAGCGTCGCTTCTCGTTTCTGTATGCGGCGCTCGCGAGCATCGCCCTGCTGCTCGAACAAACCTATTGGGTGCTGGTGCACGACGCGCAGACAGCCGATTACCTGCAGCCCGGTCTGCTTTCGATGGGCTGCTTCGCGGTAGCGGGGGTCACCAGCTGGCTCGCGCAACGCGTGGCGGCCAACGAACGGCTGGCACGCCAGCGCGGCCGCGAGCTCGAAACGCAGATGCGCGTCAATCAGCTGGTCATCGAGGACATCACGGACGGTGTATTGGTGCTCGACCGCGAAGGGCGTGTTGTTCAGCACAATCCGCAGGCAAAGCGCCTGCTCGGCGTGGACCCGCTGCTCAGGTCAGACATCGCCCGGCTGCTGCCCGGGTTCGCCGGTCGCTGGCGGGCGTGGCGCAATGAGCAGGGCGCACCGCCGCCGGCGGCGGTTGACTTCGAAGTGCGCGGCCGGGGCATCCGCGTTCATCTGCTCGACACCGGCACCGAAGAGGAGTTCGCCGTACTGTTTGTCGAGGATACGACCCGGTCGCGCGAGCAGGCGCAGCAACTCAAGCTCGCTGCCATGGGTCGTCTCACGGCCAGTATTGCGCATGAGATCAGGAATCCCTTGTCTGCGATCAGCCATGCCGCCGAGCTGCTGAGCGAGGAAAAGCGCGACCGCGACCGCCACCGCTTGTGCCGCATCATCAACGACAACACGCGCCGGCTGGAGCGGCTGGTTTCGGACGTGATGCAGCTCAATCGGCGCGACCGCGTTTCGCTCGAGCGCATTCATCTCTATCGCTGGTTGCAAGGGTTCGTGGAGGAGTTTGTCGCCAACGAGGGGGTGGCCCCGGAGCGCTTCGTTATCGAGGCGACCAGCAATGCGCACATCGAATTCGATCGCGAGCACCTTCGGCAGGTGCTGTGGAACCTGTTGCGAAACGCCGTGCGCCATGGGCGCAGTGAGCCGCGTAGCGTGCGCATCACGCTGGGGACATTCGCCGATCAAGTAGAATTGGGCGTCATCGATAATGGACTCGGCGTGCCGCCGGCGAATCACGGGCAGCTGTTCGAACCGTTTTTCACCACGGACAGCAAGGGAACCGGGCTCGGCCTGTACCTGGCTCGCGAGTTGTGCGCTGCCAACCGGGCAATGCTTGAATACGTCGACGATACTCCGGGGGCGCATTTCAGGATTCTGTGCAGGGAGGCGGGCGCCGCATGAAGCGCAGCGAACGGCGCGGGCAGAAGCGCGATAGCCACGTCCTGGTCGTTGACGACGAGCCCGATATCCGCGAGCTGCTCGAGTTGACGCTCATCAAGATGGGACTCGGGGTGGTTGCCGTGGGCACGATCGACGAGGCCAAGGCGCGGCTCGAGAAGGATCGCTTTGCGCTTTGTCTGACGGATATGCGCCTGCCGGACGGGGAAGGGCTGGAGCTCGTTCGCCACATCGCGGGGATGAATAGCGATCTGCCGGTGGCCGTGATCACCGCCTACGGCAGCGCGGAAAACGCGGTGGCGGCGCTCAAGGCAGGCGCTTTCGACTACGTCTCCAAACCCGTGGGCCTGGATCAGTTGCGGGCGCTGGTGCTTTCCGCACTTTCTCTGCCCGCCCATGTCGAGGCGCCTGTCAAGGGCCAGCAGCTGCTCGGCACCAGCGCGCCGCTGCAGCAGGTTCGTGAGTTGATCGCAAAGCTCGCCCGCACCCAGGCGCCGGTGTACATCTCCGGGGAGTCGGGCAGTGGCAAGGAACTGGCCGCGCGCCTGATCCACGACAATGGCGCGCGCCGCGACAAGCCTTTCGTGCCAGTCAATTGCGGCGCGATCCCGGATACGCTGGTCGAGAGCGAATTCTTCGGCTATCGCAAGGGCGCGTTTACGGGCGCCGACCAGGACCGGGACGGGTTTTTCCAAGCGGCCAATGGCGGCACGCTGTTTCTCGACGAGGTCGCGGACCTGCCGCTCGGCATGCAGGTGAAATTGCTGCGCGCGATCCAGGAAAAGCGCGTCCGCAAGATCGGCGCCACGCAGGAGGATCCGGTGGACGTGCGCGTAATCTCGGCGACGCACGAGGACCTCGCCAAAGGCGTCGAGACCGGGCGTTTTCGGCAGGACCTGTTTTACCGGCTGAATGTGATCGAGCTGACGATGCCGGCGCTGCGCGAGTGCCGCGAGGACATTCCGCTGATTGCGCAAAGCATCCTGGCGCGTCTTGCGGCCGGCGCCGGCAGGCCGCCCGCGACGCTGTCACCAGCCGCGCTGGAGGAACTTTCGCGTTACGATTTTCCGGGCAATGTCCGCGAGCTCGAGAACGTCTTGGAGCGGGCGACCGCGCTTTCCGCCTCGCCTGAGATCGAGCCGGACGACCTGCGGCTGCGTCCCTATCCGGCGGAGGAAGCTCCCGCGGAGGCGTTGCGCGCGGAGGCCGGTGGCTCGATTGCGCCGCTGCCGCAATACCTCGACCGGGTCGAGCGCGAGGCGATCCTCGTGGCGCTGTCCAAGACCGGCTTTAATCGCACCGCCGCGGCCAAAGTTCTGGGTCTCACATTCCGTCAGCTTCGTTACCGCATGCAGCGGCTCGGCATTCGCGAGCCTGCGTCACAGGCAGGCGAGCGCGGGGAATGAAGCTCGATCCCGATGGCCGCGTCGCCGGGGCGCGCTTCATCGCATCGCCAAACTGCGACGCGCGGCCGCCACAGGCTTGTGTCACGCTACTCCTGCTGCACTCAATTAGCCTGCCGCCCGGCAAGTACGGCGGCAACGCCGTAGAACAGCTGTTCACCAATCGGCTCGATCCACAGGCGCATCCATACTTCCGCGAGATCGCCGAACTGCGTATTTCGGCGCATTTCTTTGTGCGCCGCAGCGGAGAACTTGTGCAATTCGTCCCGGCGCAGCTGCGCGCCTGGCATGCCGGCAACTCGATGTGGCGCGGGTGCGAGCGCTGCAACGACTACTCAATCGGCATCGAATTGGAAGGCACGGACGACTCCGACTTCGGCGTTCCGCAGTATGTGACGCTCGTTGCACTGACGCGCGCGCTGCGTGAGGCATTTCCGTTGCGCGACATCGCGGCGCACAGCGACGTCGCGCCGCAGCGCAAGACCGATCCCGGCGCGCGTTTCGACTGGCCGCGGTTCCTGCGCGATCTGAGCCGCGCATAACGCGCGGCGCCCCCCGAATTGGTGCACGAGCGCGTTCGCGCAACGCGTGCGCGTATTTGCCGCTTGCTATTTTCCCTTGCAATGGTAAATTGCTTGCACTAGTATTAGTACCGAAATTGAGGTCGAGTACTAGATATTGTGTTTTTTGCCGATTCGCCGGGGGGATGCCCGGCGCAGGGCTAGCGCGGCACGGGAGCGTTGGAGAATATGCAGATCGCTCAGGGCAGCACCGCAACGAATCAATCTTTGAGCGTCAGCGTTCCCGAATCCAGCCCCGAGAGCCGCGCAAGCTACTCCGAATACCGCGTCATCCGGCGCAACGGCGCCGTGGTCGGGTTCGAGCCGAGCAAGATCTCGGTCGCGATCAACAAGGCGTTCCTTGCGGTGAGCGGCAGCCAGGGTGCCGCCTCGGCGCGCATCCGTGAACTCGTGGCGAGGTTCACCGAAACGGTGGTGAACGCCCTGCAGCGCCGCCAGCCCCAGGGCGGAACCTTCCATATCGAAGACATTCAGGATCAGGTCGAGTTGGCGCTGATGCGTTCGGGCGAGCATGACGTCGCCCGGGCCTACGTGCTGTATCGGGAAGAGCGCGCCAAGGCACGCGCGATGGAGAAGGCGGTCCGCGATACTCACGCGGCGGAACCGGTACTGCGGGTGGTCGAGCGCGGCGAGCATCGCTCGCTCGACCTCGAGGCCCTCAAGCGGCTAATTGCTTCCGCCTGCGTCGGTCTAGACGGCGCCGCATCCTCCGACCCGATCCTCGAAGCGACGCTGCGCGACCTGTACGACGGCGTGCCGATGGAAGAGGTGCGCAAGTCCACGATCCTGGCCGCGCGCGCGCTGATCGAAAAGGACCCCGCCTACAGCTACGTTACGGCGCGGCTGCTGCTCCACACGATCCGCCTGGAGGTGCTGGGCGAGGAGGCTGGCCAGCAGGAGATGGAGCGGCGATACGCAGCCTATTTCCCGCAATTCATCGAGCGCGGCATCGAGGCGGAGTTGCTGGTTCCGGAACTGGCGAAGTTCGACCTCGAGCGACTGGGCGCGGCGCTGGACGCCAGGCGCGACCTGAAGTTCGGCTACCTCGGCCTGCAGACGCTTTATGACCGTTACTTCCTGCACATCCGCGGGCGGCGTATCGAGCTGCCGCAGGCGTTTTTCATGCGCGTGGCGATGGGTCTGGCGCTGAACGAGAAGGACCGCGAGGCGCGGGCAATCGAGTTCTACGACACGCTCTCGAGCTTCGAGTTCATGAACTCGACCCCGACTCTGTTCAACTCGGGGACGCAGCGCTCGCAGCTTTCGTCTTGCTACCTGACCACCGTATCGGACGACCTCGAGGGCATCTACGACGCCATTAAGGAGAACGCGCTGCTCGCCAAGTACGCCGGCGGTCTGGGCAACGACTGGACGCCGGTGCGCGCTCTGGGCTCGCACATCAAGGGCACGAACGGCAAGTCGCAGGGGGTGGTGCCGTTCCTCAAGGTGGTCAACGACACCGCGGTGGCGGTGAATCAGGGCGGCAAGCGCAAGGGCGCCGTGTGCTCCTACCTCGAGACCTGGCACCTCGACATCGAGGAGTTCCTCGAGCTGCGTAAGAACACCGGCGACGATCGCCGGCGCACTCATGACATGAACACCGCGAACTGGATTCCGGACCTGTTCATGAAGAGGGTCGCCGAGAACGCGGACTGGACACTGCTCAGCCCGGCGGATGCGCCGGAGCTGCACGACAAGTACGGCAGGGCCTTCGAAGAGTCCTATCTGCGCTACGAGGACAAGATTGCGCGCGGGGAACTCAAGCTCTACAAGCGCATCCCGGCAGTGCAGTTGTGGCGAAAGATGGTCAGCATGCTGTTCGAGACTGGGCACCCCTGGATTACGTTCAAGGACCCGTGCAACATCCGCAGCCCGCAGCAGCACGTCGGCGTCGTGCACAGCTCGAATCTGTGCACCGAAATAACGCTGAATACCTCGAAGGACGAGATCGCGGTATGCAACCTCGGCTCGGTCAACCTGTTTGCGCACATGACCGAGGACGGTCTCGATTTGGAGAAGCTCAAGCGCACGATCCGCACCGCGATGCGGATGCTCGACAACGTCATCGACATCAACTATTACGCGGTCGACAAGGCGCGCAAATCGAACCTGCGCCATCGCCCTGTAGGCCTTGGAATCATGGGCTTCCAGGACTGCCTGCACCAATTGCGCCTGTCCTATGCGTCGCAGGAGGCGGTCGAGTTCGCCGACCGCTCGATGGAGATGGTCGCCTACTGCGCCTACTGGGCATCGACCGAGCTTGCCGAGGAGCGCGGCCGCTACAGCACTTTCGAGGGCTCGCTATGGGACAGCGGGGTTCTGCCGCAGGATACGCTCGACCTGCTCGCCGCCGAGCGCGGAGGTTATGTCGAGCTCGACCGCTCCGCGACACTCGACTGGGACGCCTTGCGCGAGCGCATTCGCGGCCACGGCATGCGCAACTCGAACTGTCTCGCGATCGCGCCCACGGCGACGATCGCCAACATCGTCGGCGTCTCGGCCTCGATCGAGCCCACCTACCAGAACCTGTACGTGAAGTCGAACCTCTCTGGTGAGTTCACCGTGGTCAACGAGCACCTGGTCGCAGACCTCAAGCGCGCCGACCTGTGGGACGAGGTCATGATCGCCGATCTCAAGTACTTCGACGGCAATCTGGCGCGCATCGACCGGGCACCTGCGGAGTTGCGGCGGCTGTACGCCACGGCGTTCGAGATCGAGCCCAAGTGGCTCGTGGAGGCGGCCGCGCGGCGGCAGAAGTGGATCGACCAGTCGCAGTCGCTCAATATCTACATGTCCGGCGCGTCCGGCCGGAAGCTCGACGAGACCTACAAGCTGGCATGGATCCGCGGCCTGAAGACCACCTACTACCTGCGTGCGCTCGGCGCGACGCACGCTGAGAAATCGACCACGAAGACCGGGCACCTGAATGCCGTGCCAACGTCGGGCGGCACAAGCGACGCGGCCGGCGAGTCGCCACAGTTCTGCTCGATTGAGAACCTCGAGTGCGAGTCCTGCCAGTAGGCGCGCCCGGGACAGGATAAGAGGGAGGATCGATGCTCAAATTTGAGGAAGACGGCAGGCTGAACGCCGTCCCGGGCCTCGCGATCCAGCCGACGAGCGGCTTCGTTCCGGCGTCAGGTGGCACCGAGGAGCGCTTTGCGGCCGGCACCGCGTTTCGCCGGGTCACCGTTGAAGACAAGCGCATCATCAATTCGCGCGCCGACGTCAACCAGCTGGTTCCGTTGAAGTACAAGTGGGCCTGGGAAAAGTACATTTCGGCGTGCGCCAACCACTGGATGCCGCAGGAAATCAACATGAGCCGCGACATCGAGCTCTGGAAGGACCCGAACGGCCTCACCGAGGACGAGCGCCGGCTCGTGCGGCGCAACCTCGGCTTCTTCGTTACTGCCGACTCGCTTGCGGCCAACAATATCGTGCTGGGCACGTACCGCCACATCACAGCCCCGGAATGCCGCCAGTACCTGTTGCGCCAGGCGTTCGAGGAGGCGATCCACACCCACGCGTACCAGTACATCGTCGAGAGCCTGGACCTTGACGAGGGCGAGGTGTTCAACGCCTACCATGAGATCCCCTCGATCCGGGAAAAGGACGAATTCCTGATCCCGTTCATCGAGACGCTCACGGATCCTACGTTCACCACCGGCACACCAGAGGCCGACCAGAGGCTCCTCAAGAGCCTGATCGTGTTCTCTTGCCTGATGGAGGGGTTGTTCTTCTACGTCGGCTTTACGCAGATCCTGTCGCTCGGCCGGCAGAACAAGATGACCGGCTCCGCCGAGCAGTACATGTACATCCTGCGCGACGAGTCGATGCACTGCAATTTTGGCATCGATCTGGTCAACCAGATCAAACTCGAGAACCCCCATCTATGGACGACCCGGTTCCGCGAGGAGATTCAGGACCTGTTCCGCCGCGCGGTCGAGCTCGAGTACCGTTACGCCGAGGACACCATGCCGCGCGGCGTGCTCGGACTCAATGCGCCGATGTTCAAAGAGTATCTGCGCTTCATCGCCAACCGCCGATGCCAGCAAATTGGACTCGACACAATGTTCCAGGGAGCGAATAATCCGTTTCCATGGATGAGCGAAATGATCGATCTGAAGAAGGAACGCAATTTCTTCGAGACTCGAGTAATCGAGTACCAAACGGGCGGAGCGCTGAGCTGGGACTGA
>Ga0214471_10000245_pt1 | contig 49473 bp, 37 predicted proteins | sample RVTome_5_FD_207665 | JGI IMG/M metagenome (GOLD analysis project Ga0214471, IMG submission 207665) | Soil microbial communities from uranium-contaminated site in the Upper Colorado River Basin, Wyoming, United States - RVT142D155 | ecosystem: Environmental > Terrestrial > Soil > Contaminated >... | reverse complement strand
TCGGCGAGCACAACGACGACCCGAAACCGTTCGTTTGGCGCAAGACGGTCGACGAGATCCTTGCGAAGGTGGGCCGCGCCCGAGCCGCACTGAATAATGTCCCAACAGAGTGAATCAGACCACTAGAGTAGGAGCCTGCGCCTAGAAGCCGCGGCGGTTCGGGCACAGCTTCCGGAGGATGCGGTGGGAGGCCCTGAGAACGGCGAGGGCGTCCCGGGTCCTCCGCTTGCGGTCGACGCGCAGGAGCTCCCCGACCAGCCGCTCCACACTACGCGGGACGCACGGGCGGAGCTTGCGAATGCGCCGATACCGCCGGCGCATCATGCGGGAGTAGATCTGGGCGGCGGTGGAGCCGCGATAGGGCAGGGCCAGGGTGAGGAGCTCGTAGAGGACGACTCCCAGGGAATAGAGATCGGTCCTTGGGTCGAGATCCTCCCCCAGGAGCTGCTCGGGAGAGCAGTACTCCAGGGTTCCCACGTAGCAGTCGTCACGGGTCACCCGGACCTTGGAGCGCAAGTCCTTGGCGATGCCGAAGTCCACGATGCACACCCGACCCGACTCGTCGAGCATCAGGTTCTCGGTCTTGATGTCCCGATGGAGCAGCCGCCGATCATGGACGGCGGACAGGGCGTGCGCGACGTCCCTGACCACCCTCAGGGCCTCGGTGACACGAAGTGGCCCCCTCTCGCCCAGGATGTCCAGCAGGCTGCTTCCCTGGACGTATTCGCGCGACACGAAGCAGTACGGGCCATCCTGCCCGGCTCCATACACGCGCGGGATGTTCGGGTGGTCGATCCGGGCCAGCGCCCTTGCTTCGGCCATGAGGCGGGCAAAGTGCTCCGGAGTCCGGGTCCAGCCGGTGGCCACCACCTTGAGGGCCACCGTGCGGTCCATCTCGGTGTCCCGGGCCAGGTACACGATCCCCATTCCGCCACGACCGATCTCACGATCGATGACGTAGCGTCCGATGCGGTGGGGATGCGCCTGGACCTGGATCATTCGTCGACTTCTCCTGCGCGACCTCGGTCTCTCCTGCTCCAAAAGGCGTGCCCGTGCACCGAGAAGAGAGAGCCCGAATCCGAGGTCGTTGCCGGGAGACTCCTTGCCGGATACCTGCCACCCGGCGAGGCCGAGGCTTCGGTCCACGCCCATGTCGGCGAGTTTGGACGCCCTTCGTCCCGCGAGGAATTGAAATAGCCAAGGGAACGAAACCAACCTAAGGAAGGCGAAGTTTTATGCTCGCGCAACCTTGACTACGGGGTAAAAAGAAGGGGTGCCCGGTGGATCGTCATTCAGGCAAGCCACGATTGAGGAAAATCCCCGTGGTTTTTCTCCTCGGAGGCACCGGGGTGCCAGGTTCGGCTCGGAGACGGGGTTGCATGAGTGACCGGAAGCAGACGGAATCCTTCGCGCGCATGGTGGATGTGGCCGACAAGCCGGAGACGGACCGCATGGCCCGGGCCCGGGGAGAGGTCCGGGTCACGACCAGGGTGCTCGAGGCCATCCGGGAGGGAAAGGTGCCCAAAGGTGATGTCCTGGCCACCGCCCGCCTTGCCGGCATCGGGGGGGCCAAGTTGACTTCGACACTCCTTCCCCTGTGCCATCCGGTGAGGATCTCCTGGGTGGAGGTCACCGCCGAGACTTCTCCTCCGGACAGGATCCTCATCGAGGCCACGGTTCGTGGCAAGGACAGGACTGGCTTCGAGATGGAGGCGTTCACGGCCGTAGCCACCGCCGCCCTTTCGGTGGTCGACATGGTCAAGGCTCTCGACCCGTCGTCGAGCCTTCTCTCCGTTCGACTCGTCGAGAAGCGCGGCGGAAAATCGGGTCACTGGGTTCGTGACGCAGGCTCCTAGCCAGGGGCCCGAGGACCCCGCACGTCCTTGACACCGCGGAGAGGCTGACCTATACCTCCGGCCGTCCTGCCGGGTTCGCGGGCGGCGCCGAGGGGCGGTCGAGACCTTCCCCGAGCCTCCCCTCGTGCGAGTCGGCTACCGATCGACGATTCCGGCCGGGAGTTCCAGCCGAGCATGAACATCGACGAGATCAAGCAGCTCATCGACCTGATGAGAGCTCATGAGCTCCAGGAGATCGAGCTCGAGGAGGAGGGGCGAAGGGTCCGGCTGGTCAAGCGGAGCGGACAGCTGCCCCTGTCCATGGAGATGACGGCCCGGCCGGCTTCCCAGACCGCGGCCAAGGCGCCGGAAGGGAAGGCCGAGGCACCGCTCGAGTCCGAGCTTGCCCCGGGCACCGTCACGATCCAGTCGCCCATGGTGGGCACCTACTACCGATCCAGCGGTCCCGATGCGGATCCCTACGTGGAGGAGGGAGACTCGGTGGATAACGACACCGTTGTGTGCATCATCGAGGCCATGAAGGTCATGAACGAGATCAAGGCCGAGGTGACCGGTGTCGTCAAGGAGATCCTCGTGGCCAACGGGGAGCCCGTCGAATACGGCCAGCCTCTTTTCCTCATCGACACCGATCTCACCCGTGAGGCGGGGCAGGGCTGAGCCCCCGCCTCGAGCTTTCATGTTCGCCAGGATCCTCATCGCCAATCGAGGAGAGATCGCTCTCCGGGTCATCCGAGCCTGCCGTGAGCTGGGCATCGAGACGGTCGCGGTCTACTCCAAGGGGGATGAGAACGCCCTGTATCTGCGCTTCGCCGACGAGACCATCTGCATCGGTCCCGGGGACAGTGCCCGCTCCTATCTCGACATCCCACGCATCATCAGTGCAGCCGAGATCGCGGACGTCGACGCCATTCACCCCGGGTACGGCTTCCTCGCCGAGAACCACCACTTCGCCGAGGTGTGCCAGTCCTGCAAGATCAAGTTCATTGGCCCCCGGCCCGAGGTGATCCAGCTCCTGGGCGACAAGACCCGGGCTCGCGAGCTGGCCCGGAAGATCGGGGTCCGGGTCACTCCTGGCAGCGAGTCCTCCATCGAGACCGAAGAGGATGCGGTGGTCAACGCCCACAAGGTGGGGTATCCCGTCATCATCAAGGCCGCTGCGGGTGGGGGAGGCCGGGGAATGCGGATCGCTCACAACGACATGAGCCTGATCAACGCGTTCAACAACGCGCGGGCCGAGGCCCAGGCCGCGTTCAAGGACTCCACCGTCTACATCGAGAAGTTCCACGAGAGACCGCGTCACATCGAGTTCCAGATCCTGGCCGATGAGCATGGCAACCTGGTGCATCTGGGCGAGCGCGACTGCAGCATCCAGAGGCGGTACCAGAAGCTGGTCGAGGAGTCGCCTTCCCCCGCTCTCAGCCGGGCCCTGAGGAAGGAGATGGGAGAGGCGGCCAAGAAGCTCGTCAAGGCCGCCGGCTACACCAACGCGGGGACGGTCGAGTTCCTGCTCGACCAGCAGGGCAAGTACTACTTCACCGAGGTCAATGCGCGGATCCAGGTGGAGCACCCCGTCACCGAGGCGGTGACGGGCATCGACCTGGTCAAGGAGCAGATCCGGATTGCCTCCGGGGAGAAGCTCGGATTCTCCCAGCGCGACGTACGCCTGAAGGGAGCGGCCATCGAGGTCCGGATCAACGCCGAGGATCCCGAGCAGGGCTTCAAGCCTTCTCCGGGGCGGGTGACGCTCTACCATCCACCGGGGGGAATCGGGGTCCGGGTCGATTCTCACGTCTACTCGGGGTACACGATCCCGTCCTACTACGACTCCATGGTGGGGAAGCTCATCGTCCACGCCGAGGATCGCCCGAAGGCGCTGGTCCGCATGCAGAGGGCCCTGGACGAGTTCATCGTCGATGGAGTGAAGACGACCTTGCCCCTCCACCGCCGGATCTTCGCCAACGGGCGGTTCATCGCCGGCGAGTACGATACCGGGTTCATCGAGAGCCAGCTCACGATCTGACCGGGGCGGCTTCCAGCTTTCGTCACAAGCCTTCAATTGACACGGGATTCGGGGATGGTATAACCCGGCTGGCATCTCGCGAACGGGCGGTTTTCTTCTACGAATTCGGCTGCTCTGCCCGGCGGAGTTGCGCCTGGCGCAATCGGTGTGGGCAGTCGAGGGATCGCAATAAGACCTGGGGAGGGCTGCGATGGTGCGCTTGAATCCGGCTTTCATTCCTGGCTTCGCTCTGGCACTCCTGGTGGGTTTGGCGGCGGACTCCGGTCGAGCCCAGGCCGCGTCAGGGAAGAGCGGCGGCTCCCGCTTCCCGAGCTTCCTCGAGCTCCTGGTCCTCCAGGATGACGGTGCTCAGGGAGGCTCACCCGAGGGCGGCATCGAGTTCGAGGACGTGGACCCCTTCGTCTTCGAGGCCCTGGCCTCCGACCTGCTCACCCAGTCCGAGATCGGGATCAACCGGCCCGGCGAGATTCCCATCAGACCCGATCGGGCCATCAAGGCCGGCCTGCTCCGGATCTATCCACTCGTGCGACAGCAGCTTGTCTTCGACACCAACCCTTTCCTCGTCGACTCGGTCAAGGCCCAGAGGGACGCCGGCAATGCGATCAGGAGCGGGAAACGGGCCAATGACTTCATTTCCGTGACCGACATCGGATTCCTGAGCCAGGTGGAATTCGGCGAGGCCCATACCTTCGAGTTCGGCGGCAAGATCTCCCACAACGAGTCCCTCGGGAGCTCGGTGGACTTCCGGGAGGAGTTCGCGGGTGGCTCGGTGACCCTGGACCTGAATCGACTCCAGCTCAAGGTCGGGGACCGCTGGGAGCACCGGTTCGATCCCCTCGAGATCGAGTTCACCAACAAGCTCGAGCGCACCATCAATACCGCGTTCCTGGATTCGGAGCTGGACCTGGACGGCTATGGCCTCGATGTCGACTTCCAGCGAGAGGACGATCGGTTCGTGGATGCCCGGACCGCGGTGGGAGTGGCCGCGGGCTCCAGGGGCCTCTCGACCAACAACCGGACCGAGAGCACCCTCGAGGTGCGGCCCAAGGTCGCCATCGAGGAGGAGACCTGGATCTTCCTCGAGTATGCCTACCTGGATCGCCGGACCGAGAAGACCGATCTGCCCTCGGCCATGGCCAACCGGTTCAGCGTGGGGGTGGAGGGCAATTTTAACGAGCGGCTCCGTCTCTTCAGTCGAGTCGGCTGGATCCACCAGAAGTTCGAGACCGATGCCTACACGCGCGTTCCCCCCGTTCCCCCGAACCCCCCGAGTGACAATGATCCCAACCAGATCATTCCCTTCACCGATCCCGGGGACAGCACGCTGGGCGACATCCAGGCCTACCTCTCGGCCGAATATGACCTCGAGGATCTCACCCAGCTGGAGGTGAGCTACCAGAGGGTGTCGCAGTTCTCCAGTACCTCGAACTTCCAGATGCTCGACCGACTCGACGTGGCCCTGGTACGGCAGTTCTATCCCCGGATGCTGGGGCGGGTCGGAGGCTTCGTCGACCATGCACGGCCCTCGAATGCCAAGGATTTCTCCCGGTTCGGCGGCGGCGTCGGTTTCCAGTATCTGCTCACCGATTTCATCAGCTTCGACGGCGACTACAGCTACAAGCAGAGAAACTCGTCGCAAAGAGGTGCTGACTATGTCGTCCACATCGTGGCGATCGGGGCGACCCTGCGTTTCTGATCACGGCGTTTCTTGATCACAGCGTTTCTTGATCACAGAGGGGGGGGGGTGGATGAGGATCGTGCTTCCTCGCGGGCTCGCGCTGCTGATCCTGATGGGCCTCCTTGGCCGTGGACTGGAGGCGGTCGAGGAGGAGAGTTACCGCATCGTCCCCGGGGACGAGCTCGACCTCCGGGTCTTCGGGCAGGACTCTCTCTCGCGGACCTTCCCCGTACCCCCCAGTGGCAAGATCTCCCTCCCGCCGGTGGGAGTGGTCATCCTCTCGGGCAAGAGCGTGGGGGAGCTGGAGACGGAGCTGGGAACGGCTCTGGAAGAGAGCGGTTACCTCGCGCGGCCCCAGGTGTCCATCGTCATCACCGAGTACGCCAAGCGTCACGTCTACCTTCTCGAAGGAGTCAGGAGCCCCAAGGCCTACGAGCTGCCGGTGGATCGTCAGCTCCGTCTCACCCAGGTCCTCAGCCTGGGAGGGGGCCTGGTGGAGCAAGCCGATCGCAAGCGCATCCGGATTCTGCGCCGCTCGCTCGTACATCAGGACGAGGGTGGGCCGGTCCGCCCCGACGTGATCGTGGTGGATCTCGACCAGGTGATGGTTCAGGGCAAGACCGAGTGTGATGTCCTGATTCGACCGGACGACACCATCATCGTGCCCGACCTGTCCCGCGAGGAGGGTCAGATCTTCGTGGGGGGAAAGGTCAAGAAGCCGGGAGCTTATCCCCTCAAGGCCCTCGACGAGATCACCGTGTTCCGGGCCATCATCCTGGCCGGAGGCTTCGACAAGTTCGCGTCTCCCGATGACACCTACCTCATCCGGAAGGGGCCCGACGGCGAATCGGCCTACAAGCTGAGCGTCAGCGAGATTCTCAAGGACGGCCTCAAGGCCGACCGGGTTCTCCGGCCCAACGACATCGTGTGGGTACCCGAGTCGTTCTTCGGCGGGTGAAGGGGCTTCGGCGGGTGAAGGGGCTTCGGCGGGCGAAGGAATGGTGGTGGGTGTGACCGGCGCCGGCTGAGTCACACCCCTTGGCCGCCTGGCGGCCAAGGGGGGCGCTGGATCCGGTTTCCTTGACTCCGCCCGCGCCTCCAATATACTACCGGCTTTCGATTTCCGTCATTCCGAGGTCTTCGAGCCGTCCAATGGCGGCGGAGGTCGGATGCCACGCGCCATCATCACCGGGGGGGCCGGCTTCCTCGGTTCCCACCTGTCGGACCGTCTCCTCCGGGAGGGGTACGAGGTCATCGTCCTGGACAACCTGCTCACGGGTGATCTGGGAAACATCGAGCACCTGATCGAGCAGCCCGGCTTCCAGTTCATCAAGTACGATGTGAGCCAGTTCGTCCACGTGCCGGGCCCGGTGGACGTCATCCTGCACTTCGCGTCGCCGGCCAGTCCCCGGGACTACCTCGAGTACCCGATCCAGACCCTCAAGGTCGGGTCTCTGGGGACCCACAAGTGTCTGGGGCTGGCCAAGGACAAGAAGGCCAAGTTCTTGCTGGCGTCGACGTCGGAGGTCTACGGAGATCCCCTCGTTCATCCCCAGAAGGAAGACTACTGGGGCAACGTCAACCCGGTGGGACCGCGGGGGGTCTACGACGAAGCCAAGAGGTTCGCCGAGGCCTTGACCATGGCCTACCATCGAGTGCACGGAGTGGCGACGCGCATCGTGCGGATCTTCAACACCTACGGTCCGCGGATGCGACTCGACGATGGCCGGGCGCTGCCGACGTTCATGAGCCAAGCCCTTCGAGGCGAACCGGTTACCATCTTCGGTGACGGAAAGCAGACGCGCAGCTTCTGCTTCGTCGAGGATCTGGTGGACGGAATCTACCGCCTGCTCCATTCGGACGTGGCCGAGCCGGTCAACATCGGCAATCCCAACGAGATCACCATCCTCGAGTTCGCGCGGAAAGTGGTCGAAATGACCGGGAGCGCGAGCAAGCTGGGATTCCGCCCGCTTCCCGTGGACGACCCCAAGGTGCGACAGCCCGACATCACGCGGGCGCGAGAGCTCCTCGGTTGGGAGCCCAAGGTGGACCTGGCCCAGGGGTTGGACATCACCCTCCGCTACTTCAAGGACAAGCTCGCTCAGGCCTGACCCGCGGGAGGACTGCCTGCGCGGTCCGGACGTCGGGTTGGCACCCTGGGCCGAGGAGAATCGGACGTGTGTGGCATCGTCGGATCTGTCGGACGCGAGGGCGCGGTTGACCATATCCTCCGGGGACTCCGGCGGCTGGAGTACCGCGGGTATGATTCCGCGGGTCTGGCGGTCCTCTCCTTAGGTGTGGTGGAGGTCCGGCGCACGGTGGGCAAGCTCGTGAACCTGGAGCAGTCCGTGCGCAAGGAGGACCTTCCCGGGGGGATCGGGGTCGGCCATACCCGATGGGCGACCCACGGCAAACCGACCCGGGCCAACGCCCATCCTCACCCGGGACGCAAGGGTGAGCTGTTCCTGGTCCACAACGGTATCGTGGAGAACTACCGTGAGCTCAAGGAGGCCCTGACCCGGAGGGGCCACGAGTTCCAGTCCGAGACCGATTCCGAGGTTCTTGCCCACCTCATCGAGGAAGAGGTCACCGACGCTCTCCGGGGGGGGCTCTGCCGCGCGCTGAGGCAGGTACGGGGGGCCTTCGCCGTCCTCGTTCTGCACCGGCGCTTTCCCGACCGTCTGGTGGGAGCACGCAAGGACAGCCCTCTCGTGGTCGGAGTGGCCAATGATGCGACCTACGTGGCTTCGGACATTCCGGCTCTGCTCGAGTTCACGCGCGACGTGGTGTTCCTTGACGATGGTGAGGCCATCGAGCTCCGGTGTGACGGGATCACGGTCTGCGACTTCGACGGCAACCTGCACGAGAAGACGGCCGAGCGCATCGAGTGGGATCTCCTCATGGCGGAGAAGGGTGGGTACAAGCACTTCATGCTCAAGGAGATCCACGAGCAGCCGGGGGCTGTTTCCGACGCCCTGCTCGGACGGCTGCCCCAGTCGCCCGAAGACGACCTCCTGACCGAGATCGTTCTCGATCAGCTCACCGAGATCGATCGGGTGGTCATCCTCGCCTGCGGAACGAGCTATCACGCCGGACTCATCGGCAAGGCATGGATCGAGAAGCTCGCGAAGATCCCCGTCGAGGTGGCCATTGCCTCCGAGTTCCGACATCAGGAGCCACTCGTCGGACCCCGGTCGCCGGTGGTGGCCATCTCCCAGTCGGGCGAGACCCTCGATACGCTGGCGGCGGCCAGACTGGCCAAGGGGAGAGGGGCTCCGCTTCTCTCCATCTGCAACGTGATGGGGTCGAGCCTGGCCCGTGACTCGGGGAGCGTTCTGTACACCCGCGCCGGTCCGGAAATCGGCGTCGCGTCCACCAAGGCGTTCACCACCCAGCTCCTCGCCCTGAGGCTTCTGGCCATCCGCCTCGGCTTGTTGCGGAAGACCCTGTCCCCGGACCAGGGACGGGATCTGCTCGAGGCGCTACGGCCCCTTCGCAGCCAGATGGAGGCCGTGCTTCGGCTCGAGGAGACCATCAAGGAGGTCGCCTCCCGGTACTATCGGGCTCCTGACGTGCTGTTCCTGGGGCGCGGGGTCAACTACCCCATCGCCCTGGAGGGAGCCCTCAAGCTGAAGGAGATCTCCTACATCCACGCGGAAGGGTATCCCGCGGGAGAGATGAAGCACGGTCCCATTGCCCTCATCGATGAGGACGTTCCCATCGTGGTGGTGGCCCCCCAGGGGGGACCTTACGAGAAGGTCCTGGGCAACATGGAGGAGGCGCGCGCCCGCGGAGGACGTGTCATCGCCGTGTGCACCGAGGGAGATGACCGGGTCCCCGAGCTCGCCCATGACATTCTGGCCGTGCCGTCCTGTGAGCCGGACCTGAGCCCTTTCCTCACCGTGCTTCCTCTCCAGCTCCTCGCGTACTACACGGCTCTGCGCAGGGGGTGCGACATCGATCAGCCGAGAAACCTCGCCAAGAGTGTGACGGTGGAATGACCGACGAAAACGATCTTCAGATGTTCGAGCGAAAAGTCAGGGACAAGTCCGTCCGGCTCGGCGTCATTGGCATGGGCTACGTGGGGCTGTCGCTGGCCATCGAGTTCGCGCGCGCCGGAATCCGGGTCCTGGGCTTCGAGATCGACCCTCCCCGGGTGGCCTCGCTGAAGGCGGGGCGATCCTACGTGCGGGACGTGTCCGACGAGGAGCTGGGCCCTCTGGTGGCCTCGGGGAAGCTGGAGCCGACGGACGACTTCTCGCGCCTTTCGGAGCTGGACGCGATCAGCATCTGCGTGCCCACACCGCTGCGGAAGTCCAAGGATCCCGACATCTCCTTCGTCATCGCCGCCTCCAACCAGATCGCCGACCACGTCCAGAGGGGGCAGGTCATCATCCTCGAGAGCACGACCTATCCCGGCACCACCGAAGAGGTCATCCGGCCCACGCTGGAGTCGCGGGGCCTCACCGTCGGCTCCGACTTCTACCTCGCCTTCTCTCCGGAAAGGGTCGATCCGGGCAACGTTCACTTCGGAACGCGGAACACACCCAAGGTGGTGGGGGGCGTGACTCCGGATTGCACCCGCATGGCGAGCCTCCTCTACGGTTGCGTGATCGAGACGGTGGTCGAGGTGTCCTCGCCGTCCTGTGCCGAGATGGTCAAGCTCCTGGAGAACACCTTCCGGATCGTGAACATCGGCCTCGTGAACGAGATCGCCATCATGTGTGCCCGCCTGGAGCTCAACGTGTGGGAGGTGATCGACGCCGCCGCGACCAAGCCCTTCGGTTTCATGCCGTTCTATCCGGGCCCGGGCCTCGGGGGGCACTGTATTCCGGTGGATCCCCACTATCTGGCCTGGAAACTGCGCACTCTCGACTACAAGGCCAGATTCATCGAGCTGGCGGGAGAGATCTCCAGCGAGATGCCCGCCTACGTGGTGGGAAAGATCACCGACGCCTTGAACGAGCGCTGCCGCTCCGTCCGGGGCAGCCGGGTCCTCGTGGTGGGGGCCGCCTACAAGAGGGACACCAATGATTGCCGGGAATCGCCGGCACTGGATATCATCCGGCTTCTCCGTCGCAAGGGTGCCGACGTGAGCTATCACGATCCTTACGTGGAGGCCGTTTCTCTCGGGGAGGACGCCTCCCTGTCCAGCGTGGAGATGACGGACGAGGTCCTGGAAAATGCCGACTGCACGGTGATCGTCACCGACCACACGTGTCTCGATGTGGAGCGCATCGTTCGGCACTCGAAGGTCGTGGTCGATACGCGCAATGCGACCCGGCTGATCAAGGACCGGTCCAAGGTGGTTCTCCTATGAGCCGGGTACTCATCACGGGCGGTGCCGGCTTCATCGGCTCCCATCTCGCCGCCCGGCGCCTTGCCGCCGGTGATGAGGTGGTGATCCTCGACAACTTCAACGAGTTCTACGATCCCACGCTCAAGGAGGACAACGTCAGTGCCCTCGAGGACCACGACACCCTCAAGGTGGTCCGGGGCGATATCCGCGATCCCGCCGCTCTGGAGAATGCGCTGTCCTGCGGAGAAGTCGACGTGGTGGTCCATCTCGCGGCGATGCCGGGGGTCAGGCCTTCGGTGGAGGCCCCCGCTCTCTACTTCGACGTGAACTGCACGGGGACGGCGCGTCTTCTCGAAGCCGTGGTCCGTCAGGCGCCCGGGGCCCGGTTCGTCTTCGGATCCTCGTCGTCGGTGTACGGAGATCTCTGCCCGGCCCCCTTCCGGGAGGACGAGGCCGGAGACCGACCCATCTCTCCCTACGCCGCCTCCAAGCGCGCCGGTGAGCTCCAGGTCTATGTGGCCCACCGGCTCCAGGGCCTCGAGGCGTGCAGCCTCCGATTCTTCACGGTGTATGGTCCCCGTCAGCGTCCGGAGATGGCCATTCACAAGTTCACGCGCCTCATCGATCTCGGTCAGGAGGTGGTGATCTTCGGAGATGGCTCGGCGCGCCGCGACTTCACCTATGTGACCGATATCGTCGACGGCATCGAGAGCGCCATGGAACGCAGGCCGGAGTACCGGGTCTACAACCTCGGCGAGTCCCGAACGGTGACCGTTCTCGAGACCGTCCAGATCATCGCGGCCGCCCTGGGCAAGGAACCCGTGGTGCGCCACGCGGAGCCCTGCGAGGGAGACGTGCCTGTCACCTATGCCGACATCAGCCGCGCCCGGAAGGAGCTGGGCTACGATCCCAAGGTCGATCTGCGACGCGGGATCGAGCTCTTCGTGTCCTGGTTCCGGGAGGAGCAGGAGAGTCGTGCGGGGGACCGGGCGTGATGCGAGGCGCCGGGAGGCGAGAGCCGACGAAGGAGGCCCCGCTCCGCGTCATCGTGGTGGCGGGGGCCCGACCGAATTTCATGAAGGTGGCGCCGATCCTGCGTGAGATGCGGGATCGCCCCGGGATGAAGCCCGTATTCGTCCACACCGGGCAGCACTATGACGACGTGCTCTCGGCGGACCTGCTCCGCGAGCTCGGCATCCCCGCCCCGGACATGAACCTGGAAGTGGGCTCGGGCACTCATGCCGAGCAGACGGCCCGGGTCATGACCGCCTTCGAGCCCGTCGTCCGTGATCAGAGCCCCGAGCTGGTGCTGGTGGTGGGCGACGTGAACTCGACCGTTGCCTGCGCCCTCGTGGCCGCGAAGTGTTGCGTGCCGGTGGCCCATGTCGAGGCGGGCTTGAGAAGCTTCGATCGGAGGATGCCCGAGGAGGTCAACCGGGTCGTCACCGATGCCCTGTCCGACTACTTCTTCACCACCGAGCCGGCCGCCGACGAGAACCTTCTTCGCGAAGGGGCCTGTCCTTCCCGGATCTTCCGGGTGGGAAACGTGATGATCGACACTCTCCTGCGCTTCCGGGATGGGGCCCGGAGCCGGGGTGTGCCAGCCCGGCTCGGGTTGCCTGAGGGAGGCTACGGCCTGGTCACCCTGCATCGTCCGGAGAACGTGGACGATCCCCGCATCCTCGGGGAGATCATGAAGGCCCTCCAGCGGGTGGCCGAGACCATGCCGCTGCTGTTTCCCGTGCATCCGAGGACGATGGCGCGCCTCACCGCGGCGGGCCTCGGGGAGACAAAGAGCGGCCTCCGCCTCGTTCCCGCCCTGGGATACCTCGACTTCCTGGCCCTGCTTTGCGATGCCAGGGTCGTCTTCACGGACTCCGGTGGCATCCAGGAGGAGACGACCGTCCTGGGTGTGCCTTGCCTGACCCTGCGCGAGAACACCGAGAGGCCCATCACCCTGGAGCAGGGGACGAACCGGCTCGTGGGGCGGGAGCCAGCGACCATCGTGCGCGAGGCGCTGTCCGTGATCGAGTCAGGGCCGGGTGTGGCCACGCCACCGTACTGGGACGGTCTGGCCGCGAAACGGATCGTCGATGTGCTCTGTCGCGGCGTGGAGCCGGCCGACCACGGCAAGGTCGCAAAGAGCAGTGAGAAGGCTCCTCTGGCCGGCAGGAGCAAGGATGTCAGATCCGAGGATCGAGGATGAGTCGATACTTCGTGACGGGAGGAGCCGGATTCATCGGCTCGCACATCTGCGCACGCCTGGTCCAGGAGGGTGAGGAGGTCACCGTCTACGACGATCTTTCCACGGGACGGCGAGAAAACCTGGCAGGGATCGGGGGGAATCTGTCGCTGGTGGTGGGCGCCGCCCGCGCCCGAGACGCGCGCGGCCGCGCCCTTCCGGGGGCCGACTACGTCATCCATCTGGCGGCCCTGCCGTCGGTCCCCCGATCGGTGAAGGATCCCCTTTCCACCCATGACGTGTGCGCCACGGGTACCCTCAACGTGCTCGAGGCGGCGCGAGCCTGCGGAGTTCGCCGCCTGGTGTATGCCTCGTCCTCTGCGGTGTACGGGGAGTCCGAGACCTTGCCCAAGCACGAGGACCTGGCTCTGGCGCCGGTCTCTCCCTATGGAGCGGCCAAGCTGGCCGGGGAAGCGTACGCTCAGGTATTCTACCGGGTCTATGGCATGAGCACGGTGTCCCTGCGGTACTTCAACGTCTTCGGGCCGCGCCAGGATCCTCACTCTCCCTATGCCGCGGCGATCGCATCCTTTGTGACGAGAATGCTCTCCGGCCAGCGACCGCGCGTGTTCGGGAACGGTGAGCAGTCCCGGGACTTCACCTTTGTCGAGGACGTGGTGGAGGCGAATCTCCTCGCCTGCCGCACGGACCTCGATGGAGGGATCGTCTGCAACGTGGCGGGGGGGAAGCGGACCCGATTGAACGAGATCCTGCGGGCGCTTGCCGAGCTCTTGCCCGGATCGCCCGCGCCCGAGTATCTCGAGCCTCGATCCGGGGATATCCTCGACTCGGAGGCGGATATCCGGCGAGCGACAGAGGTTCTCGGCTATCGCCCCTCCGTGTCGTTGCGGGAAGGGCTTCGTCGAACGCTGCAATGGTACCGGGGGATCCACGAGGTCCCCTGCGAGGGAAAGGAGGCCTGACGCGATGAAGGGCGTGATCCTGGCAGGAGGGCTCGGCACGCGATTGCGGCCGTTGACGAAGATCACCAACAAGCACCTTCTCCCGGTCTACGACAAGCCGATGATCTACTACCCCATCGAATCGCTCGTGCAGGCCGGGATCAGTGACGTGCTTCTGGTGACCGGAGGGAGCAGTGCCGGCGACTTCCTCCGTCTCCTGGGCACGGGCAAGAAGCTGGGCGTAAGGCGCCTGGATTACACCTACCAGGAAGGGGAGGGAGGCATTGCCGATGCCTTGTCCCTGGCCAAGGACTATGCCGAAGGCGAGCGGATGGTCGTCGTGCTCGGCGACAACATCCTCGAGCGGAGTATCCGCAAGCACGTGGAAGCCTTCCGGGAGCAAGACAAGGGGGCCAAGATCCTGCTCAAGAGGGTCGAGGATCCCCAGCGATTCGGGGTGGCGGACATTCGAGGCGACAAGGTGGTGTCCATCGAGGAGAAGCCGAGCCAGCCCCGATCCGACTTCGCGGTGACCGGGATCTACATGTATGACCCCATGGTCTTCGAGTTCATCGACTCCCTTGAACCGTCGGAGCGGGGAGAGCTGGAGATCACCGACGTGAACAACGCCTACATCCGCAAGGGCTCCTTGACCTGGTCCGAGCTCGAGGGCTGGTGGACGGATGCGGGCACCTTCGAATCGCTTCTCCGCGCGAGCAACCTCGTGGCCAAGGGAGGCGCCAACCGGGAGTAGTCCTCGGGCCCTGGCGGAGGGGCGAGGAGCCCGCCGCGCACCCCGCAGGCCGAGGCAGGACAGGAGATGGGATGAGGACGATTCTGATCACCGGGGGTGCGGGGTTCATCGGCTCGAACTTCGTCCACCGAGTGCTGGAGCACCACCGGGATACCCGCATCGTGAACGTGGATGCGCTCACCTACGCGGGCAACCTCGAGAATCTGGCCGCGCTCGAGGGCGACTCCCGCCACCTGTTCGTCCGGGTCGACATCTGCGACCCCGAGCAGATCGGCCCCGTCTTCGAGGAGCACCGCCCCGAGGCGGTCGTCCACTTTGCCGCCGAATCCCACGTCGATCGGAGCATCACCGGTGCCGCCGCCTTCGTGCGGACCAACGTGCTGGGAACCCAGAACCTGCTCGATGCCAGCCAGAAGACGGGGGTGGGGCGCTTCGTCCAGGTCTCGACGGACGAGGTCTACGGATCGCTCGGCGCCGAGGGAGCCTTCACGGAGAGCTCGCCTCTCGATCCCAGCAGCCCCTACTCCGCGAGCAAGGCCGGAGCGGACCTCCTGGTCCTCGCCGCCCACCACACTCTGGGCCTCGATGCGGTCGTGACCCGCTGCTCGAACAACTACGGTCCGTACCAGTTTCCCGAGAAGCTCATTCCCCTCATGATCGCCAATGCCTTGGAAGGAAAGAAGTTGCCGATCTACGGGGATGGCCAGAACGTCCGCGACTGGATCCACGTCCAGGACCATTGCCAGGCCGTCTGGCGCGTCCTCGAGGCGGGTCGCCCGGGCGAGGTCTACAACATCGGCTCCAGCAACGAGTGGCCGAACCTCAAGATCGTCAAGAAGCTGCTGTCACTCCTGGGCAAGGGGGAAGAGCTGATCGACTTCGTTCCGGACCGTCCGGGGCACGACCGTCGCTATGCCATCGATCCCCGGAAGATGCGGGACGAGCTGGGCTGGGAACCCGAGGTCACCTTCGACGAGGGGCTCCGGCAGACGGTGGCGTGGTACGTGTCCCACCGGGACTGGTGGGAACGGATTCGCACCGGCGAGTATCTGAGGTACTACGAGAGCCAGTACGGGAACCGCCGGGACGGGGGAACGGGGGCTCTCTGACGGTGCCCCGGGTCGACAGATTTGGGGCCTCCCGGGGGCAATGCCCCCTCATGTGGTATGAAAAACGTTTGCATTGGTGTTCCCAACTGCTAGACTCCTCGGAGCTTCGGTCCATTGGCGAGTGATTTCGACAAGGTGCGAACGCCGGAGGCAGAATCCGCCAGGAGGGCGGAGGTCGGTCAGGGAGCAGGGGCCAGAGGCTCCGGGGCCGATTTCACCGTCGGCGTCGTGATTCCGATCTTCAACGAGAGGAGCACGCTCCGCGAGATTCTGAGTCGTGTCACGGCTCAGCCCTGTGTCTCCGAGATCGTCCTGGTGGACGACTGCTCGGTGGACGGGACCCGTGACGTCCTGGAAGAGATCTCCCGGGAGGGGGGAAACGTCAAGGTGCTCTACCACGACGTCAACCAGGGCAAGGGTGCGGCGCTGAGGACCGGTTTCGAGCATGTGACCTCGGACGTGATCATCATCCAGGACGCCGATCTCGAGTATGACCCGAGAGAATACGAGGTTCTGCTTCGACCCATTCGTGAAGGCGTGGCCGATGTCGTGTACGGCTCCCGTTTTCTGGGTGGCCCCCACCGCGTGCTGTTCTTCTGGCACTACGTGGGCAACAAGCTCCTTACCTTGCTCTCGAACATGTTCACCAACATGAATCTCACGGACATGGAGACCTGCTACAAGGTCTTCCGCCGGGAGGTTCTGAAGAGCTTTCAGATTCGTTGCAATCGATTCGGGTTCGAGCCCGAGCTCACCGCAAAGGTGGCGAGGCGGAGGTGGCGAGTCTACGAGGTGCCCATCTCGTATCATGGTCGTGACTACGACGAGGGCAAGAAGATCGGATGGAAAGATGCGGTGGCGGCGTTCTACTGGATCGTCCGCTTCCGGTTGTTCGACTGAAGCAAGTTCGGGACTCACGCACTCATGGCCAGGCTTCGGGGACGGCGGTCCCCCGGGGCAGGTGGGTCGGCGATCGGCGGCGGCCGGTCTCTCCGGGGAGGGGTAATGGAACAGGGCAGCGATCTGCACCTGGGCGAACTGCTCAGGATCGTGCAGCGGCGGATCTGGGTCGTCGTGCTGTTCTTCGTGGTGGTGGTCTCGGTGGTGGCCATCGGGACGTTCCGGGCCACGCCCGTCTACGAGGCGGTGGCCCGGCTCGTCATCGAGCGCCCGTCCACGCCCAGCCTTCCCGTCGAGGAGCTCCTGGGGAACATCTCCACCTTCGACGCCAAGAAGTACTACCAGACCCAGTACAGCCTTCTTCGCGGCAAGCGCATGCTGCGCGACCTCATGTCCTCGATCCCGTTCTCCAGCTGGCCCGAGTACGAGGGGTTGAAGGACGAGGACATCCTTTCGCTCCTGGAGGATCGGATCCAGGTCGAACCCCAGGAGGACAGCTTCCTCGTTGACGTGAAGCTGGTCGGGCAGGCGCCGGAAGCGATCACCCAGGCCGTCAATCGCCTGGTCAAGATCTACATGGACCGCAATGACGAGGCGACCCGCGAGACCATCGCTACCGGAGCGACCTTCCTGGAGCGGGAGATTCCGCAGCTCCAGGAGAAGCTCGAGGAAAGCTTCCGGAAGCTTTCCTCCTTCCAGGAGAACAACAACGTCCTCTCCGACGAGGAGAGCAAGGGGCTCATCATCGAGGAGATCAAGGGGCTCCGGGCCTCCGTCGCCGCTCTCGAGGAGCGCCTCGAAGAGCTCGAGGGGAGGAATCTCAGCCTCGGACGTGCCCGGGAGGGTTCGTCTCCCGAGGTGATGGCCATGATCCTCGGGGACAAGAACGTCCAGGATCAGATCGACCAGCTTCGTCAGGAGAAGCGGGCGCTCGAGCAGCAGGCCTCGCTTCTCTCCTCTCGCCCGAGCTATGTGCGGGGTGAGCTCGAGGCACTTCTCGCCCAGGTCCGGAGCAAGGACGTGGCCATGAAGGAGGAGATCCGCATGGCCTTGCTCAAGCTGGAGACCGAGCTCGAGGAGACGAGAAGGCTCTACGCTTCACGAAAGGAGCGGGAGGGCCACCTGTTCCAGGAGAGCCAGAGGCTCTACCGCACCCTGAACGAGTTCAAGCGGCTCCAGGACGTCTACCAGCGAAACTATGTCCTGTTCGACCAGTTCATCCAGCGGCACAACGAGCTCGCCGCGGCCCGGAACGCGAGGCCCAACAACATCCGGGTGGAGTTTCCCGCCGAGGTACCCACCAGGCCCGTCCGTCCGCGCAAGGCTCTCAACCTTGCTCTGGCCCTCGTGGTGGGTCTCATCGGGGGGCTACTCCTCGCATTCTTCTTCGAGATCCTCGACGACACCATCAAGGGGCGCGAGGACGTGCGGCGGATCCTGCGGCTGCCTCCTCTCGGCTTCGTTCCCGCCATCGAGGGAGGTCGGAGAGCGGAGTCCGGGATTCGCGACCTCATCACCTACAAGAGCCCCCAGTCCGTGGTCTCGGAGGCCTACCGCAGCATCCGGACGGGGATCGCCTTCTCCGGGGCCGGGAATGATCGTCAGGTCGTGCTGATCACCAGCGCGAGCCCGCGGGAAGGAAAAACCACCACCGCCATCAACGTGGCCGTGGCCATGGCCCAGAGCGGACAGAAGACACTCCTGATCGACACCGACCTCCGACGTCCCCGCATCCATCAGACGTTCCAGTTCGAGAACTCGCGTGGGCTCACCTCGGTGTTCATCAACGACTTCCGGATCGAGGAGGTCATCATGCCCACCGAGGTCGAGAACCTCTACGTCTTGCCTTCGGGCCCCATTCCGCCCAACCCGTCCGAGCTGCTCGGCAGTCCGCGGATGGCGGAGATCCTGACCCAGCTCCGCTCGATGTTCGGAAAGATCGTGCTCGACTCGCCGCCCACGGTGGCCGTGACCGACGCGAGCATCCTGGGTCAGCTGGCCGATTCGACGATTCTGGTGGTGAGTGCGCACACCACGAGGAAGAAGATCGCCTCGCAAGGCAAGGAGAACCTCCAGAGCCTGGGGGTCAACCTGTCCGGGGTCATCCTCAACAACATGAAGTCCCGCCGACAAGGCTATTACTACTCGGGGTACTACTACAACCATTACGGAGCCGATCGCGGAGACGACGAGGGATAGCCCTTCCGGTCCGGGAGGGACGGCCTCGTTACCGGGGTGGCAGGAGGTTGCGGGATGCGGCTCTTCGTGACCTGGGCGCGGCATGCCCGCCGGAGTAACGAGCTGGCGCGACGCTTCGGAGCTCGCGCCGTTTTCGTCTATCCCATGGAGACGCAGGGAATCGTCGCCACCGTCGTGCGCTACGTGATCTCGTTCGCGCAGACCTTGCACCTGCTGTTCAGGGAGAAGCCGTCGCTGGTGTTCGTGGTGAACCAGCCCGTGCTCCTCCCTCTCGCCGCCTACATCTACGGCCAGGTCAGTGGACGACCCTTCGTCATCGACCACCACTCCGGGGCCTTCACCCATCGGAAGATCCGCTTCACGGTGCCGCTCCTCCGCCTGCTCTGTCGGGGCGCGGCCCTTTCCTTTGCCACCAACTCCCATCACCAGGGAATCCTCGAGGGCTGGGGGGCGCGAGCTCGACTCCTGGCCGATGTACCGTTCGAGTTCGAGAGCGCAGGGGGAAGGGGCCACCCGGGGACGGCCGCCTCCGACCCCCGGATGGACGGTCCTCTCGTGGTGATGGTGAGCACATTCTCCCGGGACGAACCCCTGGTGGAGGTACTGGAGGCGGCGCGACAACTGCCGCGGGTCCGCTTCAGCGTCACGGGAAGTCTGACTCGGGCCCACAAGTCCATCCTCGTGCGTGCGCCTCTCAATGTCACCTTCACCGATTTTCTTCCCGACCCGGAGTACCTCGCCCTGCTCGGCCGGGCCGATGCCGTGCTCGCTCTCACGACCCGGGATCACACCCTTCAGAGAGGCGCCTACGAAGCACTGGCCCTGGGGCGACCGGTGGTCACTTCGAGCTGGCCGCTGCTGCGCGAGGTCTTCTGCCGGGGAGCCGTTCACACCGACAACGACGCCGACTCGATTGCCCGGGCCATCGCGTCGGCCCTGTCGCACAGGGACGAGCTGGCCCGCGAGGCTCTTCAGCTTCGCGAGCGACGCCGACGGTCCTTTGCGCGACTCACCCGGAGCGTGGAAAGCGAGCTCCGGCGGGAGGAGCTCCTGGTTCCCGGAGTCGTGGCGTGAAGCAGGTCGTGCAGAGATATGCAAATGGCGAGGTCGAGCTCCTCGACGTGCCGCCTCCCCAGGTGGAGAAGGGGCACGTTCTCGTGCGGACTCTCTACTCCGCGGTAAGCCCGGGAACGGAGCGGAGCTCCCTGCGCCTGGGAAGAAAGAGCCTGGTGGGGAAGGCCCGCTCCCGTCCGGAGCAAGTGGCGCGGGTGCTCGACACCGTGCGTCAGAGGGGCATCCGGGAGACGGCACGTCTGGTCCGGGAGCGCCTCCACGCGCCCACCCCTCTGGGCTATAGCTCCTGCGGGGTCGTTCTGGATGTGGGGGAGGGAGTTCACGGTCTCAGGCGCGGAGAGCGGGTTGCTTGCGCGGGTGCCGGCCATGCCAACCACGCGGAGATCGTCTCGGTTCCCCGTCGTCTCGTCGCGTGCGTCCCCGAGGAGGTCCCCTCCGGGGACGCCGCATTCACCACCATCGGATCCATCGCCCTCTGGGGAGCTCGTCGCTCGGGGGCAGGTCTGGGCGAGGTGGTGGTGGTGGTGGGGCTGGGAGTCGTCGGTCTTCTCACGGTGCAGCTCCTGTGTGCCGGGGGGAGTCGGGTCGTCGGGCTGGATCTCTCGCGCCGGCGCGCCGATCTCGCGGTGGCTCTGGGCGCCGAGGGGGGGGCAACCACGCCCCTGGAGGCCGGCCGGCTCCTCGCCGCGCTGGGGGTGGAACGCGGCGCCGATGTGGTGGTGGTGGCAGCATCCTCCGGTGATGCTCGCCCGGTGATCTCCGCGGGAAGGCTCGTGCGGGATCGGGGACGCGTGGTGATCCTGGGCCGCACCCGCGTTGATCTTCCCTGGGGGCCGTTTTACGAGAAGGAGATCGAGGTCCTCTTCTCGCGGTCGTACGGACCCGGCCGGTACGACCCGAGCTACGAGGAGAAGGGCGTCGATTATCCCCTGGGGTACGTGCGCTGGACCGAGCAGAGAAACATGGAGGAGTTCCTGCGGCTCCTCCAGCGGGGGCGTGTCGACCTGGCATCCCTCGGTGTCCGCCGCGTCGGTCTCTCGGAGGCGTGCCATGCCTACGAGGGGCTCCTCGAGGACGAGGACTCCGGGGCTCCTCTCGCCCTTCTGTTCGAGTACGAAGCCGATGCGACGGAGGTCGAGAAGACGGCGAGGGACGAGGCGGTCGTGCACGCCGGATCCACCTCGAACGGAGCTGCCCGGGAAGCCCTGGCACGGACACGAGGGCGCGTGGCGGGACCCGACGAGGCCGCTCCTTCCCGGGGTTCGGTTGGCATCGGGTTCCTGGGAGCGGGGAGCTTTGCTCGCGCCGAGCTCCTTCCCGCCCTCCGTCGCTGTCAGGGGGCGCGACTCGTCCGGGTGGCCACGCGCTCCGGCCTCTCTGCCCGCGACGCGGTGCTGCGCTCGCGGGTCGAGGAGTGTTCGCCCGATGCGGAGTCCCTCCTCGAGGATCCGGAGGTCGATCTGGTGGTCATCGCCACGCGGCACGACCAGCATGCCGACCTCGTGCTCCGCTCGCTCGTCCACGACAAGAAGGTGTTCGTGGAGAAACCTCTCTGTCTGCGCGAGGAGGAGCTCGTGGCCATCGAGCGCGAGGTCCGGCAGCGCGACGCCTGGGTCATGGTCGGCTTCAATCGTCGCTTTGCGCCCCTCGTGCTCGAGTTGCGGGAGGGGCTTCCCCCGGGGCCGAAGAGCGTGCAGGTGAGGGTGAATGCAGGTCCCTTGCCCGCCGATTCCTGGTACCGGGACCCCGAGGTCGGAGGGGGGCGCGTGCAGGGTGAGATCGCTCACTTCCTCGATCTGGTGTCGTTCATCACCTCCGAACGCATCGTGCGCGTGCACGCCGAGTCGGTTCGCTGCCCGGGGGAGCCGGCCGACACGGTGGCGGCCACGCTTTCTCTCGGCGGGGGGAGCGTGGCAACCATCCACTACACCTCCCTCGGGAGCGGGAGCTACTCCAAGGAAATGCTGGAGGTCTTCTGCGGCGGGCAGGCCTTCGGCGTGGATAACTTCCGTCGCGCCGTCCTGTGCCGGGGAGGAAAGGTGCGCAAGGTCAGGGGGCGCGGGCAGGACAAGGGCCATCGAGCGGAGATGGAGGCTCTCCTGCGCTCGGCCCGGGGATCCGTGCCTGCGGTACCGTTCGAGGACGCCGTGGCGGCGACCCGGGCCACCTTCGCCCTCCTGCGCTCGCTCGTCACCGGTCAGCCGGTGGAGGTCGAGGTGGGCTCCGGACCGGAAATCTCTCCTCGAGGAGACGATTCGTGAGCGGACCGGTCTTCTGGGCGCGACGGGTCCTGCGCATGAGCCCACCCGAGATCCTCCACCGGGCCAGGAGAACGGTGGCCGACGAGCTCGATCGATGGCGCGGGCCCGACAGAGCCGAAGGCTCGCTCACCTCTTCCCGGGATGTCGCCGGGCCAGGGATCGCCATGGGCGAGGATTGGCCCGAGGCCGGGCTCCTGGGTCCGATCGGTTCCCGTGGTGTCGGAAGGGATCTCGTCCATGAGTTCCCGGACCAGGCATCGAGGTTGTCCCGTTCGGCGGACACCATCCTCGAGGGGAGGATTCCTCTCTTCGGTGGTACGACCTGGGTCGAGTTCGAGTCCTGTCCCGACTACCACCGCGATCCCTGCACTCTCGAGCGCTGGCCGGTCGTTCACCATTCCCGTGTGAGGGTTCGGCGACCGGGTCCGCGCGGAGACATCCGGATCCTCTGGGAGCTGGGGCGGCTTCATCACGTTCCCACTCTGGGGGGGGCGGGAAGGGTGACGGGGGATCCGCGCTACGGTCGGGCCGCCCTCCACCACATCTTCGCCTTTCTGGATCAGGTGCCGCATCGCCACGGGGCGGTGTGGGCGAGCCCACTCGAGAGCGCGGTTCGCCTCCTGTCGATCTCGCTGGGGCTGGCCTCCCTGAGGGGAGAGATCGTCCTGGATGCGGATTCGCGCCAGCGCCTGAGCCGGGCCATTCGGGCCCATCTCGATCACGTGGCCTCGCGCATGGCGCTCTACTCCTCGACCAACAATCACACCCTGGGCGAGGCGTCGGCGCTCGTGGTGGCGGGTCTCCTCTTCCCCGGGCTCCGCTCTGCCGGGGACCACGTAAGGAGAGGTGCCGACGTGCTGGCTCGCGAGCTGGAGAGGCAGGTCTTCGCCGACGGTGTCCCTCGGGAGCAGTCGCCCTCGTACGGTCTCTTCATTCTCCAGCTCGTCACCCTGGCCCAGCTCGTGGCCGGGAGGAAGGGTCTCGAGCTCGACCCTGTGGTGCGAGCGCGAGCCACGAGCCTCCTCGGTTGGCTCGACGCTCTCCGGGGGAACGGATCCCGTCTTCCTTCTCTCGGGGATGGTGATGACGGCGTCGCCTTCGATCTCACGGGTGATCGGGAGTTGCTCTCCTCCCTGAGGTGTTCCGCCCGTTGCTGCGGCGCGGCTCCAAAGGCGGAGCTTGCCCGACTGGATCTCCTGTCGGCTCTCCTGGCCGGAGACCTTCCCGAGCCGACGATTTCCGCGCCCCGGCCGGAGGGGGTCGTCACCTTCGAGGAGGGAGGGGGCGTTCTTCTCGGCAGGCGAGGCGGCCCGGGGGCTCCCGATGAGGTCCAGTGCGTGGTCCGGTGCGGGCCATTCGGTCTGGCACCCCTCTTCGGTCACGCTCACGCCGATCAGCTCTCGGTCGTGCTCTCGATCTCGGGAAGGCCGGTGATCGTCGATCCGGGAACCTATCTGTATCACGGTGCGGGAGCCTGGCGAGACCTTCTGCGCTCCACCCGCAGCCACAACACCCTGTGCGTGGATCAGGCCGATCAGGCGGTCATTCGCGGGCCCTTCCTGTGGTCGAATCCGGCGCGCGGAACGATCGAGAAGGTGGAGAGCGGGGCCGGGCAAGGCGTGCGTCTGACCCATGACGGATATCGGAGGCTGGACGATCCGGTGGTCCATGAGAGAGAGGTGACGCTGGTTGGCGACGTGCTGAGGATCGTCGACCGTATCCGCTGTGAGCGGCCCCACGAGGTGGAGCTCGGATTCCAGCTCGCCCCGGATCTCCTGGCCCGGCGCGAAGGCTCGAGAGTCGAGGTGAGGACGCCCGAGGGGCAGCGGCTCCTGGTTGCGCGCCTCGACTCGATGCTGCGACCGTTTCTCGTGCGCGGCGGGGAGTCGCCACCGTCCGGACAGGTCTCTCCGCGCTTCGGCGTCCTCGTGCCGGCCTTTCGCCTGGGGGCCGCAGGAACCCTGGAACCGGGCCGCCCGGTGGTGACCGAGGTGTCCATCGATCGAGGAGGACTCCCGTGAAGATCGCCGTCTTCGGACTCGGCTACGTGGGCAGCGTCACTGCGGCCTGCCTCGCGGACAGGGGGCACACCGTGGTGGCCGTGGACGTCAGCCCCGACAAGGTCGAGCACCTGCGATCGGGCCGGAGTCCGGTTCTGGAGAAGGACCTCCCCGAGCTCGTGAGGCAGGGCGTGGATTCGGGCCGGTTGACGGCCACCTCTTCGGCGAAGGACGCGGTGCTGGGGACCGACCTCGCCTTCGTGTGTGTGGGCACTCCCGCGGGTCGAGGTGGAGGGCTGGAGCTGGATGCGGTGGAGCGGGTGTGCCGCGACATCGGACAGAGTGCGCGCCACCGTCGCGGACGCTACCTGGTGGTGGTGAGGAGCACGGTGCTGCCGGGAACGTGCCGCGACGTGCTCGGCCCCGCCCTCGCGGAGGCGTCGAGCCTGGAGCTCCGGGAGGAGATCGGACTCGTCTACCATCCGGAGTTCCTGCGAGAGGGAAGCTCGGTGGACGACTTCTTCCATCCCTCGCGAACGGTCATCGGAGCCCGGGACGACGGTGATGCCGCCACCGTGCAGAGGCTCTACGAGGGGCTCGACACCAGGACCTACGTCACCGATCTGGAGGTGGCGGAGATGATCAAGTACGTGGACAACCCCTTCCACGCCCTCAAGGTTGCCTTCGCCAACGAGGTCGGCACCCTTTGCCGCTCCCTCGGCGTCGATGCCCACCGGGTGATCGATCTCTTCCTCCTGGACGAGAAGCTCAACCTTTCCGCGGCCTACCTCCGCCCCGGGTTCGCCTTTGGCGGCTCCTGTCTCCCCAAGGACGTGAGGGCCGTGCTGCATCGGGCGCGGCGCCATGATCTGGAGCTGCCCCTCTTCTCGTCCATCCTGCCTTCCAACGAGATCCACCTCCAGCGGGCGCTGTCTCTGGTGCTCTCCACGGGGAGGAAGAAGGTGGGGCTGGTGGGGCTCAGCTTCAAGAGCGGTACCGATGACCTGCGCGAGAGCCCGGCCGTGCGTCTGGCGGAGTCGCTGCTCGGCAAGGGGATCGATCTTCGCATCCTCGATCGCAGCGTGTCCCTGTCCCGGCTCGTGGGGGCCAATCGCCTCTACATCGAGAAGGAGATCCCTCACATCGGCGAGATCCTGTGCCAGGGAGTGGACGAGCTGGTGGACTTCGCCGAGGTGGTGGTGCTCACCCGCTCGGGCGAGGACGAGCGCGAGGTGCTCACCCGTCTGCCCCCGGACCGCATCGCCATCGATGTGGCGGGCATGCGACAGGGCGCCGAGCTCTGCAAGGGGGCCTACCTTGCCCTGGTCTAGCGAAGCGGGTGTGAGATCCCCATCGCGGGGCGGCGTCCTCATCCTGGTCGAGGACGGGGCCTTCGTGCGCGATCATCGCGTGCGGCGGGAAGCGGCCACCCTGATCGGGGCCGGTTTCGTGGTGACCGTGATCTGCCCCCGGGATCCGGGCGAGGACACGACCGAGGTGGTGGACGGTGTCCGGGTCCTTCGGTACCGCAAGCCCCGGGTCGGCGAGGGAATCCTCGGTCACGTTCTGGAGTACGGAGCGTCGCTCTTCTGGATGATGTTCCTCTCGCTCCGGGTCCGGCTTGGCAACGGCTTCCGGGTGCTCCAGCTCTGCAATCCGCCGGATTTCCTGTTTCCGGTGGGGCTGCTCCACCGATGGCTGGGCGCGCGTATCGTGTTCGATCATCACGATCTGTGTCCGGAGCTCTTCGTGTCCCGTTTCGGTCCCGGGCACCCGTTCATCTCGCGGATTCTGCGCGCGTGCGAGTGGATCACGCTCCGGCACGCGCACCATGTCATCACCACCAACGACTCCTACCGGCGGCTGGCCATCGAGAGGGGAGGAGTGGATCCCGATCGGGTGACGGTGGTGCGCAACGGTCCTTGCCTGTCCCGCTTCGACCGACGCGGCGTGACCCCTGCCCCGCGCTCTCCGGGGCGCGTTCGTGTGGGGTACGTGGGGAACATGAACCCCCAGGACGGTGTCGATCTCATCCTCGAGCTGGCGGGTATCCTGTGCGCCCGGGGCGACGAGTCCATCGAGTTCGTCTGCATCGGGGGCGGAGACTCCCTGTCGGGTCTGAGTCAGGAGGTGCGGAGTCGTGGGCTCGAGGATCGAGTGACCTTCACGGGGAGGGTCTCCGACGAGCGCATGCTGTCGTTGCTCGTCTCCTGCGACATCGGGATCCAGCCCGATCCTCCGGGCCCGCTCAACGACCTCTCGACCATGAACAAGGTCCTGGAGTACATGGCACTCGAGCTGCCGGTGGTCGCCTTCTCACTCCCGGAGACGCGGGTCTCCTGCGGGGAGGCGGCCCTCTACGCGGACAACGGAGACGTGGAGGCTCTGGCCGATCACGTGGTGGCTCTCTCGAGGGACGGGAAGAGACGAAGGAGGCTCGGCCAGGAGGGAAGAAGGCGCATCGAGGAAAGGCTCGCGTGGAGCCACTCCGAGGCACCCCTGCTGCGGGCCTATGCCCTCGCGTGCGGGGAGGGCCAGGAGAGGGCTCCGACGGCGGGGGAATGTGCGGAGGCCGTGCCTTGACCGAAGGGAGGCTCCTGCGCTCGTTCTCGATCGTGGGCGGTGTGGCCGCTCTCGGCCTCTGCGTGGGACTTTCCCGGGAGATCCTCTACGGGAGGTCGTTCGGCACCGGAATCGAGCTGGACGCGTTCCTGGTGGCCATCCTCGCTCCCACCCTCGTGGCCGACATCCTGAGCCAGGCCGTGGCCGCGGCTCTCCTGCCCGTGCTCCTGGAGACGCGAGAGAAAGAGGGACGCGAGGCTTCCTTCGTGCTCGTGTCGTCCGTGCTCACCATCGTGACCCTGCTGGCCCTCATCGCCTGCACGGCTCTTTTCTTCCTCGCTCCGCTGATGGTCGGGCTCGTCGCTCCGGGACTGAATGCCGGGGAGCGTGCTCTGGCCTCGTCTCTGCTCAGATGGGTCCTCCCTGCCGGGCTCCTGTGGTCGACGTCGGGGATCCTGCGCGCCGTCCATCAGGCCGATGGCCGGACCACCATTGCCGCTCTTCAATCGCCGGTGACCGGGGGCGTGCTCGTTCTCTTCCTGATCTTCTTCACCTCCAACGTGGGCATCCTGGCCGCGGCCTGGGGGACGGTGGCTGGCCATCTGGCATTCGTCCTCGTCCTGCTCCTCGCCATGAGAAAAGAGGTGCACGGACTCCGTCCCTGCCTGCGCTGGACACCGGCGGCGAGAAAGGTGCTCCTGCTGGCGGGTCCGCTGGTGGCCGGCATGGCGGTGGCGAACGTACGTCTGCTCGTCGACCGCTTCTTCGGCTCGGCCCTCGCGGCGGGAACGATCTCGGCGTTGCACTATGCCCGGCGCATCGAGGGAATGGCGCACATCGTGCTCGGCCTCTCGGTGTCGACCGTCCTCTATCCCTTCCTCGCCCGGAGGCATTCGGTTCGCGACGACAAGGGTTTTTCCACTGCCGTCGAGCGAAGCCTCATCGGGTTGACGACGTTGCTCGCTCCTCTGGTCGTGGTGTTCCTGTGTCTGGGGGAGCCTCTGGTGCGGCTCCTTCTCCTGCGAGGAAGATTCGGCGAGGAGAGCGTGCAGAGGACGGCCCAGATCCTCCTGTTCCTCTCCCTGGGGACCATTCCTTTTGCCCTGAACCATGTTCTCAACCACGCGTTCTACGCGCGCCATCGGGTCCTTCTTCCCGTCGCGGTGGGCATGGGGGGCAAGGTTCTCAACGTTCTCGTGTGCATTGCCCTGGTGCCCAGGCTGGGCGCCGTGGCCATCGCGCTCGCCGCCAGCCTCGACATGGGTGCGACGTTCCTGGTGCGACTCGGCATCCTCTACCGGGACGACCCCCGGCTGAGCCTGGCTCGGCTGTCGTCGCCCTTCCTGCGGACGCTGATCGCCGCGCTTGTGGCCGGTGGAGCCGGACTGGTCACCTCGGGGATGCTCGATTCCAATTCGGCCAGGCTTGTCCTGGGATCGCTGGTGATCGGGATCACCTACGTCGTTGCGGGGCTTCTCCTGGGAATCCCCGGCCTCGCCGCTCTTCTGCGCCGCGTCCCGGGTCTTTTCTTCTCCGGCCGCGTGGCGGCGCAGGGAGGAGACCCCATGGTCCGGGAGGTGCCACCTTCCCATGGTTGAGTACGTCGTCTTGTTCCTGATCGCCCTGCTCCTGTCGGCGGCCTGCACCGTGGTCGTGCGATCCCTTGCCCGCCGGGTGGGCATTCTCGACGTTCCCGGGGGGCGGCGCGTTCATCGAGGGCATGTCCCGCGGTTCGGCGGGGTGGGCCTCTGGATCGCGTTCGTGCTCACCTGTGGAGTGGCCTATGACTGGGGTCTTCTCGCCGAGACGGCCATGGGCTTCGATCTGTCTCTCTTCTCCGAGCTGATGGTGGGGGGGACGGCGATCCTTCTCCTGGGCATCTACGACGACATCCGCGGTGCCGGCTTCAGGGTGAAGCTCGGGGTGCAGATCATCGTCTCTCTCGTCATGCTCGGGTTCGGATACCGCATCGAGGTGGTATCCCTTCCGGGGGGAGGCGAGTTCGCCCTCGGTGTCCTCGCAGGACCGCTGACCCTGGTGTGGATCCTGGCCATCATCAACGGCCTCAACCTGATCGACGGGGTCGACGGACTCGCCACCGGAGTGGCCTTCATCTCATCGCTCTCGGCACTCGTCCTGTCGTTTCTCTTCGGAAACGAGCCCGCGGCGGTGTTCTACGCCATTCTGGCCGGCGTGACCCTGGGTTTCTTGCGCTACAATTTCAATCCCGCGTCGATCTTTCTCGGGGACAGTGGTTCGATGGTCCTGGGCTTTCTGCTCGCCACATTGTCCATCAAGAGCTGTCAGAAGAGCCCCACTGCGGTGGCCATCTTCATTCCCATCCTCATCCTCGGCCTGCCGATCCTGGACACGGGACTTTCGTTCGTGCGCCGGTACCTCCGCGCCTCCGGTCTCGTGGACGACATGGGCAGGCTCTCGCTGCGCAATCTTCGTCTTCTGCGGGTGGGGCCCGCGTTCCGTCCCGACCGAGAGCACATCCACCACCGACTCCTCGGGGCGGGTATCGCGCCTCGCGAGGTGACCCTGCTGCTCTATCTGGTGTGTGTCGGTCTGGCCGTGATGGCGTTTCTGGTGGCCTTCACCTCGGAGAGGGCGGTCATCGTGCTCGGGATCTACGGGGCGGTGGTCCTCTTCGCGGGCATGAATCGTCTGGGTTACTTCGGTGGTCTGGGCCGGTACCAGGGAACCCTTGCCGACTCCTTGCGGGCTCCCTGGGTGAGGGAGGGGGCGAGGATTCTGGTCATCCATCGGGGAGTGGCGGAGGCGTTTGGACCCCTGCTCCTCGAGGCGGAGAAGCTGGGCCACGAGGTGACCCTCGTGACCCACGAGAGGGCGGCGGAATGCCGCGGTCAGCACTATCACCTCGTGGTGTCGGAGCACGGAGGCGAGGGCTGGCTGGCGAGCTTCGTCGAGAAGATCCGCGAGTCGTTCCACCACTCGGTCCATGTCGTTGCCGCGGCGGCGGGCGCATCGGCGGGGGGCGAGGTGCGTTTTCACGACGGGGTATACGACCTCATCGACCTCGGCTCACGTCCCGGCGCCCTCGCGCTGGCCCTGCAGCGAGCCATCGAGAAGGCCCGCATCGTGTCCCGTCTCAAGTTCTTCTACGGGCTGCTGTGGCTCCTCGGGATCATGGCACCGATTCTGGTGGCGGTGGTCGCGAGCCTGGCTCGCGCCGTTCTCGGACGATGAAGGAGGGCGAGGCCATGTCGAATCGAGCCGTCGAAAGTCGGGCCAAGGCGCAAACCCTCACCGTGTGCTTTCTGGTGGGTGGAGTGCTGATCGTGGCCTTCCTGGCTCTTCGACTCGCGCTGGGTCCGGGGAAGAAGGGCCCTGACCTCGAGGGGGCGGGTTCGAAGGTGCTCGCCCGAACCGTCGACGAGGAGGGCGAGGAGTCGTTTTCGGGGGGCGAGGCTACGGTCGAGGAACCAGCGAGCGAGGCTCAGAGAGACAGGTGAACCTCCCGGTGGTCTCCTGGCCGTCCAAGGTATGGCCCCGGAGGGAGGGGTTCCACACCACGACTTCCTCTCCGCGGGAGCCGAGCCGCAGGGCGACCGCCTCCTCGGGGGCGAGCCTTCGATCCCTCTCGTCGTGAACCGTGGCCATGCTGGCGCGAAGGGGCGCCGCGCCGCTCGTCTTTTCCCGTGCCGCGATCACGGTCGCAAGCATGCACGGGAGATCGACGAAGCCCTCCCGCACGATCTGGGGCGCGGGCTCGAGGGCTCCCTTCACGGTCGAGATCCACCCGCGGGGAGGATCGAGCTCGCCTTCGTAGCGGCGCAGCCGGAGCGGGGATGCGGATGCCTCGCTCCGGGGAAAGAGCAAGGAGAGCACCGTCTCCTCGTCGAGATCCACCTCCAGGCCCGAAGGGATGGGGGTGGCCACGCTCAGGGTGGGAGCAAGCTGGAAGATCTGCTCGATCCAGTGGCTCCCCTGTCCCTCGAGAAGGTCGAGGACGATGACCCAGCCCGGGTCACGAAGGGCCGTGGCCACGGCCCGCCGGTGGATCACCTTGGCGCGGAGCCGGAGGTAGCCGTCGTGCGCGGACTCGATGAAGGCGACGTCCCCGACCCGACCCGAGGAGGGCTCCCCCACGGGGCGGGCGAGTCGGCCCGTCCGGAAGCGATCGAGGAGTCGGGTCTGATCGAGGCCGTCGATCCGGATGGTGCTGTGGGCCGCGGTGGATCGGAAGTGGGTCCGGAAGCGGTTGCGGTGGTAAGCAAAGCCTCCCGGATCCACGATGGCCGGGCGTCCCCGCAAGCAGATCTCCAGCGAGAGCGCGTCGGCGTGTCCGTGGTGCGGATGGTCGGAGAGGCCGAAGGGGCCGTGATCGAAGTCGACGTGCGGACAGAGGGGCCGCGAGCGCAGCACGGTTCTCCCGCCCTGGAGATAGGTCCGGCAACCGGGCCGTCGCGAGTCGGCCAGGGACCGGTTGAGGAGCCTGGCTCGCCGGGACTCCTGGACGCCCAGGTACCACACCGAAAGGTGGGTGTCGAGGGAGGGCGGATAGCTGAAGGCCTGGTCCGGAAAGAGAGCAAAGCCGGAGGGATAGAGCAGGCGCGTCTCGAGGTGCTCCCGGTAACGGGTGCGGAACCCGTCGAGATCCCCGCGCATGGGCACTCGGCCGTCCGGCTCGGTCAGGTGCAACACGACGTCGATCATGCGGCCGAGCCGCGCGCAAGAGGTCTCCGGCACCGGCTGCCCCCTCTTTCGCCTGAGGAGCTGGTCCTTCAGGAAGTAGGTGGCGGCATTGAGGTGGTACCCGGTCGACTGCTCGGCATGGACGCCGTCCTCATGGACCTGTCGGAGGATCTCACGGTCGAGAAGCTCCATGCCGAGCCTCTCTCTCTGCTGCGCTCTCGCGAGCCAGGGAAAGGCCGCCCCGAGAATGCGCAGACCGAGGGCTTCGAGCAGGAGGTGGTTGCCTCCGGGCGACAGGCCTGCCTCCAGGATCCGGGCCTGCATCTCGAGCGTGGCCGCCAGCCGGCGGTGTGTCGACGGATCGACCACTCCCACCTCGACCACGGACAGAAGGACCTGGAGCGAGAAGGCCCAGTTCACGGTCCGGATTGCGGTCTCGATGGGGCGCTCGCGGGCGAGGAAGTCGACGAGGTCCTCGCGATCGAGCCAGGCGCGCAGCATCTGCCCGAAGCGCTCGAGAAACTCCCGGCGTCGGGTGTAGGCGAAGGCGAAGGAGAGGGTCACGAGGGAGTCCATCCGGTCGAGATAGACGTCGATCTCCGCCGGCTCGTGACCCGCAAGACGAGGCGGGTCACCCGGGTTGACCTCGGGATATCCGAGGAACCGGAACCGGCCCGCCACGACCTCGTCCGCCTCGGCCACGATGAGGTCGACCTCCTCGGCGTGGTCCTGTCGCACCGCGGTCACGATGGCGACCACGTCGCCGGGCGCGAAGAAGAAGCGTGGCGAAGGACGGAGGGAGGGCAGAGGCAGGGTGGCGGATGTGGTCTCTCGCAGGACGCGACGCAGGGCCGCCCCCCGAGCCGGGGAGAGCGGTGATCGCCGCAGGATCTTTCGGCAGCGGTAGACGGCCTTCCTGGCCACGGTCCGGGGAGGAAGATCTCTCAGCCTCTCCCAGTCGATGGAGAGGTGGGGAGGCGGGGGGTCCTCGACCCAGGGATCGACGCCGTGGGGGGCTCCGTCCACCACTTCCAGGAGCTCCTTCAGGGATTCGTGACCACAAAGGCTAGCAGGGCAGGACCACCGCGAACACCGTTCCCTGGCCCGGCGTGCTGTCGACCTCGATGTCCCCCGAGTGTCCGCGCACCAGGTCCCGGCAGATGGCGAGGCCCAGCCCCGTTCCCTGACCGTCGGGCCGCAGGGTGAAGAACGGATCGAAGATGCGGGGGAGGTCCTGTTTTGAGATACCGCGTCCCGTGTCCTGGACAGAAACCCGCACGACCTTTCCCACGGGGTCGAGAGCGGTCGAGAGGGTCAGGCGCCCTCCCTCCGGGCACATGGCTTCGGCCGCGTTCACGATCAGGTTCGTGAACACCTGCTCCAGCTCGTTCCTGTCGGCGACCACGGAGGGGATCGGCGTCTGGAGCTTCTTCTCGATGGTGATCTTGCCCTTGTCCTTGAGGAAGGGCTCGGTCAGGAGAAGGGAGTTCATGATGACCTCGTTCAGGTCGACGGAAACCTTCTCGGAGCGGGCATTGCGCGAGAAGTCGAGGAGCCTGCCCACGATCTTCTGGATCTTCTCGCTCGCTTCCTCGATCTGGAAGGCGGTGGTGCGAATGTCATCGGAGACCATCCCGTCGAGCTGGATCTTCTGGGCCCGGAGGAGGATGTTGGTGAGGGGGTTGTTCACCTCGTGGGCCACGGAGGCGGCCAGCTGGCCGACACTGGCCAGCCTCTCCGTCCTCTGGAACTGCTCGCGAAGCAGCTCGATGTTGAGGCGCGAGATGGTGATGAGATGGCCCACCATGCGCGAGAGGACGTAGAGGACCTCCTCCAGGTTGGCGGACACCTCCTCGATGTCGGGGTGGCTCAGGTTGATGACCCCGATCGGATCCTTCTTGGAGAACAAGGGGAAGCAGAGCAGAGAGCGGACCTTGATGGCGGACGCGAAAGCCTTGAACTGGGGGTGGTTCTGGGCGTCGTTGGCCACGAAGGGCTTTCCCGTGCGCACGACCTGGCCGGCCACGCCCTCCCCGATCTTGATGCGGAGGTCCCGGTTCAGGGTTCGCTTCTCCCGGTCCGAGAGGTCGGAGTCGCGTTTCCCCAGGGCGGCCTTCAGCCGCAGCTCGTCCCCCTCGAGGAGAAGGATGGAGCAGTTCTCGAAGTCGAGCTCTTCCACGAAGACCCGCACCGCCTCGGTGCAGATGGCGTCGATGTCGGCGCCCAGGCTCTGGATCTCGCCGATGCGGCGAAAGGCGGAGAGCCCCCGGATGACCTGCCTGGAGAGCTTCTCCAGGTCCTCGGCGGGAATCGGCAGGGCAGAGTCGACCATGGTTCGGATTCCGGGGTGAAGGGGGAGAGCGTACCTGGGAGCCTTGCCCTCGTCGGGACTCCCCTGCATCTATCGGCCGGGAGGCAACCGCTTTTCAGAGAATCCTCAACTTTTTGGAGCCTGGGGACCGAAAGTCCAGGACGATTCGAGGGATGGGCGACTCGCCCGCTCCCCCGGAACGGGTCCGGGGGCGGTGTCGTTCGTGGTGCCTCCCTACCCATGGGCTGTACAAGTCATGGTCAGAAAGAGGGTTGAGATCGAAATTCGCTCCCGATATCGGGGCTGGAGAGGGGCAACCCTCCCCGGGCTCCTGCTCCTGCTCCTGCTCGCGGGCTGTGTCACGCCCACGCCTCCCTACACCAAGAGTGGTCAGGCCGAGCGCCACTACGTCCAGAGGGGATTCGGCCGCGAGTATTCCGGCGATTCCACCAAGGAGTACTGGGTGGGCGTGGGTGACGCCCTGCAGATCTACTCCCCGGGCCTCGAGGAGCTCACCTACCAGACCCAGGTCGGCCCCGACGGCCGCATTCCGGTTCCCGTACCGGGCGTGGGTCGCCTCAAGGTGGCCGGTCTCACCGCCTCGGAGATCGAGGACCGGCTCGTGACCGTCCTCTCCCGCTACTTCCGCAATGCCAGCCTCGTGGTCTCGGTTCCCGCCCGCAACTCCAAGCGGATCTTCCTCACGGGGGAGGTCAGGAAGGGAGGGGCCCTGCGCTTCGAGGGGGACCAGACCATTCTCGACGTCATGTCGAGGACCGCTCCCAGTCCCTTTGCCGACACCAAGCGCATCATCGTGTGGCGGGCCGATCCCCTGGAGCCCCAGGGTATCCTGGTCAACCTGGACGAGATCTCCAACAAGGGACTGACCCGGACCAACATCCTTCTCAAGGAGGACGATATCATCTTCGTTCCCCGCACATTCTGGGGTGACTTCGCGTCGGTTCTCAACGACATCACCGCGCCCCTGCGGGCGGTCACGGGAACGGTCGGCAGCCTGCTGCGCGCGGGTCTCGTCCCGTACCAGGTCATCGGGTTCGACGAGCTCGCCACCCGGGCCGAGCAAGGTCGCGGTGGAATCGGGGGCACGGGTACCGGCGGAGGCAGGGGCAACAACTTCTTCTGACCGGGGAGCCGCGGAAAGGAAGACGGGAAACCTTGGATACGAGCTATCCGGACACGCCGGGCCAGGAGACCTCACGGCAGATCGGGATCGCCGACCTGACGCGGATGGTCCGCGAGCGCAAGCTGCTGATCGCGGTCTTCGTGATCGGCTTCGGTGCCCTCGGTCTGGCCGTCAGCTACGTCATGCCGGAGAGGTACGAGTCCTCCACCGTCTTCCTGCTCAAGGAGCGCAGCTTCCTCGCCCAGCTCTACGGCCCCGCCTTCATCCAGATCCCGTTCAAGAACAACCTGGCCAACATCCGGGACGACGTGCTGAGCTTCGCCAACCTGGATCAGGTGGCACGATCGCTGGGCCTCGACTCGCGGATCAATGATGATCGCGAGTGGGAGGAGCTCATCGGCCGCATCCGGGCCAATCTCGACGTCCAGGTTCGCTCCCAGAAGTTTGCCGATGACGTGATCACCATGACCTATGCCGACGAGGACTCGAACCGGTGCTACCGGATCGCGAACCGGGTCCGCGACGCCTACATCGAGTCCAACGTGGCCGGCTACCAGGAGGAGATCCGCAACCTCATGGACCGCTACCGGGAGCGGATCAAGGTCCTGGAGAATCAGCGGGCCTCGACGCGCCAGAACCAGACCCGGTTCCTGCAGGCTCACCAGACCGAGGTCAGTGGCGGGGCCCAGAGAAACACCCTCCTCCTCGATCAGAAGCAGAAGCGGATGGAGGAGCTCGACACCCAGATCGTGGCCTTCCAGGAGAGTGATCGGCTCCTCCAGGAGGAAGTCACCAAGGAGAGCCCGAAGATCGAGCAGAAGACCATCGAGCGCAACCCCGAGTACGTGGCTCTCGAGCTCGAGGCGCGACAGATCAAGAAGAAGATCCGGGAGATGGAGGTGGAGAAGAAGTACACCGATCTCCACCCCAACATGATCGAAGGGCGCGAGCAGCTCGCCCGGATCGAGAAGGACCTCGAGGGGATCGAGGACACCGTCCAGACCCGGGTGGATATCCTCGACAACCCTCGCTATCACGAGAGGCGTGCGGAGCTGCGGGAGACCCAGCAGAAGCTCCAGCTCCGGCTGGCCCAGAAGAAGAGCCTGGAGACGGAGGTCGCGGTCCTCAACAACAACCTCCGGGCCCTTCCATCGCTCCTCGAGCAGCAGCGGCAGCTCGATGATCGATTGACCGGCCTCGGCACCGAGCTGAGCGAGACCTCGGCGAGCCTCCGGCGGATGGAGGATCTCTGGGAGCGCTCCAAGGAGGCGGGCGGAACCGTGTACCAGATCGTCGAGCAGGCCCGGAGGCCCAAGGCCCCGGTGTGGCCCAACCGGCCCCTGCTCCTGGCAGTGGCCGCCGTTCTGGGCCTGGGATTGAGCGCGGCCCTGGCCTACTTCCTCGAGCTGTCGCGGCAGACCTTCGGGACCGCGCGCGAGGCGGCGGAGCGGCTGGGAGTTCCCGTCATGGGCGCCATCGAGCTCATCGTGGGCCCGGAGGAGCTCCTCCAGAAGAGAAAGAGGCGGATCATCGCACTTGTGACCGCATCGTTCGTGATCCTGGTGGGCATCGCCCTTGCCGTGGTCGTGCTGCAGTATCCCGAGGCCCTGCCCGAGGGCCTCCTTGACCTCATCGAGAAGCTGTGATGGATACACGCCACGAGGAGAGAAACGAGCTGGATCTCCTGCTCGCCGCCCGGACGGACGCGGCGGAGGAGAGACCACGTGTCGCGCCCCGGTCGAAGGTGGCCGCCCCCGCGATCCTCGACGTTCCCGCTCCCGATGCACGCCTGGTGGCGTTTCACGACCTGCGCGCCCCTGCCACCGAGCAGTATCGGTCGCTCCGCACCAATCTCCTGGCTCTCGACGGACACCGCGCACCCCGGGTCATCGTGGTCACGAGCGCGGTCAAGGGCGAAGGCAAGAGCGTGACCACCCTCAACCTCGCCGCGGTCCTGGCCGAGACTCCGGGCGCCAAGGTGGTGGTGGTGGACGCGGATCTGCGCTGCCCGTCCGTGCACTCGCTCCTCGGACACCGGAATCGAGCCGGCCTCACCGAGGTTCTCAAGGGCGAGATCCCGCTTCCCGAGGCGCTGAGGCCGTCGTGCCTGGACGGCCTGGACATCCTCACCGCCGGGCGGGTGGAGGAGGCTCCTCTCGAGCTCTTCTCGCGAGGCGGGATCCAGGACCTTCTCACCACCCTTCGCGCGGCCTACGATTTCGTGCTCGTGGACACCCCTCCCGTGTTCACCGTCACCGACGCCGCGGTGGTCGGAGCCCTGGCGGACGGGGTCCTGCTCGTGGTCCGCCGCTACGGGGCCCCGACCTCCATCGTGGAGAAGGCGGTCGAGGCCCTGAGATCGGCGCGGACAAGGGTGCTGGGTTGCGTGATGACGGGCATGAGCCCGGACCGGAAGTATGGGAGGTATCCGTACGCAGACGAGATCGACCAGGCCGTCCGCTCCTGAACGCGCCAGGATGCGCATCCTCTACCTCTCGCACCGCTATCCCTATCCTCCGCACAAGGGGGAGAAGATCCGGGCTTTCCACCAGATCCGGCACCTCGCCTCCCGCCACGAGCTGCGGCTGGCCACCCTGCTGGATCCGGAGGTTCCGTCGTCGGAAAGGGGAGCGCTGGAGGAGATCTGCGCGGAGGTCGCTGCGGAGGGCCTGGGAAGGCTTGCCCGGGCGAGCAAGGGATCGCTCTCTCTCCTTCGCGGTCGCTCCATCACCGAGGGCTGGTTCTCCTCCCGGAGGCTGCAGCGGGTGATCGACGGCTGGATCCTCGACTGGCGGCCCGATGTGATCCTGGTCAACTCCTCCTCGATGGCCCCCTACGTGGGGGGACGCGGGAAGGCACCGCGCGTGCTCGACTTCGTCGACCTGGACTCGGCCAAGTGGGACGACTTCGCCGAGCGTTGCTCCCCTTCCCTGCGGGCCCTCTACCGCTGGGAGGCATCCCGTCTCCGCCGGTTCGAGGGGGAGCTCCTCGAGGCCTTCCAGCGCTGCATCGTGATCACCGATGAGGAGGCCGCGCTCTTCCGGAGCCGCTTTCCCGAGGCGCGTCTCGATGTGGTGGGCAACGGCGTCGACCTCGACTACTTCAATTTCCGGCCCGCGGCGGCGGGATCCCGGGACATCGTCTTCACCGGGCGGATGGACTACCTGCCCAACGTCGACGGGGTGATCCACTTCGCGACTCGCGTGCTGCCCGAGATCGAGCGCGCGGTTCCCGGCACCCGTCTCGTGGTGGTCGGTGCCTGTCCCACCCCCGCGGTACGAAGGCTGCACGATGGCCGTCGCATCGTGGTCACGGGAAGGGTCGCCGACGTGCGGCCGTACCTCCACGAGGCGGCGGTGGCGGTGGTGCCGCTCCGCATCGGAAGGGGGCTCCAGAACAAGGTGCTGGAAGCCCTCGCCTCGGGGCCGGCGGTGGTGGTCACCCCCCAGGCCCGGGAGGGAATCGGAGGGACATCAGGAGAGGAGCTGGTGGTGGCGCGCCACGACGGCGAGCTCGCGGCATCGATTGGCGACCTCCTGCAAGACGAGAAAAAGCGGTTCCTCATGGCGAGGAGGGGCAGGAAGCTGGTCGAGGCCCGTTTTGGCTGGCCCGGGCTTCTCGAGCGTCTGGAGGCGATTCTTGAAGACGTGGTGGCCTCGCGCTAACCTCCGGCCCATGAAACACAAGCTGTTCGACCTCCGGGGACAGGACGGCGAGCTCGAAGGTGAGCTGGTGGCGGCCCTCGCCTCCGTGGTCAGGAGCGGGAGCTTCGTCCTCGGGCCCGAGGTGAAGGCCTTCGAGCAGGAGATGGCCGACCTCTGCCAGTCCCGCTTTGCCCTCGGGGTCGCCTCGGGAACCGATGCTCTCGTGCTGGCCCTGAAGGCCTTCGACGTCGGGCCCGGCGACGAGGTGATCGTGCCTCCCTTCACCTTCGGCGCCACGGCGGGAGCAGTGGCCTGGGCGGGGGCCACCCCCGTGTTTGCCGACATCGACCCCGAGACCCTGAACATCGATCCCTCCGCGGTGGAAACGGCCATCACCTCCCGGACGAAGGCGGTGATCGCGGTTCACCTCTTCGGCCTTCCCGCGCCCATGGACCGCCTCAGGGAGCTGACGTCGGAGCGAGGGATCGCGCTCATCGAGGACGCTGCCCAGGCCATCCTGGCCGAGCAGGGGGGAAGGAGGGCCGGCAGCATGGGGGACATCGCCTGCCTCAGCTTCTATCCCACCAAGAACCTCGGTGCGTATGGCGACGGTGGCATGGTCCTCTGCTCGTCTCCCGATCTTCACGAGAAGCTCGGCTGGCTTCGCGCCCACGGTTCGGTGAGGAGATACATCTACGACCACGTGGGGACGAACAGCCGCCTCGACGAGATGCAGGCCGCCATCCTGAGGCGGAAGCTGACCCGCCTCGAGGAGTGGACGGAGGCGCGTCGCCGGAACGCCGGGGCCCTGACAGGGTCCCTCGGTGACCTGGAAGAGGTGAGAGCTCCGGTGGAGCCCCCGGGGTCGCGCCACGTCTACCATCTGTACACCATCCGTGTCGCGGATCCGGACGGCCTCGGCGAGGCTCTGGGCCGCGCCGGGGTGGCCACAGGCCGCTACTATCCGGCGCCTCTCCACCTGATGCCCGCCTTCTCCGATAATCATGAGGAGGGAGACTTCCCGGTGTCGGAAGCCGCCGCCCGGAGCTGCCTGGCCCTCCCCGTCCATCCCGCCCTCACCCTCGAGGCTGTGGACGAGATCGCCCTGGCCGTCCGCTCGGCGCTGACCCGACACGAGGCGTGAGAGCGAAGCTCCGGCGACACCCCCCGGCCGCCCTGCTACCTATCTGGCTCGAGAAGGAGGCGCGATGCTCGACGAGTTGAAGGGAATCGTCAAGCACTCCCTTCTCTACGGGATCGGGAACTGGCTACGCCCCATGCTCGCCTTCCTGATGATCCCGATCTACTACCGGAAGCTCGATGCCGACGTCCTCGGCGACTATCAGATCCTGGTCCTGTCGGTGGAGGTGATCGGTCTCATCTTCGGTGGTCGCATCGAGGCCGCCGTGAGCCGGTTCTACTTCGACCGCAAGGACCCGGACCTGGCCCGGAGGGTGGTGGCCACGGCCCTGGGTTTGATCTTGCTCGTGGGGACAGCCCTGTTCCTGCTCGGGTACTTCCTTGCCCCGACGCTCACCTGGCTCTTCTTCGAGCGCCGTGGCGTGATGACCTTTTCTTCCGAGCAGTACACGTCGTTCTTCCACCTCGTGTTCTTCACCCTTCTCCTGCAGCTCTCGTCCCAGGTGGGTGCGGCCTACGTGCGCATCAAGAAGAGGGCCTTCTTCTTCTCGGTTGTCTCGGTGGGGACTCTTCTCCTCGGCCTCTCCCTCAACATCCTGTTCGTGGTCGTGCTCGAGGTCGGGCTGACGGGGATCCTCTGGAGCTCGGTGCTCACCAACCTCTTCTTGTTCGGGGTCTACACCTGGGGAGTGCTGCGGGACATCCGGCCCACGTTCTCGGTTCCCGACGCCAAGGACCTTCTCGCCTACGGGCTCCCTCTGGTTCCGGGAAGCGTGGCTTATTTCCTCATCACCTTCGGGGACAACTTCTTCCTCAACGAGTTCCGCACCCCGGCCGAGATCGGGATCTACGGTCTGGCCTACAAGTTCGGAATCCTCGTCTCCTATGCCGTGACCAAGCCCTTCATGGAGTTCTGGCGGATCCGGGTCTACGAGCTCTACGCCAGGGGGAGGGTGCGTCTCAAGCAGAGGCGCGCCGTCAACTACTACTCGTTCTGCGTGATCCAGGTGGCGTTGCTCATCTCGCTCCTCATCGACGAGGTGATCCGGGTCACCAAGAGCACGTTCTGGGACGCGGCATCGATCGTGCCGCTGCTGGCCCTGGGCTACGTCTTCGCCGGCCTCAGGCTGGTGTTCGAGCTCGGCATCCACATGAAGAAACAGACCAAGTACTCGTCCTACGTCACCGTGGCCAGCCTTGTCGTCAACGTCTCCATGAACCTGCTGCTCATCCCGCGCTACGGCATCCACGGGGCGGCGGTGGCCACTCTCGTCACCTTCGTCTTCATGGCCGTCCTGGCCCTGTGGTTCTCGGAGAGGATCTTTCCCATCCATTACAACGTCCACCGCATCGTCCAGCTCCTCCTCGTGGCGGGTGGCCTCTATGCCCTCTCCCACTTCACCGGCATCCGGGGCTGGTACAAGTCGGTGGTGAAGGATCTCCTCATCGGCTTCTCGTTCCCCCTCGTTCTGCTGCTGGTCGGCTTCTATCGGAAGGAGGAGCGAAGGATTGCGGGGCAAGCGGTGAGGGGAATCCTGGCCTGGCTCCGGAGAAAGACACCCCGAAGCACCCGTTTCGAGGCCCGGTAGCTGCATGCCGCGACCGATCCTCATCGTCGCCTACTACTACCCGCCGCTCATGGCCAGCGGGACCCTTCGGACCACGTCGTTCGTCTCCCACCTGTCCCGGCGCCTCGGTTTCCGTCCCACCGTCCTCACCTCCGAACCGGGTCCCGGGGAGACGGTGGATCCTGAGCTCGAGACGAGGATACCCGTCGCTTCCGTGGTGCTCCGGGCGCGGCGGCTGCGACTCGACCTCGAGAGGTGGCGGCGGCGAGGAGGGAAGTCCGGGGAGGGTTCCCGGGGTGGGGGAGATGGCCCCGGGAGTCCCCTTCCGACGAGCCGGATGGGGCGGACGCGCGACCTTCTCTCCTGGCTTCTCCGTTTTCCCGACAAGAAGGTCGGGTGGCTGCTTCCGGCCCTTCTTGCCGGGCTCCGGGCGGTTTCCCGTGAAGCGCCGGCGGCCATCTTCTCGTCCGGACCTCCCCACACGGGTCACCTCGTGGCGGCTCTCCTCTCCCGGTTCAGTGGGGCTCCTCTGGTCGCCGATTTCCGGGATCCGTGGGCCGGGAACCCGTTCAACCCTCTTCCCTACGAGAGCCTGCGCCGGGCCGAGCAGGCGCTCGAGCGGTTCGTTCTAAGGACCGCCCGGGCCGTGGTCACGGTGACGGGCGAGCAGAGGATGGCGCTCCTGAGGGGGCATCCGGGCCTCGATCCCGCCCGGGTGCTGGTCATCACCAACGGCTTCGATCGGGAGACTCTGCCCGCACCGGTCGAGGAGGCCCGAGGGGGGGAAAGGCTCGAGATCCTCCACGCCGGGCTCCTCTACGGGAAACGAGACCCACGCCCCTTCCTCCGGGCGATCCAGGCATTGCTGGTGGAGACACCCGAGCTGCGGACAAGACTCCGGGTGGTCTTTCTCGGCGCCGGCGACGATCCGGCCTACTCGCCCCGCATTCTTCGGCAAGTGATTGACGACGATGGAGTTCTGGAGTTCGAGCCCGCCGTCGGCCACAAGGAAGCTCTCGGCCGGATGGCGAGCGCAGGGGCACTCCTCCTCCTCGGACCCCTGGGGGACGAGCCGGAGCTCCAGGTGCCGGCCAAGCTCTACGAGTATCTGGGGGTGGGGCGGAGGCTCCTCGTGCTCTCCCACCGCCTTGGGGCCATCGGAGGGATTCTGGAGGGGATCTCCGACCGGATCTACCGGGCCGAGCCCCACGACGTGGCGGGCATCCAGCGGGCCCTTCAGGATCTTTTTCGGGATCGGGAGCAGGACCGGAGGTCCGGGACGACTCGCAAGTGGGAGCCTCCCTCCAGGTTCGACCGATCGCTGCTGGCCCAGCGGCTCGGGGCCGTCCTCGAAGCCGTGATCAGCGGGTCAACTCCGGGACTCTCCTTCTCGAAAGGAGAGGGAGACGGCGAGGTCTCCTGGAGGGAACCCCGCTCCTGTCGGTCCGGGACCGAGGCCGGTCCTCGAGGGAATTCATGAACGTTCGCGACCTCATGCTCCTGACCTGGGTCTACGGGACGATGCCTCTGTGCATCTTCCGGCCCTTCTACGGGATCGTGATGTTCTCGATCCTCGCCTACAACCGGACCCAGGACCTGACCTGGGGGCAGACCCGGTACCTGCGTCTGTCGTACTGGGTGGCCGTGTTCACGATCATCGGTTTTGCGGGAATGGTCGTGCTCGGACGGGCGCGGCTGCAGAGCCTTCGGGACGGTCGCGCCATCCTGATGATCTTTCTTCTCTTCTGGATCCTCGTCTCCATCTTCGATGCCGTCAACCCCGAGCCAGGCTGGTGGAAGTTCAGCGAGTTCTGGAAGATCATCCTGGTCGCCCTCATCACCCCGTGCCTCGTCTACAACGCGAAGCGGCTGCGAATCATGTTCTGGGTGATTGCGCTCTCCATCGGATTCTACGGGGTCAAGACCGCACTTCACGGCGTCACGGTGAACCGAGGTCCTGGAGGCATGCTCCAGGACAACAACGACTTCTCCTGTGCCATGGTCATGGCACTGCCCTTTCTCTACTACCTGGGCAAGACCGAGCGCAGGAAGATCCATCGTGTCGGATTCCTGATCGCGGTGCCGCTGACCATGGTCTCGGTGGCGCTGACCGACTCGCGCGGAGGCTTCCTCGCGCTCACGGCCTCCATCGGCGTCCTCGTCATGCAATCGAAGCAAAAGGCTCTGGCCCTGGCCATGACCCCCCTCATCATCGTGACCTTTTTTCTCGTCGTTCCCGACAGGTACATCGAGCGCATCAAGACCATCCGGGAGCCCACCGATGCATCGGCCCAGGGTCGACTCAAGGCCTGGAAGACGGGCTTCAACATGGTGCTGGCGAACCCCCTCACCGGGGTCGGATACCGGAACTTCCAGCTGGCCTACCGCAAGTACAACGAGGATCCCTCGGAGACCGTGCGCGTGGCTCACAACTCCTACGTGCAGCTCATGGCCGAGTCGGGATTCCCGGCGCTGTTCCTGTTCCTGGGCATGATCGGGGTCACGCTCTACAAGGGGCGGCGCCTCCAGAAGCGCCTCCGGAAGGTTCCCCAGCTCCGGTGGATCGTCCTCTACAGCATGGCGGTGGAAGCCTCGCTGGTGGGCTACGTGGTGGCGGCCACGTTCCTGAACCGGGCACACTTCGACCTGCTCTACCACATCGTGGGTTTGACCATCGCCCTCGACATCGTGGCCGGACACCTCCTCGTGCGCCTGCGAAGCGAGGCCTTGCGGCAGGGGTCGCGGCAGAATCCCCCGCCGGAGGGGGTGGTCGGCTATCCTCTGGCCGCGGGTTGATTCGGGGCTGGCCAGAGTGAGGCTGATCGGCCATGTGTGGCATCACCGGGATCGTCGACCTGGGCGGGGGGATCGCGCCTGCTGACCGGCAGCTCGTCCAGCGCATGACCGAGACCCTCGTCCACCGGGGGCCCGACAGCGCGGGCACCTTCGTCGATGAGCATGCGGCCCTGGGCCACCGTCGGCTCGCCATCATCGACGTTGCCGGGGGAAACCAGCCTCTCGGCAACGAGGACGGGTCGGTCCAGGTCGTCTTCAACGGACAGATCTACAACCACCTCGCCCTGCGCGAGAGGCTCGAGGGGAGGGGCCATGTCTTCCGGACCCGGTGCGACACCGAGGTGATCGTCCATCTCTACGAGGAGGAGGGGAAGGACTGCGTCGGCTCCCTCCGCGGGCAGTTCGCCTTTGCCCTCTGGGATGTGCACAAGAAGACGGTCTTTCTCGCCCGGGATCGTCTGGGGATCAAGCCGCTCTTCTGGTCCTTCGACGGCGACCGCCAGCGCCTCCTGTTCGGGTCCGAGCTGAAGGCGGTGCTGGCGGGCCTTCCGGGAAGACCGCCCCTGGATCCGGTGGCGCTGGTGGAGTTCCTGACGTTTCTCTACGTGCCCTCGCCCCTCTCGATCTTTCGGGGGATCGCCAAGCTCGCTCCCGCGAGCTGGCTCGCGGTGAGTCCCGAGTGCGTGACGAGCGGCTCCTACTGGGATGTCACCTTCGCGCCCGAGGAGATGAGTGATGGCGAGGCGGTGACGCGACTCGACGACAAGATCCGCGAGGCGGTGGAGATGCGCCTCATGAGCGAGGTGCCGCTCGGCGCGTTTCTCTCCTCCGGTATCGACTCCACGGCCGTCGTCCGGGCCATGAGCCAGATCGGGTGCGAGAGGGTCAAGACGGTGACCGTCGGGTTCTCCGAGGCGGCCTTCGACGAGCGTGAGGTGGCCGGCCAGGTAGCGCGGCACTTCGCCACCGATCACGAGGAGGTGGAGGTGACGGCCGAGGCGGCGGCCGCCCTCGACAAGCTGACCTGGCACTTCGACGAGCCGTTCGCCGATTCCTCGCTCATCCCGACCTACTACGTGTCGGAGGCGGCGCGTCGCCGGGTCACGGTGGCGCTCTCGGGCGACGGGGGTGACGAGAGCTTCGCCGGGTACCGGCGCTATCTCTTCGATGTCCTCGAGAACGGGCTGCGCTCCCTGCTTCCCGGCCCTGCCCGGGGGCTCCTGGCCGCGGTCGGTCGCGTCTATCCCAAGGCGGACTGGCTGCCGCGACCGCTGCGGGCCAGGACACTGCTTCGCCACCTGGTCCTGGACCCGGCCGAATCCTACCTGCGTTCGGTGGCGCCGGTGGTGCCCGAGGTGCGCGACCTCCTGCTCGATCCCGCGCTCGTGGGTGCGGCGGGGAACCATGATCCCCTGGACCGCTTTCGCGATCTCTACTCCCGGGCTCCGGCCGGTGATCCGCTCTCTCGCATCCAGTACATCGACCTCAAGACGTACCTTCCCGACGACATCCTCACCAAGGTGGACCGGGCCGCCATGGCGGTGTCGCTGGAGGTCCGGGTGCCGCTCCTCGACCACGAGATCGTGGAGCTCGGGGCGCGGATGTCGCCCCGTCTCAAGCTGCGAGGGAGAACCGGAAAGTGGGTGCTCCGTGAGGTGCTCCGGGGCAAGGTTCCGGATCGGGTGGTGGACGGGGGCAAGAAGGGCTTCTCCGTTCCCCTCAGGAGGTGGATGGCCCGGGATCTGGCCCGGACCTTCGAGGAGCGGGTTCTCGACTCGCCCATGGACGAGCTCCGCGCGGGCGAGATGCGCAAGATCTTCGAGCAGCATCGGTCGGGCCTGATCGATCACGGGCCCGTGCTGTTCGGGCTTCTCGCCCTCCATCTGTGGCGGGATCGGTTTCTTCGGGGTGAGGGGGTGACGTGAGGCTCCTCGTCTTCACCACCCTCTTTCCCAGCGATGTCGAGAGGGGAAGGGGGACGTTCATCCGGAGTCGTGTGATGGCCCTTCGCGAGGCGGGGGCGACGGTGCGGGTGGTGGCACCGGTTCCGTGGTTTCCGTTCAAGAAGGGCTGCGGACGGTGGTCGCGTGCCGCGCAGGTGTCGCGCACGCGGCAGGAGGACGGAATCCCCGTGCACCATCCGCGAGGCTTTCTCCTCCCCAGGGTCGGCATGCGCTACTACGGGGCCTGGATGGCCCGCGGGGCGCGGCCCGTGGTGGAGCAGATCCTGGAGCGCTTTCCCGTGGATCTGGTGGACGCGCACTTTCTCTATCCCGACGGCTATGCGGCGCTGCGCATCTGCCAGGGCCTGGAGCTCCCGATGGTGGTGACGGCCCGCGGCACCGACGCCCACACCTACCCGAAGATGCCGTTCCTGCGGTCGCGTCTCCAGGCGGTGCTGCAGGGGGCGAGGAGGGTCTTTGCCGTTTCCGAATCGCTGGCGCAGGACCTCACGCCGTGTCTCCCTCCGGGAAGGAAGATCGTGGTGACCCCGAACGGAGTCGACACCGATCTCTTCCGTCCCCTGGAGAGGGTGGCGGCGCGCCGGCGGCTCGGCCTCGACGAGAAGGCCTTTCTTCTCCTGGGAGTGGGAAGGCTCGTCCCCGTCAAGAGGTGGGATCTCGCGGTGGACGCGGTGGCCCATCTTCTGGGCAAGAACCCTGGTTTGCCGCTGAACCTCTGTCTCCTGGGCGAGGGCAAGGAGAGAGAAGATCTCGAGCGGCGGATCACGGCGGCGGGCCTCGGCTCACGCGTGCGGCTCGTGGGCGAGAGGAGCCAGTTCGAGCTCCCGGTGTGGCTCTCGGCGGCGGATGCTCTTGTCCATCCCAGCGAAAGGGAGGGATGGCCCAACGTGATTCTGGAGGCGCTCGCGTGCGGGACACCCGTGGTGGGGCGGGCCATTCCGTCCATCGCCGAGGTGGCGCCGCCTCCGGGATTCTCGCGCCTGGTCGAGGATCCGACGGCCGAGACCCTGGCCCGGGCCATCGCCGAGACCCTGGAGGAGAGCCACGATCGGGACGCTCTCGTCGAGAGGGCGCTCGAGTACTCGTGGCCGCGCATCGCCCGTCGTATCCTGGCCGAGCTCAAGAAGGTCCATGAACATCCTGTATCACCATAGGACGCTCGCCACCGACGCCCAGGGGGTGCACATCCGGGCGCTCATGACCGCGTTTCGCGCGGCCGGTCACCGGGTGCGCGAGGTCTCCCTCGTCTCCAGCGAGGCCGGTCCGGTGAAGGACGAGAGGGGGGAGAGAAAGGGCCTCGTGGCCGTGCTGCGGAGGCGTCTTCCCCGCATTGCCTACGAGCTCCTCGAATACACCTACACCCCGTATGGGCTGAGAAAGCTCGAGCAGGCGGCCCGTGAGGAGGGGCAGGTCGACCTCGTTTACGAGCGCTACAGCCTGGGCAATGCGGCGGGGGTGAGGTTCGGGAGGAAGCATGGCGTTCCCGTGATCGTGGAGGTGAATGCTCCGCTGGCCAGGGAGAAGGCCGAGCACGAGGGTCTCTTTTTCACCGGTGTGGCCCTGCGCAGCGAGCGCCGGATCCTCTCCTCTGCGACCCGGGTCATCGCGGTGACGGGAGTTCTGAAGCGGATCCTCGTCGAGGAGGGCGTCCCCGACGAGAAGATCGTGGTCATGCCCAACGGGGTGACGCGCGGCGAGTTCGATCCGGCAGCGCGGGGAGGCGAGCTGCGCGCGCGCTGGGGACTCGCGCCCGACGATGTGGTGGTGGGGTTCGTGGGTTGGTTCCGGGCCTGGCACGGCCTTGAGCGCCTCGTGGATCTCGCGGCGAGTGCGGAGGCCCGAAAGGCGCGCCTCGCCGTCGTGCTCGCCGGGGACGGCCCGGTGCGCGCGGAGCTCGAGAAGAGGATCGCGGATCTGGGAGTCGCCGATCGCGTCAAGATCACCTTTGCTCTGGAGCGCGCGGAGATCCCCGGCGTCGTTTCTGCCTTCGACATCGCGGTCCAGCCTGACGTCACCGAATACGCCTGCCCCATGAAGCTGGTCGAGTACATGGCGGCAGGAAGGGCGGTGGTGGCGCCCGATCGCGAGAACATCCGCGAGCTCGTCACCGATGGGGTGTCGGCGCTTCTCTTCGATCCCGCAGATCCGGCGGCGCTGGGAAGAGCGTTGCTGCGGCTGGCCGGAGACAATGGCCTGCGAGAGAAGCTGGCGAGGGGGGGAGCCGAGGTCGTGGAGAAGAGGGGGCTCTCCTGGGAGGAGAACGCGCGCAGGGTGATCGGGCTCGTGGCCAGCACCCCTCCGGGGCGTTCCTGACGGACGTCCGTCACTTGTAAGCAGTAGTGAAGACTGGAGTTCCATTTTCGGCCCCGATCTGCCGGCGCCGAGGCTGCGGCCCGAGTTGGGGGTGCGATCGGGGAGGCGAGTGGAAGATGGGGTAAACCGGGGGTGGGAGGGGTCTCCCGGAGGCGTGGTTCGGTAAGCCCCGAGTCCCCCGGGAGATACGAAATCGGCTGTACACGCCATCTGCCCCAAGGGTTGCCCTTTCTCCTCGGGCGGTGGCCCGATCGGATCTCAAGGTAAACTCGCCGGGGCTCTCGAACTCTCTCCAACGCTTTCATGAAGAACGAAGGTAGGAGCCCGGCCGGGAGGGGGTCCTGGTTCCCCGGGATCTGTACGTAGGCTCGCGACATGCACTGCGTTTCCGCGAGGCTTCAGGTGGATAGTGATCTCCGAAGAGCAAGCTCGAGCACTCTTGCGAGAATGCGAAAGAAGAGTCGGACGGGAGCTCCGCGATCTTCGCGCAAGACTTGGTAAGTCCCAATACCCACTCGGCGCGCTTTGGGAGCTTGTCACCCTCTACGTGAGTTCCGAGACAGGAGAAGTAGATCATGAACCCGCCGGGAGCATGCCCGACGTACTGCTGTGTTGCGATTCATTGCAATCGGGCCTGTTCACTCAGTTGCTTCGGCGGGCACCCGCATGGTTCCGCCGCCTCCCATGGATTGCTCGACGCCGTAGCGCTATCTGGATTGAGGCCACTCATATACAGTGGCCAGAAAAGAGTGCGAGTGAGCATATCGGCCGGTTCATTATGTGGATACGATCCCAGTTTCGAGAGCTCGGCTTGAATGATCGACGGCGCATCAACATTCGCGTTGAAGGGCCGAGTCAAGGCGAAGATCTTCAGGTGCCACTCGAGAACGAATGGGCAAGTCTCCGGAAGACTTCGGAGTGGCGCGCCTTCCTCGATCGGCTTGTCGATTCCCGAGTTATTTTGCCCTAACGGTTGCTGCGATCGTTGTGTGAGAATTCACCGGGCCTCGCGTCGTCTCCCGATCGGCCCCAGCTCGCTTCGCTCGCCTCCGGGTGGGGGCCGAAGCGAGCTGGG
>Ga0214471_10000243_pt1 | contig 50079 bp, 48 predicted proteins | sample RVTome_5_FD_207665 | JGI IMG/M metagenome (GOLD analysis project Ga0214471, IMG submission 207665) | Soil microbial communities from uranium-contaminated site in the Upper Colorado River Basin, Wyoming, United States - RVT142D155 | ecosystem: Environmental > Terrestrial > Soil > Contaminated >... | reverse complement strand
TCGTCGGGGCGCACCTTGGCGAGCACGCCGGCATGGCGGCCGAACGGCGTGCGCAGCCCTTCGTAGAGATAGGCATCGAGCATGGCAGTCTCCTTTCAGGACATCGTAACGAGCGCGGACATCAGGGTTCGGGGGTCAGCAGCGACACGCCCAGTTTTGCGCGGCGCGTGAGCCAGATATTGGGGCGGTAGCGCGGGTCACCGTAAATACGGTGCATGGACGACAACACCTTGTATACGCGGTCCGGTCCCAGAACGTCGCCGAACCGGAACGGGCCGTTCGGATAATTGAGGCCGAGCGTCACCGCCTTGTCGATGTCGGCCGGCTCGGCGGTGCGGCTCTGCGCGATCGAGCAGCCGATGTTGACGATCATGGCCACGATCCGCTGCGCGATGAAGCCGGGGCTGTCGCGGCATACCGTGACCGGCACGCCGTCGGCGGCAAGCAGTCCGTGTGCCGCGTCGCGGTAGGCGGCCCCGGTTAGCGGCGTGCCCATGATAGTGCGGCGCTTGACCATCGGGAACAGGGTATCGACGGCTACCGTGCGTTTGGGATCGAGTCCCTGTTCCACCGCGCAGGTAGTGGCATCCTCTCCGATGGGAGTGATCAGGATGAGCGCCCCGGTGCTCGGCTTCGCAGCGGCCTCGCGGCGCGCGCCGAGCTTGCTCAACAATTCGGCCAGCGCTGCATGGCCCTGCGCCTCGACCGGGCTCACCCAGACACTGTCGGGACGCGCTGCGGGCGCACGCGGCTCGGCAGGGACGAGCGGCTTCATCTCCGCGTCGTATTCGTAGAACCCGCGCTTGGATTTGCGCCCCAACACCCCGGCCTCGTAGCGGCTGCGCATGATGAGGTTGGGCCGGTAACGCGGCTCCTCGAAGAACTGGCGATAGATCAGCTCGGACGCGGGATGCGTCACGTCGAGCCCGGTCAGCTCCATCAGCTCGAACGGGCCCATACGGAAACCTCCGACGTCGCGCATCACGCGGTCGACGTCGGCAAAGCCGGCGACGCCCTCGTAGGCGAGATGCGCCGCCTCCAGCGTAAAGCCGCGACCGACCTGGTTGACAAGGAAGCCGGGCGCATCCTTCAGCCGCACCGGCTCGCGGGTCATGCGGCGCCCCACCGCCATCAGCGCTGCGCCCACCCACTCCTCGGTCCGCAGCCCGTCGATGACCTCCACCAGTTTCATCAGCGGCACCGGGTTGAAGAAGTGGAAGCCGGCAAGGCGCTGCGGCGTCTTGAGCTTCGAGGCGATAGTGGTAACGGAGAGCGAGGATGTGTTGGTTGCGAGTATGCAGTCCGGCGCGACGACGCCCTCGAGCTCGGCGAACAGCTTCTGCTTCGCTTCGAGGTTCTCGACGATGGCCTCGATCACCACCTGGCACGATTTCATGTCCGCCGGCCCGCCGACGATCCTGATGCGGTCGACCGCCCCCACCGCCTCGTCCTTCGTCATCGTTCCCTTTTCCGCCGCGCGCGCGAACATTTTCTCGATGAACCCGCGCGCCTCCTCGGCCGCGCCCGGCCGGCTGTCACTCATCAGCACCTGCATGCCGCCCCCCGCGGCGACCTGGACGATGCCCCGTCCCATGGCGCCAGTCCCGATCACGCCGACCGTGAGGTCGCGACGATTCGCGTCAAAGGGCATGGCGTCGTTCCGGGGTCATCATGTGATCCGACGGCATGGTGCTCCCACGCCGCCGCCTGCATCAACGGCCTTTGAACTGGGGCTTGCGCTTCTCCATGAAGGCGGCCTGCCCTTCGCGGTAGTCCTCGCTCGCGAAGCAGGCGTCCACCATGCGCTGGCAGAGGACGAGATCGCGTTCCGTGGAGTCCTTCTGTAACTCGACCAGCGAGCGCTTCACCGCGGCGATGGTGAGCGGAGCATTATGGGCGATGGTCCGCGCGTAATCCTCGATGAAACTTTCGAGTTCGGCGCCCGGCACTACGCGGTTGACGAGGCGCATCTGCAGCGCCTCCTGCGCGGTGAACTGGCGGGCGGTAAAGAAAATCTCGGCGGTGTACGCCGGGCCGACAACCGAGGCGAGGCGCTTCACGCCCTCGAAGCGATAGCCGAGGCCCAGGCGCGCCGCCGGTACGCCGAAGCGGGCATCGTCCGCAGCGATGCGCAGGTCGCATCCCACCGCGATCGCCACGCCGCCCCCGATGCAGTAGCCCCGGATCATCGCGATCGTCGGCTTCGCACATTCCCGCAGCGCCTGATTCGCAGCATCCGCCGCCGCGTTGTATTCCTTTACCGCTTCCGCGCCGCTGCGCTTTTCCTTGAACTGAGAGATGTCCGCGCCGGCGCTGAAAGCTTTCTCACCCGTGCCCCGGAGGATGATCACGCGCACCTCGGGATCCTTCGTGTACGCCTCGAGCACGAGGGGCAGCGACTGCCACATTTCGTACGAAGTCGCGTTATGGCGCTCGGGGTTGTTGAAGACGATCCAGCCGATCGCGCCGTCCTTGCGGGCGATGAGCTTGTCCGTGAGGGAGTGCGCGGGTGCGGCAGGGTGATTCATTGCTCGTTACCTGTGCCTGCGCGCCGCCCGTGTCAGCGCACCACCAGCACCGGGACCTTGGAATGCAGCAGGACTTTCTGGGTTTCACTGCCAAGCAGCAGGCTCGATAGGCCGCGGCGCCCGTGCGAGGCCATCATGATGAGATCGCACTTCCTCTTGCGCGCGGTCCCGATGATCTCCTGATACGGCATGTCGCTCGCTACGCTCAGTGTCGCGCAGCGCACCTTTCTCGAGCGCGCCTGGCGCGCAATCGCCTCGAGCAACCGCGTCGCGCGCGCGCGCGACTCGTCCTCTAGGCGTTTTTTCAAGACCGGACTGAGCGGCGCAAAGCCTTCGTTTGCGAACGCCTGGAACGCGGGCACGACGTGCAGCGCCGTCACGCGGGCCTTGATCCTTCCCGCGAACTGGATGCCGATCCTGACTGCCCGGTCCGACAGCCTGGAGCCGTCGGTCGGCAGCAATATGTGCTTGAACATGGGCCCTCCCTGCCGTGATGCCGCTTGACCCCTCACCCCTTCCCCCTCTCCCGAGTGGCGAGGGGAAATGGACAGCGGTAAACGTCCCGTCAGTTTACCGAAGGCGCATCAATGCGCCTTGCCCAGCCGATGAGCGGGGACGGGAAGCGCGACAACCTCGATGCCTTCCTCGCGCAGCGCGGCGACCTCGTCGCGCGATGCCGTGCCGCGGATCCTGCGCTCGGGCGCCTCGCGGTAGTGGATCTTGCGCGCCTCCTCGGGAAACCCCGCCCCGACGTCTTCGGTGTGGCTGATCACGTGCTCGATCACCTTCGACAGCAAGTCGGCGCCGACATTGGAGTACTGCTGCTCGCCCGTGGATGCGGGTTCCGCGCGCGGCGGGCGCTCCTTGCCCGCGGCCCGGATATGGGACGCGTGCGGAAGCCGGGAGATACTGGAGTTGCCGCACGACGGGCAGCTCACGAGCATGCGGCTTGCCTGATGCTCGAAATCCTCGCTCGAGGCGAACCAGCCCTCGAAGCGGTGGCCGTTCTCGCACCCGAGATCAAATACGATCATGAAAAACCTCGACCCCTGTCAACTTGGTGGGCGAGACCGGACTCGAACCGGTATGGCTTGCGCCGAGGCATTTTAAGTGCCTTGTGTATCCCAATTCCACCACTCGCCCGACATCCTGTCCTTTGGCCGGCACCCGCAGCCAGTCTCCAACAGTATCTGACGAGACGTTCCTGTCGCCGGCGTCGGCAGCCATACTACCGCAATAGAACCTGGAGGCGGGGGTCGGAATCGAACCGGCGTACACGGCTTTGCAGGCCGCTGCATGACCACTCTGCCACCCCGCCGACGAAATCTTCAAAACAGAAAAGGGAAAGCGAAGCTTCGGTGCAGGCTAACCTTCAGGTTAGCCGAAACCAAAACCATTAACTTCGCTTTCCCTGAAATTCTGGAGCGGGAAACGAGTCTCGAACTCGCGACCTCAACCTTGGCAAGGTTGCGCTCTACCAACTGAGCTATTCCCGCGTTTCGTATGAAAAATTATAGGTCAGGCGCCCTGCCCTGGCAACCCGCGCGGCGGCAACCGCGGCGCACGACGCCGTGACGCAGCGCCGGCGCGAGTTCGCTCCGAGATGGCGCCCGCTTACCGCTGCGCGCGCCACAATTGCGGAAGAGCGACCTTCAGGTAATACGCCATGGACACGAGCGTCAACACGGCGGCCAGGACGATCAGCCACGTCCCCACCTGCTGCGGCTGGAACGCGCCGAGGGGGTCGTGATAGAGCAGCAGTGGAATCGCCAGCATTTGCGAGGCTGTCTTGACCTTGCCCAGGAACGATACTGCGACGCTGCGCGCTGCGCCGATAGCCGCCATCCATTCCCGCAGTGCCGAGACCGCGACCTCGCGTCCGATGATGATGAGAGCGATGATCGCGTCCACGCGCTCGAGCTGCACCAGGATGATCAGTGCCGCCGCCACCATCAGCTTGTCCGCGACCGGATCGAGAAAGGCGCCGAAGGCGGAGGTCTGGTTGAGCTTGCGCGCGAGCCAGCCGTCGAGCCAATCGGTGATGGCCGCAGCAGTAAAGATGATGGTCGCCACCAGATTCTGATTGGGCACGGACACCCAGCTCTTCTCGAAGTAGAAGATGCCGACGAACAGCGGGATGAGGACGATCCTGAGCCAGGTGAGCAGGTTGGGCAGGTTGAGCGGCATTGCCGATTATCGCCTATTTCTTCAATGCAGCTCGCGATAGATCTTCTCGGCCAGCGCGCGGCCGATGCCCTCGATCGAGGCCAGCTCGTCCATGCTGGCGGCCTGCAGCCCGCGCAGGCCGCCGAAGCGGGCGAGCAGCTTTTGCCGGCGCTTGGCGCCGACTCCCGCGATGTTCTCCAGCGGCGAGCTGCTGCGAGCCTTGCCGCGGCGGGCGCGATGGCCCTGGATGGCAAAACGGTGCGCTTCGTCGCGGATCTGCTGAATCAGGTGCAGACCCGGATGATCGGCTCCCGGTGCAAGCGCATCGGCGCGGCCCGCCACGAGCAGCTGCTCCTCTCCCGGCCGGCGCGCTTGCCCTTTGGCGACCGCGGCCAATGCGACGTCGCTCAATCCGAGTTCCGCGAAGACGTCGGCGGCCACCGCCAGCTGTCCCTTGCCGCCGTCGATCAGGACGAGATCCGGCACCCTGCCCTCGCCCGCCACGATCCTGCGGTAGCGGCGCGACAGAGCATCGCGCAGCGCGGCGTAGTCGTCGCCCGGCTTGACGACGATGTTAAAGCGCCGGTACTCGCCTTTCTGCATCGCCGACGCGTCGTAGACAACGCACGCGGCAACGGCCGCCTCGCCCATGGTATGGCTCACGTCGAAGCATTCGATGCGGTGCGCCGATTCCGGCAGCTCGAGCAGCTGCTGCAGCGCCGCCAGGCGCGCCTCCTGGGTCGCCAGCGACCCCAGCGCCTGGCCGGCGCCGAGCTCGGCGTTTCTTGCCGCCATCTCGAGCCATGCCCTGCGCGCGCCCGCAGGCTTGACCGTGATCTGCACCTTGTGGCCCGCACGTTCGGAGAGCAGATCCCCGAGGGACCGCGCGTCCAGCTCCGCCCCGAGCACGATCTGGGGCGGCACGCCGTGCTGAGAGTAATGCTGCAGCACGAACGCCTCCAGCACCTGCTCCGGGCTGCAGCCCTCCGCGTTGCGCGGGTAGAAGTTCTTATCGCCGAGATGCCGTCCACCCCGGATCATTGCCAGGTTGACGCAAACGATGCCGCCGGCGCGGCCGCACGCGACCACGTCGGTATCCTCGCCGCCCCCGCTCACGAACTGCTTTTCACGCACCTTGCGCAGCGCCGCGATCTGGTCGCGATATGCGGCCGCTTCCTCGTAACGCATGTGCTCCGAGGCGGCGTTCATCCGCGCGGCCAGCCGCTCGATGACCTCGTCCTCTTTCCCCGCCAGAAATAGCGCGGCGGCGGCGACGTCTTCGGCGTAGGCGCTTTCACTGACGAGACCCACGCACGGCGCGGTGCAGCGCCGGATCTGGTGCAGCAGGCACGGCCGTGACCGGTTGCTGAATACGGAGTCCTCGCAGGTGCGGATGCGGAAGGCTTTTTGCAGGAGCTGGATGCTCTCCCGTAGCGCGCCCGCGTTGGGAAACGGCCCGTAGTAGCGGTGGCGCTTGTCGAGGCTGCCGCGGTGGAATCCCAGGCGTGGAAAACGATGCCCGCTCAGCATCAAGTACGGATAGGATTTATCGTCGCGAAACAGTATGTTATAGCGTGGCGCCCACGTCTTGATCAGGTTGCTCTCGAGCAGCAGCGCCTCGGCCTCGGAGCGGGTGACGGTCGTCTCTACGGCCGCCACCTGCTCGAGCATCAGCTGGATGCGCGGCGAGCCCCCGCCACCGGCCTTCTGGAAATACGAGGCGACCCGCTTCTTCAGATCGAGAGCCTTGCCGACGTAGAGCACCTCGCCCGCGCCGCTCACCATGCGGTAGACGCCGGGCAGATGTGGCAGGCTGGCGATGGCGGCGGCGGAGTCGAACACGGTGGGACCTGATAAAATTACGCGCTTTTTTCGGAGAGTATGTCGAAATGGCGAAAGTCCTGGCAACCGAGATCCGCGCCGGCAACCTGATCGAATGGGACAAGCGCGTCTGGCGCGTTCTCAAGTCCTATCACGTCCACGTCGGCGGCCGCGGCGGCGCCTTCATGCAGGTCGAGATGAAGGACATCGAGTCCGGCACCAAGAGGAACGAGCGCATCCGCACCGAGGACAAGATCGAACGCGCCTATGTCGAGCCGCGCTCCATGCAATACCTCTACAACGACGGATCGAGCTACGTCTTCATGGACCAGGAGACCTTCGAGCAGCTCTCGCTTCCGCAGGAGCTGCTCGAGGGGCAGTCCGGCTACCTCGTTCCCAACATCGATGTGCAGGTCAATTTTCACAACGACCGCCCGATCGGCGTGCAGTTGCCCCCCACCGTGACGCTTACCGTGACGGAAACCGAGCCCAATCTCAGGGGCGCGACCGCGACCGGTTCCTTCAAGCCCGCCAAGACCGACACCGGCATCACCGTGATGGTGCCGCAGTTCGTCATGAGGGGCAGCCGTATCAACGTCAACACGGATACCGGCGAGTACATCGACCGCGCATAGCCGTCGGCGGCGAGGCTGCGTGCGCGAATGCGCGCCCGTAGCCGTCAGGCAAGAGGCAGCTCGCCCTCCCGCTTGGCGAGTCCAGCGACCGCCTGCAGCGCGTGCGCGTAGCGTGCGTCCTCGCACAGCCTCGGCATGCCTCCCGGCAGCAGCTTGCCGTGCATGCGGGCAAGCCGCGCGAGACTTACCGCCGGCATCGCATAACCCAGGTTCTCGAGCAGGTCGTCCACCGCCTGCGGGCTGTTGCATAACAAAACCATGTCGCAGCCGGCGCCGAGCGCCGCCCGGGCGCGCTGCGTCACGTCGCCCGCGATACGGGCCCCTTCCATGCTCAGATCATCGCTGAAGATCACGCCGTCGAAGCCGAGCCGGCCGCGCAGCACATGCTTCAGCCACACTGACGAGTATCCTGCCGGACGGTCGTCTACCTTCGGATAGATCACGTGGGCGGGCATGATGCCGCCGAGCCCCGCCTCGATCAGGCGCCGGAACGGCACCAGGTCCGCCGCCTCGATCGCCTCGTAGGTCCGCTCGTCGACCGGCACCTCGTGGTGCGAATCGGCCGCGACGTGCCCGTGCCCCGGGAAGTGCTTGCCGACCCCGTTCATGCCCGCCTGCCGGAATCCGTGGAGCAGCGCGCGCGCGAGTTCCCCGACCACGCGCGGGTCGGAATGGAATGCCCGGTCGCCGATGACGCTGCTTGCGCCGCGGTCGATATCCAGCACCGGCGCGAGGCTCAAGTCCACTCCGTGCGCAAGCAGCTCGGCCGCGAGCACGAAGCCCACCTCCTGGGCCAGCTGCCGCGCCTGCTGTTGTCCATGGTCCCAAGCCCAGCCGAGCTCGCGCATGGCAGGCAGCGCCGCGAAACCGTCGCGGAAACGCTGTACCCGCCCGCCCTCGTGATCGACCGCGATGACGAGCGGCGGGTTGCGCAGGGCGTGGATCTCCTCGGTCAGCGTGGCGAGCTGCCCGGCGCCGGCGTAGTTGCGGCCGAACAGGATCACTCCGCCCGCCAGAGGATGGATGAGCCGCCTGCGCTCCGCGTCGGTGAGGTGGGTCCCTTCGACATCGAGCATCACGGGACCGAGCGGGATGCTGCGCGCCGTCATTCCGCCTCCAGCACCACACAGGCACAGGCAAGGCTCATCTCGTCACTGATCGTGAGGTGATGCCTGACGATGCCGCGACTCAAGACCAGCCGCTCCAGGTTCGGGTGAAACGCGAACCCGGGTTTGCCCGACCGCTCCTGGACCACGCTGATGCACTGCAGCGTCACCGGGTAGCGGAAGCCGGTTCCCATCGCCTTGGAAAAGGCCTCCTTCGCCGCGAACCGGTTGGCGAGGAACAGCACCGGTCTGGCGGACTGGACATAGACCGGCCACTCGAGCGGCGTCAGCACGCGCCGGGCAAAGCGCTCGCCGTACTTCTCCCGCAGCCGCGCGATGCGCTGGGGCTCTACGAGATCGATGCCGATGCCGAGAATCATCGCGCGGACTCGAGCTGCGCCTTCATCTCGCGCACGGCCTGCCCCATGCCCACGAATACAGCCCTGGCAACGATGGCGTGGCCGATGTTGAGCTCGCCGATCTGTGCAATCGCGGCAATCGGCTTGACATTGTCGTAATTGAGCCCGTGTCCGGCGTTCACGCGCAGGCCCTTTCCCGCAGCATATTCCGCGGCAGCGCGAATTCTCGCGAGCTCCCGCCGCTTTCGTGCCGCACCGCCGGCTCCGGCATAACCCCCGGTATGGAGCTCGATCACAGGCGCACCCGTTCTCAACGCGGCGTCGACCTGGCGGCGGTCGGCATCGATGAACAGCGATACTCGGATGCCCGCCGCAGCGAGCTCCCGGCACGCCCGCCCGACGCGCCTCAATGCGCCCGCCACGTCCAGTCCGCCTTCGGTGGTGAGCTCGGCGCGCCGCTCCGGCACCAGGCAGACATCCTGCGGGCGCACGCGCCTGGCGAACGCGATCATCTCCGGCGTCACCGCCGCTTCCAGGTTCATCCGCGTCCGCAGGGCCTTGCGCAAGGCGACGACGTCGCGGTCCTGGATGTGCCTGCGGTCCTCGCGCAGGTGGAGCGTGATGTAATCGGCCCCCGCGTCCTCGGCGGCGCGCGCCGCATCCAGGGGGCTCGGATATTCCGTGCCCCGCGCCTGCCGCAAGGTAGCGACGTGGTCGATATTGACGCCGAGCAGTATCTTTTTCACAGATCTTGCAGGTCGCGCAGCAGCTGGCGGGTGTGCAGGACCTGGTTGCCGAGGCAGTGGTTGATCAGCGTCCGCATCAAGAGCTTGCTCTCTTGCTGTGTCGCCGCGCTGGTGAAAACGCCGGACTGCATGTCGAGCAGTGTCTGGCCCGACAATTCTACCCCGTTCCGCGGGGCGCCCGCCGCACCGACCGGGCCGCGCTCGACGACGTAGACGTAGCTCTCCTCGCGCATCACCGGCTCGCCGCGCTCGACGTCGCGATCGAGTATGACCGCGTAGCCGAGCTCGCGCAGCAGGCACATCTCGAATCGCCGCAGCACCGCCGGGCGCTCGCCGTCGTCCGCGAGCGCAGCAAGCGTTTCCTCATAGACCTGGAACAACTGCTCGTGCGGATCGTCGCGCGGAAGGAGCTTCAGCAGCAGCTCATTGAGATAGAACCCGCAGATCAGCGCCTCGCCCTTGAGCGGGCAGTAGGCGCCCCGCCACTCGGCGCGCGTCAGCGTGCGCAGCTCGCCGCGGCCGCTCCATGACAGGAGCAGCGGCTGGAACGAGAGCAGGACCCCGCGCACCGCCGACTTCGGCCTCCGCGCACCGCGTGCCACCAGCGCCACCCGCCCGTGGTCGCGCGCGTAGGTCTCCACGATCAGGCTGGTCTCGCGGTACGCGTAGCTGTGCAGCACGAAAGCGGGTTGCGCGTCGCGCCGGAGCTTCTCGCTCATTTCGCCTGTCCTGAGCAACGTTGAAAGGCCCTCATCCCTCAGTTATCGAACCCCATGCGCCTGAGCGCGGCCGCGCTTCCCGCCCAGCCGCGGTTCACCTTGACCCAGACCTCGAGGAACACCTTGCCGCCGAACAGCCGCTCCATGTCCCGGCGCGCCTGCGAGGCGATCGTTTTCAGCTGCTTGCCGCCCTTGCCGATTACGATGGCTTTCTGGCTTTCCTTGTCGACCACGATCGAGGCATGGATGGTGCGCAGACCTCCCTCCTCCCGGAAGCGGTCGATCTCGACGGTCGAGGCGTACGGCAGTTCCTCGCCGAGGAGCCGAAACAGCTTCTCCCGCAGCAGCTCCGCCGCCAGGAATCTCTCGTTGACGGTAGTGATGTCATCCGCTCCGTGCACCGGCGGCCCTTCGGGCAGCAGCGCGACGATCGCATCCAGCAACTCGTTCACTTGCCAGCCCTTCTCCGCCGAAATCGGGATGATCGCCTCGAACGCGCGCAGCTCTGAAAGCCGGGCGATGAACGGAAGCAGGCGCTTCCTGTCCCTGATGCTGTCCGTCTTGTTGATCGCGAGGATCACCTTGGGGATGCGGGCCAGCAGCGCGGCGATGGCCGCGTCGCGCTCGCCGTATTGCAGGGCTTCCACCAGCCATACGACGGCGTCGACGTCCTGCAGCCCGGCCGCCACGCCGCGGTTCATGGCGCTGTTCAGGGCGGACCGATGCTCCGTCTGGTAGCCCGGCGTGTCGACGAACACGATCTGCGCGTCCGGCCGCGTGACGATGCCGGTCACGCGCTGGCGCGTCGTCTGCGGGCGGCCGGAAGTGATGCTCAGCTTGCAGCCGACCAGGCGGTTCAACAGCGTCGACTTGCCGACGTTGGGCCGTCCCACCAGCGCGACGCGGCCGGCACGGTGCGCCGCTCCGGCTTCAGGCGCGGTTTGCAAGCTCATAGGCCTGCCGCGCCGCCTCCTGCTCGGCGCTGCGCCGGCTTGCGCCCTCCCCCAACGAGCGGATCCCGAGCTCGTGGATGACGCACTCGACCTGAAACTGCTGCTCGTGCGCCTCGCCGCGCGTCGCCACCACCGCGTACTGCGGCAGCGCGAGCTTCCGCCCCTGCAGGTATTCCTGCAGCAGGGTCTTGGGGTCCTTCCCCGAGAGCGCGGGGTCGATGGCATCGATGGCGCCGCCCAGCAGGACGCGCACCACATTGCGCGCTGCTGTGAAGCCGCCGTCCAGGAATGCCGCACCGACCACCGCCTCCGCCGCATCGGCGAGTATGGAGGGGCGTCGCGCCCCGCCGCTTTTCAGCTCGCCTTCGCCCAGCCGCAGCCGCGCGCCGAAGCCGAATTGCTGCGCGCTGGCGGCAAGCGACTGCTGGTTGACGAGGTTCGCGCGCAGCCGCGACAGCTCGCCCTCGGGAAGGCTGGGGAACTTGTGATACAGCTCGAGCGCCACCACGCAGTTGAGCACGCTGTCGCCGAGATACTCCAGGCGCTCGTTGTGAGCGGGACCGTAGCTGCGGTGGGTCAGTGCCCGGCGCAGCAGTTCCGGGTCGGAGAAGCGATGACCGATGCCGAGATCGAGCTCTCCCGGTTCCATCAGACGGCAAGTCGCGCCATACCGGCCCTATTTGCTCGACGTCGGTTGGTAATCCATGCAGGCGCGGATGTTGAACACGATCGGCACGCACACCGTGTACTCGAAGCTCAGCACCACGCCATCGCCGGACTTGGTGATGATGATGTCCCTGGCCTTCACCGCGCTGATGTTCTCGATCGCCGAACGCCGGTCGAACAGGTCCTCCACGACGCGGCGCACGCCAGAGCGCCCTTCCGGATCGTTGGCGACGGCCTTCAAATTGGCCTGAATCGTCAGGAACTCCATATAGGGCGGGCCGATCTTGAACAACAGCAGCGCGGCGAACACCGCCACCACCGACCACATCAGGAAGCCCGACAGGGTGACGCCTTTCTGTCTACGCATGATCCGTCCTTCTCAATTGATGAGCTGTCCGATGCGCTTGAAGTCGTCGAAATTCCACCAGATCAGGAACGCCTTGCCGACGATATGCGACTCGGGCACGAATCCCCAGTAGCGGCTGTCACTGCTGCTGTCCCGGTTGTCTCCCATCAGGAAATAGTGACCGGGCGGCACGGTGCAGCTGAAGCCCGCCTCATTGTAGGCGCAATTTTCGCGGAAGGGAAAGAGCCGCACACCCGACAGGTGCACGCCGGGAATTTCCGCTTGAAGCAGCACCGCGTGCTGGTGCTCTCCCAGCGTCTCGGTCAGGCGCTGCGCCGCGATAAAGTTATTGCCGGACTCGATGTAGTGATACTCGCCATCGGTCTTGATCCGGATCTCCTCGCCGTTGATCGACAGCCGCTTGTTGCGGTAGGAAATGCGGTCGCCCGGCAGGCCGACGACGCGCTTGATGTAATCGAGCGCCGGGTTCTCCGGGTAGCGGAATACCATGACCTCCCCGCGCCGCGGCGCGTTGAGGTCGGCGACCTTCACGTTGATGATCGGCAATCGGATCCCGTAGGTGAACTTGTTGACCAGTATGAAGTCGCCCACCAGCAGCGTCGGCAGCATCGATCCCGAGGGTATCTTGAACGGCTCCACCAGGAACGAGCGCAGCAGGAACACCACGAGGATCACCGGGAAGAAGCTCTTCGGATACTCCACCCACCACGGCTCGGCCCGGCCCGCGGGGCGCCGCTGGCGCAGCCACCAGCGGTCGAGCGCCCATACCGCCCCCGTCGCGACGAGCAGCAGGAACAGGATCAGCGCGAAATTCATTTTTCCACCTGCAGGATCGCGCGAAACGCCTCCTGCGGAATCTCGACGTTGCCCACCTGCTTCATGCGCTTCTTGCCCGCCTTTTGCTTCTCGAGCAGCTTTCTCTTGCGCGTGATGTCGCCGCCGTAGCATTTGGCGAGCACGTTCTTGCGCATCGCCTTCACCGTCTCGCGCGCGATGATGTGGGAGCCGATCGCGGCCTGCACCGCCACGTCGAACATCTGGCGCGGAATCAGCTCGCGCATCTTGACGGCGAGCTCGCGCCCGCGGTGCTGGGCGTTCTCGCGGTGGACGATCAGCGAGAGCGCATCCACGCGCTCGCCGTTGATCAGGATATCGAGCCGCACCAGGTCGCCGGCGCGGTACTCGAGGAACTCGTAATCGAGCGAGGCGTAGCCGCGCGAGGCCGACTTCAGCCGGTCGAAGAAGTCCATCACGACCTCGTTCAATGGCAGCTCGTAGGTCAGCATCACCTGCCGCCCCAGGTACTGCATGTTGCGCTGCACGCCGCGCTTCTGGTTGCAGAGCGTAAGGACCGGCCCGACGTAGTCGTGCGGCGTCAGGATCGAGGCCTTGATGACGGGCTCGCGGATCTCGGCGACGGCGCCGGGGGCCGGGAGGCGCGACGGGTTCTCGATCTCCAGCACCGCGCCGTCGCGCCTGAGCACCTGGTAGACGACGGTGGGTGCGGTGGTGACGAGATTCATGCCGTACTCGCGCTCCAGCCGCTCCTGCACGATGTCGAGATGCAGCAGTCCGAGGAAGCCGCAGCGGAAGCCGAAGCCGAGCGCCTGCGAGGATTCCGGCTCGTAGCGCAGCGAAGCGTCGTTCAAGTGCAGCTTTTCCAGCGCGTCCCGCAGCGCCTCGTATTCGCCCGGATCGACCGGATAGAGCCCCGCGAACACCTGGGGCTTGATTTCCTTGAAGCCGGGCAGCGGCTCCCGCGCGCGACGCTGGGCGAGCGTCACCGTGTCGCCGACCCGCGCGGCCTTCAGCTCCCTGATGCCGGCGGTGATGAAGCCGACCTCGCCGGCGGCGAGGACATCCTTCTCCTTCGCCTTCGGCGTGAACACGCCCACCTGCTCGCACAGGTAGGTCGCGCCGCTAGACATCAGCAGGATGCGCTCCTTGGGCTTCAATGCCCCGTCCACGACGCGCACCAGCATGACCACGCCGACGTAATTATCGAACCACGAATCGATGATCAGCGCCTTGAGCGGACCCGCCGGATCGCCGGAAGGCGGCCGGATGCGGCTGATTACCGCCTCCAGGATCTCGGGGACACCGTCGCCGGTCTTGGCGCTCACCCGCAACGCGTCGTGCGCGGGAATGCCGATGATGTCTTCGATCTCGCCGATTACGCGCTCCGGCTCGGCCTGAGGCAGGTCCATCTTGTTGAGCACCGGGATCACGTCCACGCCCTGTTCGGTGGCGGTGTAGCAGTTGGCAACGGTCTGGGCCTCGACGCCCTGCGAGGCGTCCACGACGAGGAGCGCCCCCTCGCAGGCCGCCAGCGAGCGCGAGACCTCGTAGGAGAAATCGACGTGCCCGGGCGTGTCGATCAGGTTGAGGAGGTACTGGCTGCCGTCACGCGCGCGATATTCGAGCGCCGCGGTCTGCGCCTTGATGGTGATGCCGCGCTCGCGCTCGAGATCCATCGAATCGAGCACCTGCTCTTCCATCTCGCGCTCCGCCAGCCCGCCGCAGAGCTGAATGAAGCGGTCGGCGAGCGTCGACTTGCCGTGGTCGATATGGGCGATGATCGAGAAATTGCGGATACGCTGCATCGAAAAGGGCACCGGTCAGTGCCCCCAAAGCCGCGTATTTTATCCGAGATCGGAACTAGAGCCTATCATTGAGATAGGCTCTTTTAGCCGGCATCCACCCGCATCGGGATGTAGAGGGAATTGGACCCGCGACGCACCAGCAGCGCAACGATGCTCCCCTTGTCGAACCGGCCCATCATCTGGTTGAACTGCTCGACCGACTTCACGTCCTGGTTGTTGATGGCGAGGATGACGTCGCCGCGGCGCACGCCGGCGCGCTGGCCCGCGCCCTTCACGTTCTCGACCAGGACTCCGCCGGTAACCTTGAGCTCCTCGCGTTGGGCATCGGTCAGGTCGGACAGCGCCAGCCCGTACTGGCTCGGCAGCACGGCCGGCGGCTTGCCGCCGCGCCGCGACTGCCGCGTTGCGCGGTCGTCCTGTATCTCCGCCACAACCACCTGCATGTCACGCGTCTCCTTGTTGCGCCACACCTGCATCGTCACCTTGGCGCCCGGCCGCGTCGCGCCGACGATCCGCGGCAGGTCCTCCGAGGACGCCACCGCCTTGCCGTCGAAGCGCACGATGACGTCGCCGGGCTCGACACCCGCCTTGTCGGCCGGCCCGCCTTTCTCGACCGAATTCACCAGCGCGCCTTGCGGCCGCGCGAGCCCGAAGCCGTCGGCGAGCTCCTTGGTGAGCGGCTGGATCACGACGCCGATGCGTCCCCGCGTCACCTTGCCGGTCGTGCGCAACTGCCTGGCGATGTCGTTGGCAACGTCGATCGGTATTGCAAACGACAAGCCCATGAAGCCGCCGCTCTTGCTGTAGATCTGCGAGTTGATGCCGACCACCTCCCCGCGCAGGTTGAACAGCGGCCCGCCCGAGTTGCCGGGATTGACGGCCACATCGGTCTGTATGAAGGGAACGTAGTTCTCCTGCGGCAGCGAGCGCCCCTTGGCGCTGACGATGCCGGCCGTCACCGTATTCTCGAAGCCGAAGGGCGAGCCGATCGCCAGCACCCACTCCCCGACGCGCAGCTTGCCCGGATCTCCGAAACGGACCGCGGGCAGCCCGCTCGCCTCGATCTTGATGAGGGCGACATCCGTGCGGCGATCGGCGCCTATGACCTTGGCCTTGAACTCGCGCTTGTCGGTCAACTTCACATTGATCTCATCGGCGGTCTCGACCACGTGGGCGTTGGTGAGGATGTAGCCGTCCTGGCTGATAATGAAGCCCGACCCCAGCGACTGCGGCTGGAACTCGCGTGGCCCCGGCTGAGGGATGAAGCGCCGGAAGAATTCGTAGAACGGATCGTCCTCCGGCAGGTTCGGCGCCTGCGGCAGCAGGGGATTGCGCGCCGACTGCGTCGTGCTGATGTTCACCACCGCCGGGCCCTGCTTCTCGACCAGCTCGGTGAAATCGGGCAGCTGCGCCGCAGCTGCAACCGGCGCCGCGATAAGGAGCAGCACGAGAACTAGGCGCTTGAGCATATTCAAACTCGACAGTCCTGGAAAGTTTCCTGGAATAGCCGCGGCCGGAAGCCGCGGCACGACGCTACCGGGTGTGCCCGCTCCTTAATTCGAGGGAATTGGCGACCTGCATCACCGTCGCGGCGGGCGTTTCCCCGAGCACCGTGACCAGGTGATCCGCCACCGGGCGGACGTAAATGTTGACCGCCCCCTGGTGGGAGAGGCTTTTGACGGGCCGGGTCTTGGGCAGCGGCTCGATGAAAACCGAAATCGCGGCAAGCCCGTCGGAATACACGATGTGGGACACCATCGCGGCGCGTCCGGCGATGGAGCGCTTCAATTCGGTCAGCTTCCTGAATCCGGCTGGCTGGCGCGTCAACGTCCATCCGGTATCGGCTGGCACATCGCTCAACACCAGCGACGATTGATCGACCTTCCAGGTCCGGCTTTTCGCCGCGTAGCGCGATCGCACCTGGTCGCGCGAAAAGCGCCCGCCCAGCTTCACCTCGGTAAAGGCGAACGATTCGAGCGGCTGATTCTTCTCGTTGAAGGTGCGCGCGCGTAACGGGAGCCCGGAGACGGCCTCGGCACAGAACTGGTGGCCGTAACGCAGCCGGTCGCGCGGCGCGAGCACGATCACCTGGCACTCGAGTCCCGCCACGCGGTCCCGGCCGGCGACGGTCACTTCGTAATTTTCGGAGACCCCGCTCAGCTGCTCCGGCAGGAGCGCCGGAAACCGGCGCGCGCTGCGCGGCTCCACGATCACGGTCTTCGTGTCGGGAAGGTAGCAGCTCACCTGGTCGTTGGTGCGGATCACCTCGCGCACCGGCCCGTCGAGGGTCTCCAGCTTCTCGAACTCGCCGCCGGCGGGGTTGACGAAATGTACGATGCGGGAGGTCTCGATGCGGTCGGCATGCTGGTAGACGAACACGCCGCTGTAATTGAGCCGCCGCGACGCGTTGGCCATCTTGCTGAGCCAGCCTGTCCCGTCCAGCTCCGCAGCGGGAACCGGGCTCGCGAATACCAGGAGAACAATGAGCCTCGCGGTCTTCATGCCCCGGAGCGCTCCGGCCTGACGGGAATAGCGTCCGGCTGCCCCATTCCCAGCGGCAAGCCCGGCCCTGCGCGGCAGATTACGCCAACAAGGGAGCGGCACTAGCGATCCTTGACCTGTCGGGAGCTCGATACACCGCGGATATAGGGAGCCAGGCCCTGGAACTCGGTGCTTGGCGAGAATTCCTGATGCGCGATGAGATACTCGTTCATCGTGCCGTCGCTGGGAACGCTGGCAAGCTGCGGCTCGGCGGGGATTGCTGCGGGCGGAGGGGCGATCTGCGGCTGGGCGACTTCGTGGGGGAGAATGGGATTGTCGAAAAATGCCAGCCATCCGACCACCGCAATCGCGGAGAGGGAAGCCGCGGCCGAGAGCGCGTAGGTCGCGAAGCGCCTGACCGCCGGGGGCCGCGGCGCCACCACGGTCGGCTCGCCGGCGAGCCGGCTGGCCAGGCGGCGCTCGAAATCCTGCGACAGGGCGTGCTCGCCCCGCAGCACATCGCCGATCAGATGAAAGGTGTCCCAGCACTGACGCAGCTCCATGTCCTGCTTGACGCGGTCGATCTGCAGGCGCGTTTCGTGCGCCGGCAGCTCGCCATCCATCCATTCCGAGACCCTGTTCATCTCACCATCTCCTGTCCTTCCGGGTGCCCAGCAGCGGCCTCAATCTCGCGGCGATTGCCTCGCGCGCCCGGAATATGCGCGACCGGACGGTGCCGATCGGGCAATTCATTATATTTGCGATATCCTCGTAGCTCAGCCCTTCGATTTCCCGCAGCGTGATCGCAGTCCTCAACTCCTCTGGCAACGCGGCGAGGGTTTGGTTCACGGTTTCCGCCACCTGCCGGCTCATCAGCTCGTTCTCGGGCGTATTGAGATCGCGCAGCTGCTCCGCTTCCTCGAAGCCCTCAGCCTCCTCGCTGTCGATCTCGGTCGTGGTCGGCGCCCGCCGCCCCATCGCCACCAGGTAGTTCTTGGCGGTATTGATCCCGATCCGGTACAGCCACGTATAGAACGCGCTGTCACCGCGAAAACTCGGCAGCGCCCGGTAGGCCTTGATGAAGGCCTCCTGCGTCACGTCCTCGACCTCGGTCGAGTCGCGGATGAAGCGTGACAGCAGCCGGGCAAGCTTGCGCTGGTACTTGCTCACCAGCAGCTCGAATGCATGCTTGTCGCCGCGCTGCGCGCGCTCGACCAGCTGCTGATCGAGTTCGCGATCGCTCATCAAACCCGTCCCTGGCCTTCTTGTTATGCGAGACGAGCGGCAGGCTCGCCATTCAGAACGGCAAGTATACCCGCCCGGACCGCGTCCGGATGCCGCGAAGCCGATCGATAATCCACTGACAGGGCGGCTAAAAATTAGTTCAGTGAGAACCATTCCCGCTCCCCCGTCCGTGCCGCACCCCCTGCGCCCGTCCCCGGCCTGCCGCCCGATTGGGGGCTCAGGAACGGCCTGCGCGCCGGCCGCGAGGAGGGCCCATCCAGAAGAAACGGCGCTCCAAAAAGTCGAAGATCCACTGGACGGCAAGAGCCATCACCGCGGCCGGCACGGCTCCCGCCAGCAGCAATGCGTGATCGTTGACCGCAAGCCCGGCCACGATGCGCTCGCCATAGCCCCCGGCACCGATGAAAGCCGCGATGGTGGCGGTTCCCACGTTGATGACGGCGGCGATCTTGATTCCCGCAAGTATCGTCCGCGCCGCGAGCGGGAGCTCGATCAGCCGCAGGCGCGGCCAGTCGGTCAGCCCGAGGGCGATTGCGGATTGCCGCAGCGATCCGGGCACGCCGCCGAGCCCCGACTCCGTGTTGCGCACGATGGGCAGCAGCGAATAGAGAAACAGCGCGATGATCGCAGGCAGCGTTCCGATCCGGTCGAGCGCGGCGATCAGGAAGGCGAGCAGCGCGAGAGCCGGTAGGGTCTGCAGCACCCCTGCCGCGCCCAGTATCCAGTGGCGCGCGCGCGGCATCCGGTCCGCGCAAACCCCGAGCGGCACGCCGATCGCCACCCCTAGCGCGAGAGACGCGGCGACCAGCCCCAGGTGCTCGAGCGTGAGGCGCCACAAGTCGGGACCGGTCAAGGCGGCCAGAAATGACCGCTGCCCGCCCGCTGCCTGCGGCGCGCCCGCGAATGACGTCTCGAGAAACGCGTTCGCGGCCGCCGCGAACGAGAATCCCCTGAGCTCGACCGCGGCGTTCAGCTCGATCATCCGCTCCACGCTGATACGGCCCGCCAGATGCCGCAGCGCCTCCCACGATCGCGGAAATTGCTGCGCGAAATCGCGACGGTAGAGTATCAGCGCATCGTACGCCGGGAAGAATCGGAGATCGTCCTCCAGCACCCGCAACTGGTAACGCGGGATCTTGGCGTCAGTCGTGTAGGCGTCGACGACGTCGACCTGCCCGGCCGCGAGTGCTTCATACGCGAGCCCGTGATCAAGCCCCCGCACGTCCGTGAACGCGAAGCGGTAAGCCGCCCGCAGCGCCGGCCACCCGTCGCGGCGGTTGAGGAATTCCTGGGACAGCGCGAGCTTGAGGGTGGGGTGCCGCGCCAGGTCGGAAAGGCGCGTGATTTCCAGCTCCTCGGCGCGCGTCGCGCGCATGGCGAGAGCATAAGAATTGCTGAAACCGAACGGCACCGCAGCCGCCAATCCGTGCGGGGCGAGCAGCTGGTTGAGCTCCGGGAGGTCCGGCACGCGCTGCAATCCGAGCAGCTCGAAAGCGATGGTGCCGGTGTACTCGGGGTAAGCGTGTATCGCCCCGCTCCTCAGAGCGGAGTAGAGAATCGCGGTATTGCCGAGCCCCTGGTGGTGCTGCGCGCGCGCCTCCCCCGCTGCCTCAACAGTGCGCGCCATGATCTCGCCCAGGATGTAGGACTCGGTGAAGCGCTTCGAGCCGATGTGGACGACCGGCTGGGCGAGGCAAAGCGCGGGCGGCAGCAGGAGCGCGAGCACGCGCAGCGTGAATTGCGTCATCGCATAGCAGTATGGCTGAAGGCCGGCGACGCTGGCAAAATAGATCGTCCATCCGCCATTGCCCGCGACCCATGCCACCACGCGACTACCCCCTCGAGCCGTTCTGGATGCCGTTCACCGCCAACCGCCAGTTCAAGGCCGCGCCCCGCATTTTGGTAGCGGCCAGGGACATGCATTACCAGACCGAGAGCGGCCAGCGGGTACTCGACGGCACGGCAGGCCTGTGGTGCGTGAACGCCGGACACTGCCGCCCGAAGATCGTCGAAGCGATCCGCCGCCAGGCGGAAACGCTCGACTACTCGCCCCTCTTCCAGATGGGGCATCCCGGAGAATTCCGCGCGGCGGCGCTGATCGCGCAGATGGCTCCCGCGGGGCTCGACCACGTCTTTTTCGCGAACTCAGGCTCCGAGGCGGTCGACACTGCGTTGAAGATGGCGCTCGCCTACCAGCGCGCCCGCGGAGAGGGGCACCGCAACGTGCTGATCGGCCGCGAGCGCGGATATCACGGAGTAGGCTTCGGGGGCATCTCGGTCGGCGGCGTTCCCGCCACCCGCAAGGCCTTCGGAAACATGCTCGCGCGCGTCGATCACCTGCCTCACACCCACAACCTCGAGCGCAATGCCTTCAGCCGCGGGCAGCCGGCGTGGGGCGCGCATCTTGCCGACGATCTCGAGACGCGCCTCATTCCACTGCATGATTCTTCCAACATCGCAGCGGTGATCGTGGAGCCTGTTGCGGGCTCCACCGGCGTGCTGGTTCCCCCCAAAGGCTACTTGGAGAGGCTGCGCGCGATCTGCGACAAGCATGGTCTGCTTCTCATTTTCGACGAGGTGATCACCGGTTTCGGCCGTACCGGCCAGGCGTTCGCCGCGCAGACCTTTGGTGTGACTCCGGACATGATCACCTTCGCCAAAGGTGTCACGAGCGGCACCGTTCCGCTTGCCGGCGTGGTGGTGCGCCGCGAGATCTACGAGACGGTGGTGAACAGCGCGCCGCCCGATACGGTCGAGTTCTCCCACGGCTACACTTATTCGGGCCATCCCCTCGCCACCGCCGCGGCCGAGGCGACGCTTGCGCTCTACCACGAGGAAAAGCTCTTCGAGCGCGCGCGCGAGCGCGCGCCCCGTTTCGAGCAGGCGCTGCACAGCCTGAAAGGAGCGGGACCGGTGATCGACATCCGCAATTTCGGCCTGATGGCCGGGATCGAGCTCGAGCCGCTGCCGGGGAAGCCGGGCGCGCGCGCCTATCAGGCCTTCCTCAAGTGCTTCGCGAAAGGGGTGATGACCCGGGTGACGGGCGACATCATCGCGCTCTCGCCCCCCCTCATCATCAGCCCGGAGCAAATCGACGAGATCGCGGGAACGCTCGGTGCCGTCCTGCGGGAGCTGGCCTAGTGCCGTTCCAACTTGTTTCGCCAAGCTCGAGCTGCTTCCCTGCCCGTGGCGTCTGGATTTACGGGACTCACTCGATTACTCGTAAATAGTTGGAACGGCACTAGCCCTCGCTACACGCGCTGCATGTCGCGCGCGCCGAGCCCGACCAGGCAGTGGTCGATCCACTCGGCGGCAAGCTTTTCCTGCACGGAGTTCTGGCGCAGCCGCGCATCGAGCGCCGTCCAGTCCACGCGGTCGAGCGGCTGGTCCTGGTTGAAGCACGAGAAGACGTAGCTCACCTTGCCGCTCATCTCGTCCACGTGCGGCTGCAGGCACTGGGCGCAGATCTCCTTCATCATGCATTGCATCGGCGAATTGATCGAGCCGATGCCCCGGTGGCCCGGCTTGAGATAGGGCTTGAGGAGGTCGTGCCGGGCGCGGGCTACCGCCCCCATCATGCGGTCCGAGCCGATGGCCATGATGCGATCCGCCGCATTGAACGGGATCGGCTGCTCGCCCAGGCCGCCGCTGGCATACGCGTGCATGCCCTGCACGATGTTGCCGACGAAGCTCCGGTCCTGGGGGCGGTCGGGCGTGAAGCCCGGCTCCTCGTCGCAGCACCACACCACGGCGTCCGCTGCCGCCTCGATCTCCCCGAGCTTGTAGCGGTCAGTCATGTGCTTGTAGCCCGCGAAGTAGAGCACGCGGTTCCCGGCACGCCGCATCGCCTGTCCGATCGAGAACAGCACCGCGTTGCCGAGCCCTCCCCCCGCGAGTATGACGGTTTCGCCTTTCGGAATCTCCGTGGGTGTGCCGGTCGGTCCCATCACCACCACCGGATCGCCCGGCTTGAGCAGCACGCACAGGTCCGAGGAGCCGCCCATCTCGAGCGTGATCAGTGAGATCAGGCCGCGCGCCGCGTCCACCCAGGCGCCGGTAAGCGCAATGCCCTCCATCATGAGGCGCGTTCCTTCGGCCTGCCGGGCGAGCATCTCGAAATTCTGCAGGCGGTAGAACTGGCCGGGCCGGAAGCGCCGCGCCGCGGCCGGCGCCTTCACCACGACCTCGACGATCAGCGGCGTCAGCCGCACCACCTCGTGCACCGTCGCCCGCAGCTCCTGGTTCAGCCGGCCGAAGAACTGCGGGTCGCTCAGCGCCGAGGCCGGCCTGACGCGCTCGAGCACACGGCTCACCACCGGGTAGCCCTGCTTGGCGCTGCCCAGCGCCTTCACCACGTTGCCGAAGTACGAAGGGTGTACGTCTCCGAAATAGCTCAGGAAGCGCCCGTCATTGCGGCGCGCAAGCAGCACCCGCGGCTGCGACGGCTTGGAGATGGCCTGCTCCGCCGCAACCGGCGCGCCGCTTTCGTCGCAGGACTGGAAATACTCGCCGTCGAGCCGGTAGTGTTCCGGGTCCTCGCGCGCGATCACGGTGTTCGGATGGGTGCCGGCCGCGATCAGGAGGGTCCGGGCCGGCAGCTCGACCCGAGAGGTCTCGGTCCAGGTGCCGTCGTCGCCCCGCTGCCGCACCGAAACCTTGAGCGCGCGGGCGTGACCGTCGTCATCCACCTCCACCGCCAGCGGAGTCAGGCCTTCCGCAAACCGTATGCCTTCTTCGAGCGCCTTGTGCACTTCCTCGTGATTGAGCGTGTAGGACGGACTGTCGATCAGTCGCTTGCGATAGGCGATGACGACCCCGCCCCATTCCTGCAGCAGCTCGAGGATGCGCGGCTCGCGGCTTTCCGAAGCGGCGCGCGCGCGCTCAGCGCGCAAGGCCCGTCCGTGCGCGAGCCATTCGTCCGCGATGCCCTGCTCCTCCTGATCCCATGCGATGCGCGCCGCGGTTTCGCCATGCTCGCGCGCAAGCTGCTCGTAGCGCCGCAGGAACTTCTCCACCTGGAGGGGATAGTACGCAAGGGCCTCCGTGGCGGTGTCGATGGCGGTCAAACCCCCGCCGATCACCACGACCGGCAGCCGCAGCTGCATGTTGGCAAGAGAATCCGTCTTCGCCGCGCCGGTCAACTGCAGCCCCATCAGGAAATCCGACGCTGCCCGTACTCCGCGTGCGAGCCCGTTCGGCAAGTCGAGCACGGTCGGGCGCCCGGCGCCGAGGGCGAGCGCGACATGATCGAAGCCCATGGCGAATGCCTCGTCGGCGGTCAACGTGCCGCCGAAGCGCACGCCGCCGAAGAGGGCGAATTCGCGCCGGCGCTCGAGCAGGAGGCGCAGCACCCTGAGGAAATTCTTGTCCCAGCGCACCGTGATGCCGTACTCCGCCACCCCGCCGAAGCCCGCCATGACGCGCCGGTCGAGCGCTTCGAAGAGCCTCCCCATCTCGCGCACCGGCTCGAACGGCGCCCGCTCGCCGCGCGCATCGCTGCCCGACAAACCTTCCGGCAGCGGCTCGATCTTCAGACCGTCGATGCCGACAACCGAGTGCCCGTCGTTCATCAGGTGATGCGCGAGCGCGATCCCCGCCGGCCCCATGCCGGCGATCAGCACGCGCTTGCCGCTTGCCGGCTTCGGAAACGGCGCGCGCACGTTGAGCGGGTTCCAGCGCGTGAGCAGCGAATAGATCTCGAAGCCCCACGGCAGCTCGAGGACATCCTTGAGCGTGCGGGTCTCGGCCTGCGGGATGTCCACGGGGTCCTGCTTCTGGTAGATGCACGATTTCATGCAGTCGTTGCAGATGCGGTGCCCGGTCGCCGCCACCATCGGGTTGTCCACGACGATGATCGCGAGCGCGCCGATGGCGTGCCCCTCGGCTTTCGCCTGGTGGAACTCCGAGATCTTCTCCTCGAGCGGGCACCCGGCCAGGGTGACGCCAAACGGGCTTTTCTTGAAGGAAGCCGCCCCGCGCCCGGTCGCGCCCTTCTCCGGCAGGCCCTTCGAGCACGAATCCTTGCCCTGCTCGTGGCACCAGATGCAGTAGTTCGCCTCGTCGAGCGCGCGCACCAGATCGGCGCCGGCATCGGTCAACTTGAAGCCGTCGCGCCGCCGCAGGTGGTGCGGGGCGAGCCGGTGGCTGCGGTAACCGGCAGACTCATCGCTGACGAGGGGCACGAGCCGCCGCGGATCCAGCTTGGACGGCGCCTTGAACAGCACACCGGACCCGCGGCGCGCCTTGCCTGCTTCCGTATGCGCGGCCCACGCCGCGTAGCGCAGCGCGCGCTCGAGTTGCGTTGCGTGCACCGCTTCGTCCTTTTGCCACTGCGCGACATGACGCGCGTAGGCGAGCTCGGTGAACGGCTCGCCGAATGCCGCTTCGAGCTCGCGCTCGAGCGCCGGGCCGTCGAAGGCCGCCGCTTCCGGCGCCGCGTAACGGTGCATCGCCTTGCGCTGCACGAACTGCCGCTTGACCTGGTAGAGCGGCGCGAGCACGTGATGCTTCGCCGCAAGCGCCTGGACTTCCGGCTCGATGCCGAACAGGCGCGCGACGAACCGTTCCAGATGCGGGGCGAGCGCAAGCAGGAGCTCCGATTCCTGCTTCGGCGCCAGCCCGGCGGGATTGCCGCGCGCATGCACGAGCCGGTCGTGAAGGGTGGCGTCGCTCTCCCTCAACCCCGTGAGAAAGCGCCGGTCGAGTTTCACCAGCCCCTCGCGCGTATAGAGCTCGTCGAAGGTGCAATCGAAACCCGCCGCCGGAATGGAGCGTGAGGCCAAGTGCGCGTGACAACCCTCTAAAAAACTGAAAATTATATCAACCGCCGGGGCGCGGTTTCATAACCTGCCGTTCTGTGCATATGCGCCCTCGCCACACTGCGGCGCCTCGCACCGTCATCCTGGACGGGCGTGCGAGCGTGGTATGCAATAATGAAGGTCCGAATCCGGCGAGCGGCGGCACCCGTGCTTGAAGTGCGCATGACGCAATCCACGCGCCTCCTCCTGTGGGCAATGCTGGCCGTGCTTGCTGCGGTCGTCGCCTACCTGGGATTCCGGGGTTATTTCAGCCCGGAGTTCCTGTTCAACTTCTCCAACGCCTTTTCGTGCTGAGCGGCGACCTGCCGCTCATGCCGCCCCTGGCGTGAGGCTGCGCTCGGCGGCCAGAACCGTATTGGCGATGACCATGGCGATCGTCATCGGCCCCACGCCGCCGGGCACCGGTGTGATGCAGCCGGCGACCGGGCGCACCGAGGCGAAATCGACGTCGCCGGCGAGCTTGCCTCCGGGCAGGCGGTTGATGCCGACGTCGATGACGGCGGCGCCCGGTTTCACCATGTTACCGGTCACGAGCCCGGCCCGGCCGGCCGCGACCACCAGGATATCGGCGCGGCGCGTGTGCGCTGCGAGGTCGCGGGTCCGGCTGTGACAGATCGTCACGGTCGCCCCGCGCGCCATCAGCATCAGCGCCATCGGCTTGCCGACGATCACGCTGCGCCCGACCACGACCGCTTGCCGCGCATCGATCTCGACCCCGGCGCGCTCGAGGAGCGCCATCACCCCCCGCGGCGTGCACGGCTCGAACAACGGTTGTCCCACCATGAGGGCGCCCAGGTTGTGCCAGGTCAAGCCGTCGACGTCCTTCGCGGGCGCGACCGACTGCGCCACCAGCGATGCATCGAGAGGTTGCGGCAGCGGGAGCTGCACCAGTATCCCGTGGACCCCGGGATCCGCATTGAGCTTTGCGAGCGTGGCGCGCAGCGTTTGCGCCGGGCAACCCGCCGGCAGCTCAAGCACCTCGGAACGGACTCCGGCCTCCGCGCACGCCCGCGTCTTGTTCCGCAGGTAGATACGGGAGACGGGATTGTCGCCGACGAGCACCGCGGTGAGGGCCGGCCGGATCTTGACGCGACCAAGCGCGGCGACCCGCTCCCTCAACCGGGCGTAGACCTCGCGAGCCGCGGCCACCCCGTCGATGACCCTCGCCGGGCCCGTTGCCCCGGAGGCAGCCATCTCAGCGCGCGGCAGGTTCGCCGGGCGCCGCCGCGGGCGATGCCTCCAGCACCTGAAAGAAGATTTCGTCCTGCCGGATCATGCCGAGCTCGCTGCGCGCCCGCTCCTCGATCGCGTCGAGCCCGACTTTGAGATCGCGCACCTCGGCCTCAAGCCCCGCGTTGCGCGCCTGCAGCCGCCAGTTCGCCTCGCGCTGGGCGCGGATCTGCTGATCCACTTCCCACACCCGGAACCAGCTGCCCTTCCCGAGCCACAACGGATACTGGATCAGCACGATCAGGGCAGCTAGCGCGAGCGTCAGCGCTCTCATCACGTGATGGCCGACGGGCAGCGGGAAGCACCCATTACCGCAGCTGGTAGAACGCCCCGCGGCCGGGATAGCTCGCCGCCTCCCCCAAATCCTCCTCGATGCGCAGCAGTTGGTTGTACTTGGCGAGCCGGTCCGAGCGCGAGAGCGACCCGGTCTTGATCTGCAGGGCATTCGAGGCGACGGCAATGTCGGCAATGGTGGTGTCCTCGGTCTCTCCGGAGCGGTGCGACACCACGGACGTATAGCCCGAGCGCTTCGCCATCTCGATCGCCGCGAAGGTCTCGGTCAGCGTGCCGATCTGATTCACCTTGATCAGGATGGAGTTGGCGACGCCCTTCTCGATGCCCTGCTTGAGGAAGCGCGTGTTGGTGACGAACAAGTCGTCCCCGACCAGCTGGACCTTCCTGCCGAGACGCCTGGTGAGCAGCTTCCAGCCGTCCCAGTCGTCCTCCGCCATGCCGTCCTCGATGCTGATGATCGGGTACTTCTCGACCCACTCCGCGAGGTAGTCGACGAACTGGGCGGAGCTCATGGTCAGTCCCTCAGCGGCGAGGGTGTACTCGCCGTCCTCGAAGAACCTCGTGGCGGCGCAGTCGAGCGCGAGTGCGACCTGGTCCGCGGGCTGGTAGCCGGCGGCCTCGATCGCGTCGAGGATGGTCGTGACCGCCGCCTCGTGCTTGGGCAGCCGCGGCGCGAAACCGCCTTCGTCGCCGACTGCGGTCGCAAGCCCCCGGTCGGCGAGCAGCTTCCGCAACGCCTGGAACACCTCTGCGCCGCAGCGCAGCGCCTCGCGAAACGATGTGAATCCCACCGGCACGATCATGAATTCCTGCATGTCGAGGCTGTTGTCCGCGTGGGCGCCGCCGTTGATCACGTTCATCATCGGCACCGGCATGGCCATGGCCCCGGCCCCGCCCAGGTAGCGGTGAAGCGGCAGGCCCGATTCCTCGGCCGCGGCCTTCGCCACAGCCAGCGACACGGCGAGCACGGCGTTGGCTCCGAGCCGCGACTTGTTCTCGGTGCCGTCGAGCTCGATCAAGGTCTTGTCGACGAAGCTCTGCTCGGTCGCGTCCACCCCGATCACCGCCTCGCAGATCTCGGTGTTGATGTTTTCGACCGCCTTGAGGACGCCCTTGCCGCCGTAGCGGCCGGCGTCGCCGTCGCGCAACTCCACCGCCTCGCGGCTGCCGGTCGAGGCCCCCGCGGGCACCGCCGCCCGGCCCATCACGCCCGATTCGAGCAGCACGTCCGCCTCCACGGTGGGCTGGCCGCGTGAATCGAGTATCTCCCTTGCAATGACGTCAACGATCGCACTCATTGTTGTTCCTGTCGTGATCTGCGTTTGAAATCCGGTAGTTGAAACGGTGCTAGTGCCGTTCCAACTTGTTTCGCCAAGCTCGAGCTGCTTCCCTGCCTGTGGCGTCTGGATTTACGGGACTCACTCGATTACCTGGAAATAGTTGGAACGGCACTAGAGCATGTCTTCGGCGAACCCGCGCTGCTTGACCATGCCATCGAGCGCCTGCAGCGTGCCGAGCAGCGGCTTCATCAGCTTGAGCGGCCACGCATTGGGACCGTCGGAGAGCGCCTTCTCCGGGTCGGGATGAGTCTCCATGAAAAGCCCCGCAATGCCACTCGCCACCGCGGCGCGCGCGAGCACCGGCACGAACTCGCGCTGACCGCCGCTCGCGGTACCCTGCCCGCCCGGGAGCTGCACCGAATGCGTGGCGTCGAACACGACGGGGCAGCCGGTCTCGCGCATGATTGCAAGCGAGCGCATGTCGGAAATCAGGTTGTTGTAGCCGAAGGAAGCCCCGCGCTCGCACACCATGATGTTGTCGCGCCCGCTCGCCGCCCTTGCCTTCTCCACGACGTTGCGCATGTCGCCGGGCGCGAGAAACTGGCCTTTCTTGATATTGACCGGCTTGCCCACGGCCGCGACCGCGCAGATGAAATCGGTCTGCCGGCACAGGAACGCCGGCGTCTGCAGCACATCCACTACGCTCGCCACCGCGTCGATGTCCTCGCTCTCGTGCACATCGGTCAGGACCGGGACTCCCACCTTCTTCCTCACCTCGCCCAGAATTTCGAGCCCCTTGTCCATTCCCAGGCCGCGAAAGGATTTGAGCGACGTCCGGTTGGCCTTGTCGTACGACGACTTGTAGATGAAATGCACGCCAAGGCCGGCGCATATCTCCTTGAGCTCGCCCGCCGTGTCGAGCGCGAGGTCGCGCGACTCCACGACACACGGGCCGGCTATCAAGAACAACGGCTGGTCGAGGCCGGCCTTGAAGCCGCACAGCTCGATGGTGGCGCGGGAGAGCCGCATGCCGCGCTGCGGCGCCGCCGGCTGCGATCGTCGCGGGCGGGAGGTCACCGTAGCGGTCCTTAAGCAATGCTCTTGAGCCGCCCCGGGTCCCCCGGCTTCCCCGCCGCCTGGTCGGGACGCGCGGTGCTCAACGCCGCTTGCACGAACGCCTTGAACAGTGGGTGGCCGTTACGGGGGGTCGACGTGAACTCCGGATGGAACTGACAGCCCACGAACCAGGGGTGGCCGGGCAGCTCGATCATTTCGCACAGCTGGTCCTTGGCCGAGGTCCCGCTCACCTTCAGCCCCGCCGCCTTCAACCGCGGCAGGTAGTGATTGTTGATCTCGTAGCGATGGCGGTGCCGCTCCATGATGCGATCCTGGCCGTAGATCCGGCGCACGGCGGAATCCGGCTCGAGCACGCATTCCTGGCCGCCCAGCCGCATCGTGCCGCCGAGGTTCGATTGCGCGTCGCGGCGCTCGATGCGCCCATCGCGGTCCTGCCACTCGGTGATCAGCGCGATCACCGGGTGGGGGGTGTCGGGGTCGAACTCGGTGCTGTGGGCGCCCGCGAGCCCCGCCATGTTGCGGGCGTACTCGATGACGGCGAGCTGCATGCCGAGGCAGATGCCCAGATAAGGCACGCCGTTCTCGCGCGCGTAGCGGATCGCCTTGATCTTGCCCTCCACCCCGCGCTTTCCGAAGCCGCCCGGCACCAGGATCGCATCCATGCTCTGCAGGCCGGTGGTGCCGTTCTTCTCGATGGTCTCGGAATCGACGTAATGGATCTTGACGCGGGCGCCGGTATGGATGCCGGCGTGGATCAGCGCCTCGGTCAGCGACTTGTAGGATTCGGTGAGATCGACGTACTTGCCCACCAGTGCGATGTTGACGGTGCGCTGCGGATGCTCCAACGCGTGGACCAGCCGCTCCCAGCTCGACAGGTTGGCGGGCGGCGGATTGAGGCCAAGCTTGCGGCACACGATGTCGTCGAGCTTCTGCGCGTGCAGCATGGCGGGAATCTTGTAGATGCTGTCCACGTCCACGGCCGAGATCACCGCCTCCACCGGCACGTTGGTGAAGAGCGCGATCTTCCTGCGCTCGTCCTCCGGCAGCGGGCGGTCGGCGCGGCCGAGCAGCACGTCGGGCTGGATCCCGATCTCGCGCAGCTCCTTCACCGAATGCTGGGTGGGCTTAGTCTTGATCTCGCCGGCCGCCGCGACGTAGGGCACCAGCGTCAGGTGGACGAAGCAGCAGTTTTCGCGCCCGAGCTCGATCCCCATCTGGCGGATCGCTTCGAGGAATGGCAGCGATTCGATGTCGCCCACCGTGCCGCCGATCTCGACGATCGTCACCTGGGCCTCGCCCGCCCCGCGTCGGATGAACTGCTTGATCTCGTCGGTGATGTGCGGGATGACCTGCACCGTGCCGCCGAGGTAGTCGCCCCGGCGCTCCTTCCGGATCACGCTTTCGTAGATCTGGCCGGCGGTGAAGTTGTTGCGCTTCGACATCTTGGCGTGCAGAAAGCGCTCGTAATGGCCCAGATCCAGGTCGGTTTCGGCGCCATCCTCGGTGACGAAGACTTCGCCGTGCTGGAACGGGCTCATGGTCCCCGGATCCACATTGAGATAGGGATCCAGCTTGACCATCGAGATCTTGAGGCCGCGGGATTCCAGAATCGCGGCGAGGGAGGCGGCGGCGATGCCTTTGCCCAGAGAGGATACGACCCCACCCGTGACAAAGATGTATTTGTTGCTCATCGCATAGGCCGGCGGTTTGCGTATTCTAGCGAAATTCGGCGCGGCGGCCAATGATTCGCGCGCGCAGGCGGTCCGCTGGCGAGCCGTCTAGGCTTTCTGCGCTCCTGCGGTCTCCTTTGCGAGGTAGAGCCAGGTCTCCACCACCGTGTCGGGATTGAGGGAGATACTCTCGATGCCTTCCTCCACCAGCCATTTCGCGAGATCCGGATGGTCCGACGGCCCCTGCCCGCAGATGCCGACGTACTTGCCCGCCCGCCGGCACGCCTGGATCGCGAGATGCAGCATCGCCTTCACCGCCGGATCGCGCTCGTCGAATTGCTCCGCGACGACGCCCGAATCGCGGTCGAGGCCGAGGGTCAGCTGAGTCATGTCGTTGGAGCCGATGGAGAAGCCGTCGAAATGCTCGAGGAACCGGTCGGCGAGAATCGCGTTCGACGGCAGCTCGCACATCATGATGACGCGCAGCCCGCCCTCCCCGCGCTTCAGGCCGTTGGCGGCGAGCAGCTCGAGCACCTTCCGCGCCTCGGCCACGGTGCGCACGAACGGCACCATGATCTCGACGTTGGTGAGCCCCATGCCGTCGCGGACCTTCTTCAACGCTCGGCACTCGAGCTCGAAGCATTCCCGGAACGAGGGATCGAGGTAGCGCCCCGCGCCGCGGAAGCCGAGCATCGGGTTCTCCTCCCGCGGCTCGTAGCGCGCCCCGCCGGTGAGGGCCGAATACTCGTTCGACTTGAAATCGGACAGACGCACGATCACCGGCTTGGGCCAGAACGCCGCGGCGAGCGTGGCGACGCCCTCCGCGAGCTTGTCCACGTAGAACGTCACCGGGTCCGGGTAGCCGGCGCTGTGCTCCTCGACCGCGAGCTTGAGATCGGATCCCAGATCGGGATAGGCGAGCACCGCCCGGGGGTGCACGCCGATCATGCGCGCGATGATGAACTCGAGGCGCGCGAGCCCCACGCCTTCGTTGGGCAGGCGCTGGAATTCGAAGGCGAGCTCGGGATTGCCGACGTTCATGGTGATCTTCACCGGCGCCCTGGGCATGCCCTTGAGCGTGAGGTCGATGATCTCCGCCTCGAGGATGCCGCGATAGACGAAGCCGGTATCGCCCTCGGCGCAGGAAACCGTGACCGGGCGCCCGTCCTTCAACACCTGGGTGGCGTCCCCGCAGCCCACCACCGCCGGTATGCCGAGTTCGCGCGCGATGATGGCGGCGTGACAGGTACGGCCGCCGCGGTTGGTGACGATCGCCGCCGCGCGCTTCATCACCGGCTCCCAGTCCGGGTCGGTCATGTCCGTCACCAGCACGTCGCCCTCGCGCACGCGCGACATCTCGGCGGCGCTGAGGATCACGCGCACCGGGCCGGCTCCGATCCGCTGGCCGATGGCGCGGCCGGTCGCGAGGACCTCGGAGCGCTGCTTCAGCCGGTAGCGGCGCAGGGTGTCGGGCTTTTCCCTCGCCTTCACGGTTTCGGGACGCGCCTGCAGAATATAGATTTTCCCGTCGAGGCCGTCCCTGCCCCACTCGATGTCCATCGGCCGCCGGTAATGGTCCTCGATGGCGAGCGCGTAGCGCGCGAGCTCCTCGACCTCGGCGTCGCTCAGCGAGAAGCGGCGTCGCTCGATCTCCGGCACGCTCACCGTCGTCACCGACGTTCCCGCCTGCCGCGAGCCGGCGTATACCATCTTGACCGCCTTCGATCCGAGGCCGCGGCGCAGGATCGCCTGCTTTCCCTCGCGCAAGGCGCGCTTGTAGACGTAGAACTCGTCCGGGTTGACCTTGCCCTGCACTACTGTCTCGCCCAGTCCGTAGGCGGACGTGATCAGCACCACCTGGTCGAAGCCCGACTCGGTGTCGAGCGTGAACGCGACCCCGCTCGACCCGAGGTCGCTCCTCACCATGCGCTGGATACCGGCCGACAGCGCAACCTCGCCGTGCGTGAAGCCCTTGTGCACGCGGTACGAGATGGCGCGATCGTTGTAGAGCGACGCGAAGACCTGCTTCAGCGCCACGTAAAGAGGGTCGAGCCCGTGCACGTTGAGCACGGTTTCCTGCTGCCCGGCAAACGAGGCGTCGGGAAGATCCTCGGCCGTCGCCGAGGACCGCACCGCAAACGTGGCCTCCGCCCCGGCGCCATCCGCCAGCTTGCGGTACGCCGCTGCGATGTCCAGCTGTAGCTGCCGGGGCAAGTCCTGCGCGAGGATCCAGCCCCTGATCTCCTCGCCGGCCCGTGTCAATGCCGGGACATCGGAGACGTCGAGCCCGCGCAGCCGCCCCGCCACGCGCTGATCGAGCCCCCCCTGCGCCAGGAACTCGCGGTATGCCTGCGCCGTCGTTGCGAATCCGCCCGGAACACGCACGCCGGCTCCGCCGAGCTGGCTCATCATTTCGCCGAGTGAGGCGTTCTTGCCGCCGACGTCTGCAACGTCAGTCATGCGCAGACTTGCGAAATCGAGGGTCAGGCGGGAGCCGCTCATGGCCGCGGACGCGATGCCGGTTTGTGCATTGCGGGAAAAGCAGTTATTTTACCGGCAATCCAGGCATGAGGCAGCACCGATGGCGCGGCCCCGCATCGAGTCGATTTTCCAGTGAAGGAGTACAAGAATGTCTGGCTCACATTGACGGCTTTAGCATGAACACGCGAGATCCGAACACGCTCATTGAGAAGCTCAAGAACCTGCCCCCGGAACGGGTGGCTGAGGTCGAAGACTTTGTCGATTTCCTGTGCACGCGGGACGGGGAGCGCGCGAGGGTGCGCACTGCCGCCCGCGCAGCCGAGCCGGCATTTGCCAAGATCTGGGACAACGAAGAAGATGCCGCCTACGACAAGCTATAGCTTCGGCGACATCGTTTTAGTCCCCTTTCCCTTCACGGATCACACCGCGTTCAGCGAGCGTTTCAATCGCAGCTACCGCGACGAGGTGCTCGACGCCTACGTGTTCGCCGATCTACGCGATGTGCGCCAGATCTCGCGCGAGTGGCTCAGGACCTGCAACGAGGAACGATCCCATGATTCGCTGGGAAGCCTGCCACCAGCGCTATACCGCGAGCGCCTTGCGGCGAAACAGTCTACTTCTGAGCTGTCTACTCGATGGGGGAGCTTACGGCGCAGTTGGGATTCGAATCAGCTGAAAAATTGCAAGTGATGAAGGAGCGAGAAGAAATCTGAACCTGGCCCCAATTGTTCAGTATTCGTCCAGTGGACAGAGGGCCCGGCGCTGCTCTGCCGGCCGACGCTAAAGCGTCGGCAACGGAAACGCTCTTCGGGCGTTCTTTAACGCCCGAAGACCCCACCACACCATACGCACCTACCAGGCTGCGCTAAGTGCGCGCCGCAGTGGGATTGTCGTGTAAACCCAACGACTACACAGGTACTACAAACCGGCAGCAACCCCGCGGCACGATTCGGTTTCGGTGTTTACAGTTGTATGCGCGGGGGGGCGCGCTACGAGAGCGCGGCTTTGATGAGCGCTGCGGCAGCAGCCTTGATCGTGTCGAAGGTGAGATCGAATCCCTTCTCCTTCACCTTCGATTTGATCCCGCCCCACAGGGTCGGGTCGCGAATCTGGTCGAGGAACTCGTGACCGGCGAAGGTCAGCCGCCGCGCGAGCGCCGTCGCGATCGCACCGTCGCCGGTGCTTGACTTGAGGATGTTCGCCTCGATCAGCCCGGCTTCCTTCAGCAGCATCATGTGGTAGCCCACTTCCTGCGGCGCGATCCCGTCCACCTGGTCGAGCGTGAGCGTCGTGTGCGCGGTCTTCGCGGCTTCGAGCTTCAGCAGGATCGCGCGGATCGTGTCCCAGTTTCTGACCATCTAGGGCCGGGAGTTGTGGCTGCTACTTTGGGCCGAATCGCTGGCGGAAGTTTTCTTTGAGACGCGGCCACGTTGACGCCAGGTAGTCCTTCGAGTCCGCAACATTGTGGTTCGCAGCGTAGTGAAGGAGCGCCTCTGCAACGTAGATGTCCTGCCAATTCTTGCGCTCTGGAATGTGCCCGATCCAAGTTAGCGCGAGATCGTACGCTCCGCCCGAGTCACCGGAAGCAATCCGTTGAACACAGTCCTGGAGAATCTCTTCGGTAATCGGCGAGCCCGCAGTCATGGTAGTTCTCTCGGGATCGAATTCATTTTTGCTTGCACGTGTTCCTGCAATTCTCGTAGCACTTCAACAAGCGCTCGTCAGCCGCCCGTTGGCATCGACGATAGTCGTCCACGTTGCGACCACGCATCTTCCACCACCACTCGCAATCGTCTTGGTCGCGCTTCCGCTGTGCCTCACAGTCCTGATAGCAACGCTCAAGCTCGTCATTCGAGGACGACTGGCTAAAGATGTTGTTCCAAAGGCGTTGAAGCTGTCCCGCTAAGCTCTGCTGTGCCTGCGTGCTCACGTTGGGCCAGCCGACGACGGGGCTTCTCGGTTGCTCACCGCCAAACACATCCGAGGCTTGAAGGCCGAACGGATCGATGAAGCTCAGCGGATTGTTCTCTACGTAGACGTATCCGTTGATCCCGCCTCGCAGGCCGATGGGATCGAATTGCGGGAATCGTCCGATCGCAGGGTCGTAGTCGCGGTAGTACGAGTAGTGAAGTCCTGTTTCCTTGTCGAAGTATTGGCCGGGGAGTCTGAGGTTGCAGGTGAAGATCCCCAGTCCCGAGGGGTTCTCGTTCGGGACGTTGGCCCCGAACGGATCATCGTTCGCCCACGTCCACACGGTTTGGCTCGCGCCGTTAGCAATGAGCCTTGGGGTGTTCAGATGATCGGTGTGCATGTAGAAGATCTGCGGCACCCGCACGCTGATATTAACCGCCGCGCTCGTCGTCTGCGCACCGGCGTCATCCGTCGCCCGCGCAGTCAGAGTGTAATCCCCCGCCGCGACGTTTGACCACTGGATCGTGAACGGGCTCGCGGTGGCGCCCCCGATCAGCACCCCATTCGCGAAGAATTCCACCTGCGCGACCGTGCCATCGGCGTCCTGCGCGTCGGCGCTGACCAGGATCGGGGTGACCGGGAACTGGAAGCTCTCCCCGCTCACCGGGCTCGTGATCGCCACGCTCGGTGGGGCATTCGCCGCTCCCGTGGTGGGTTTGATCGAGACCGCGACGACCGCCCAGTCGCGGACGGAATTCAAGTCGTTGTCCGCGCCGAGCGTAACCGTGGCGGGCGCAGCAGCAGGCTGATACCAGGTCGAGAGCGTGGTGGTATCGCCCGAGCTCCCCGCGAAATTGTTGGTGGCGATCGCGATCTGCCCGCTGGGCAAGCCGAAGCTCGCCAGCCGATGGGTGCCCGCGGCATAGGCCCAGGCGTTCGGGGTGAGCGTTGTGATCGCGATCTTCATGTCGTCATCATCGGTCGCCGGCGGGCCGGCGTTCGTTGCCACCGCCTCAACGGCGCCGCTGCCGTTCGTCCCCGAAGTGTCCGCCCCGGCAATGCGGGTGGCGGAGGCGATCGCGGGCAGGCTATTGCCGGTAAGCGTCACCGTAATCGGGCCGCTCACAGGCGCGGCCCCCATCGCCCGGAAGAGGTTGACCCCGGTCTGGTTCTGGGCGTTATCGAGATTGGCGACCTCGACAAAGGTCAAGCCGTTGCCCGATACCGCGACCGGGCGCGTCTCGTCCCGGAGCGCTACCGCCACCAGGATGAGATCGTTGGCAGCAGGCGTCCAGGCGGGGAGCGTGATGGAGGCCCCGCTCGTGATGCTTGCCGTCACCGTCTCGCTCTGGGAGAGCGCCTGCCCGGCGCTGCCCGCGGGGCGGAGGGAAACGGCGACGACCGCCCAGTCCCGGTCGGAGTTGAGGTCGTTGTCGGCACCGAGGGTCACCGTCCCGGGGGTGGGAGCGGCCTCATACCAGGTGGAAAGCGTCGTCTTGTCGCCCGAGTCGCCCGCGACATTGTTGACCGAGATCGCGCTCTCTCCCGGGGGCACGGTGAAGGTCGCGAGCCGATGGGTGCCGGCGGCATAGGCGCGCGCGTTATTCGAGAGCGTCGTGATCTCGACCTTCATGTTGCGATCATCGGTGACGGGGGGGCCGGCTTCCGTTGCCACCGCCTCGATCGCCCCGCTGCCATTCGCCCCCGAAGTGTCCGCCCCCGATATCCGTGTCGCCGAGGCGACCACCGGCAGGCTGTTGCCGCTGATGGTGACCGTGATCGAGCCGGCAGTAGGCGATGCCCCCATAGCCCGGAAGAGGTTCACCCCGTAACTTGAGGCGCATTTTCCAGTCAGGGAGTAGAATTATCAACATCTGGTTTACATTGACGGCTGTAGCATGAACACCAGAGATCCGCACACGATTATCGAGAAACTCAAGAACCTGCCCCCGGAACGGGTGGCCGAGGTCGAGGATTTCGTCGATTTTCTGCGCACCCGGGACGGGCAGCGCGCGGGAGTGCGCGCTGCCGCCCGCGCCGCCGAGCCGGCGTTTGCCAAGATCTGGGACAACGAAGAGGATGCCGCCTACGACAAGCTATAGCTTCGGCGACATCGTTTTAGTCCCCTTTCCCTTCACCGATCAGAGCGCCATCAAGCGCCGCCCCGCCGTCATTATCAGCACCAGCAGCTACCACGCCGAGAGACCTGACCTGATCATTATGGCCGTCACCAGCCAGGTACGGCCAGCCGGCGTGATCGGAGAGGTCCAAGTCAAGGACTGGAAGAGCGCCGGCCTCATCAAGCCTTCGGTCGTGAAACCCGTGATCACCACCATCGAAGCCTCGCTCGTCATTCGGCGCCTCGGGCAGTTGAAAAAGGACGAACTGGAGGCGCTCCGCGAGGCAATCGCCAAGATCGTTGGCTGACACAACGAAGGCAGCACCGATGGCGCGGCCCCGCACCGCATTCTTCGTCTCCGACCGCACCGGCATCACCGCCGAGATGCTCGGCCACAGCCTGCTCACCCAGTTCGACAACGTGCGCTTCAACGAGGTGACGCTACCGTTCGTCGACACGGTGGAAAAAGCGCGCGAGGTCGTAGGCAAGATCAACGAACAGGCGGCGGCCGACGGCGAGCGCCCGATCGTGATCTCCACCCTCGCCCGCACCGAGATCGCGCAGGTCGTCGGCGAAGCCAACGCGCTGTTCCTCGACTGCTTCGAGATCTTCATCTCGCCACTCGAGCGCGAGCTGGGCTTGCGCGCCTCGCATGCCATCGGGCGCTCGCACAGCGTCGCGGATTTCGTCAACTACCACCACCGCATCGAATCGGTGAACTACACGCTCTCCCACGACGACGGGGTGTCGAACCGGGACCTCTCCGAAGCCGACGTCATCCTGATCGGGGTATCACGCTGCGGCAAGACGCCGACCTGCCTCTACCTGTCGATGCAGTACGGCATCCGCGCGGCCAACTATCCCCTGATTCCCGAGGATTTCAGCAGCATGCGCCTGCCGGCGCAGCTGCGGCCGCTCCGCGGCAAGCTTTATGGACTGACCATCCATCCGGAGCGCCTGCAGCAGATCCGCAACGAACGCCGGCCCGGCAGCCAGTATGCGACGCTCGCCAACTGCGAGTTCGAGGTGCGCGAAGCGGAAGCGCTGATGCGCCAGGAAGGCATACCCTTCCTCGATGCCACCAGCAAGTCGGTAGAGGAGCTCGCCACCACCATCCTGCAGCAAGCGAAGCTGGTGCGGCGCATCTACTGACGCAGCTGGCGCACCCGCTCGAACAGGCACACCGCGGCAGCGGCCGCGACATTGAGCGACTCGGCCCTGCCCGGCATCGGTATCGAAACCACCGCATCCGCAGCCGCGAGCAGCTTCGCGCTGAGTCCGGAGCCCTCGTTCCCGAACAGGAACGCGACCCTGCCCCTCAGGTCGACATCGAACACCGCGCGCGGCGCGAGCGCCTGGGTCGCGACCCGCGTGCCCTCGAATTGCCGCGCTGCCGCGACGAGGTCCGCTTCCTCGTGGATGCTTAATACGAAATGCGCGCCCATTCCCGCGCGCAGCACGCGCGGGGACCATGCGTGCACCGAGCCCTTCGACAGCAACACATGCCCGACGCCCGACGCCGCACACGAGCGCAGGATCGAGCCGAGGTTCCCGGGGTCCTGGAGATCTTCCAGCATCGCGCACGCGTCCATGCGCTGCGGCACAGCCTGGGGGCGCGGTGTCTCGACCACGGCGAGAATGCCGGTTGGGGTCGCGACGGAAGAGAGCGCCCCGAACAGGGGATCGCCGAGCACGACGATCTCCACGCCCTCCATTTTTTTGAGCAGCCCCTGCACTTCCGGATTCGCGAGCCCGGTGCGGCTGACCGCGATCGCCCGCGGCGTCCCGCCGCACTCCCGGTAGGCCGCGGCCAGGTGCACCCCATCGAGCACCGAAAGCCCCGTGCTCCTGCGCTCCCCGGACGACTGCACGAGCTTGCGCAGCGACTTGTAGCGCGGGTTGGCGGCGGAGCTGATTTGCTTCATGGAAGAAGCGCGCGCACGGGCGCGAAGCTGCGCCGATGCGCCGCGCACACCCCGTGCGCCCGCAGCGCCGCGAGGTGCGCCGCCGTGGGGTAGCCCTTGTGCCGGTCGAAGCCGTAGCGGGGATGGATCCGGTGGAGGGCGAGCATCTCCGCATCGCGCGCGACCTTGGCCAGGATCGAAGCGGCCGAGATGCCGGCGTGCGTGGCGTCTCCGCCCACGATGCCGCGCGCCGGGACCTCCAGCCGCGGGCAGTGCGGGCCGTCCACCTCCACCCCCGCGGGGACGATCGCGAGTCCTTCCACCGCGCGGCGCATCGCAAGGAGGCTCGCCTGCAAGATGTTGAGCGCGTCGATTTCCTCAACGCTCGCGCTCGCCACGCTCCATGCAAGCGCACGCGACGTGATCTCGCCCGCCAGCGCCTCGCGCCGGCGCGCGCTTAACGCCTTGGAATCCGCGAGTCCCGCGACCGGGCGCGCGGGATCGAGGATTACCGCCGCGGCGAACACCGGCCCCGCAAGCGGGCCGCGCCCCGCTTCATCGACGCCGCAAATGAGCGCGCCGCCACCCTTCATGCCGGTGCACCGTCGAGCAGCGGCAGGATCGCCGCAGCAGCCGCAGTCGGGGCGTCCCGGCGCAGCTCCGCGGCCATCTTTTCAAAACGCGCCTCGAGCCGCTGCCGCATCACCGGGTCGAACAGCAGATTGGTGACCGCCTGCGCGAGATTTTCAGGCGTCGCCTCCTCCTGCAGGAACTCCGGCACGATGAATTCACCTGCAAGAACGTTGGGCAGCGCGACGTAGGGGAAGTGAACCAAAGCCCGGTGGATGAGCGCGGAGAACGGTGCCACCTTGTAGGTCACGACCATCGCCCGCTTCAACAACGCCGCCTCCAGCGTCGCCGTCCCCGACGTGACCAGCACGACGTCGGCGGCGGCCATGGCCTCGTGCGCGTGGCCGAACATCATGCTCATGTTGAGCTCCCCCGCGGCGCGACGAAAGAGCGCGGCTTCGAAAATCTCCCGGGTCTCCCGGCTGACGAACGGGACGAGAAATTGCACGCCCGGGACAGCTTCGGCGATCTTCTCGGCCGTCGCAACGAACAAGCCGGCCATGCGCTTGAGCTCGCTGACCCGGCTTCCCGGAAGCAACGTCACGATCTTTCCCCCTGCGGGCAGGCGGAGCTGCTCGCGCATGGCGGCGGTTCCGGGGAAATTGCCGAGCTGGTCCGCGAGCGGATGCCCGACGTAGGCCACCGGCACTTGCGCCCGCTCGTAGATAGCTGTCTCGAACGGGAACAGCACGAGCATCTTGGACACCGCGCGCCGGATGGTGTGAATCCTGCCAGCGCGCCACGCCCAGATCTGGGGGCCTACGTAGTGTACCGTTGGCACGCCCGCGGACCGGAGCTTCAGCTCGAGGCCGATATTGAACTCGGGCGAGTCGATGCCGATGAAGAGCCGCGGTCGCTCGCGGAGGAACTGCGCCGCAAGGCGGCGGCGGATGCCGGCGATCTCGGGCAAATGGCGCAGTACCTCCACGATGCCCATGACGGCGAGCTTTTCCATCGGAAACGTCGCCTCGAAGCCGGCGCCCGTCATCCGGGGCCCGCCGATGCCCGTGAACCGCGCGTGGGGGAGCTGTCGGCGCAGAGCCTGGATGAGCTGAAAACCCAGCGCATCGCCGGACGGCTCGCCGGCGACCATGCCTATGGTCAGCGGCTCCATCCATCTCCAATCTCGGCTAACTGGTTGACAAACCAGTTACCGCTGTCCATTTCCCCTCTCCGCTCGGGAGAGGGGGAAGGGGTGAGGGCCCGAGCATCGTCAACGACTTTCACGATGCTCGTTAGCGGACAATGCCGCGCTCGGAAGTGGACAGGAAATCGAGCGTGACCCGGATCTCCGGGCATTCGGCCGCCTGCCGCGCGAGCCGCTGCTTCGCCTGTTCCAGCGTCAGACCGGAGCGATAAAGGGTCTTGTACGCCCGGTTCAGACGGGTGATGGTATCGGGCGTGAATCCGCGTCGTTTGAGACCTTCGGCGTTCAATCCGTACGGTTTCGCCGGATTGCCCGAAACGGTCACGTACGGCGGCACGTCCTGCCGCACCATCGAGCCGCCCCCGGTAATGCTGTGCGTCCCGACGCGGCAGAACTGGTGCACGGCGGTGAAGCCGCCGAGTATGGCAAAGTCGCCGACGTGCACGTGCCCGGCGAGCGTCGCGCCGTTGGCGAATATCGTGTGGCTGCCCACCTGGCAGTCGTGTGCGAGGTGTACGTATGCCATGAACCAGTTGTCGTCGCCGACCCGCGTCACGCCGACATCCTGCGGCGTCCCGCAGTTGAAGGTGCAGAATTCGCGGATGGTGTTGTCGTCGCCGATCTCGAGCCGCGTGGGCTCCCCCCGGTACTTCTTGTCCTGGGGCATCTCGCCGATGGACGCGAACTGGAAGATGCGGTTGCGCCGCCCGATCCGGGTGTGCCCGGTCACCACGGTGTGGGCGCCGATCGAGCATCCCGCGCCGATCTCGATATCCGGCCCGACGACGGCGTAGGGGCCGATTTCGACGTCCGGCGCGATCCGCGCGCGGGGGTCGACAATGGCGGTGGCGTGAGCCTTCACGGCCGGGACGGACGCCTCACGAGTGCGGCACCGGGGAGGTCCGCCCCTCCGCCTCCAGCAAGCGCACCGTGCACATCATCTCGGCCACCGCCACGACTGCATCCGCGACGAGCGCCTGTGCCGTGAACTTCCAGATGCCGCGGACGTGGCGTTCCAGCGTCACCTCCAGGCGCAGCGTGTCTCCGGGCATCACCGGCTTCTTGAACCGGGCATTGTCGATCCCGGCCAAATAGTAGACCAGGCGCTCGTCGGCCCGGTGCTGCTCGCTGTGAAACGTCAGGATCGCGCAGGCCTGCGCCATCGCCTCGATGATCAGCACTCCGGGCATGACCGGGTGATGGGGAAAATGGCCCTGGAAGTACGGCTCGTTGATGGTGACGTTCTTCAGTGCCGTCAAGCGCTTGCCCGGCTCGCAGGACACCACCCGGTCGACCAGCAGGAAGGGGTAGCGGTGCGGGAGATACTCGAGGATCTTGTTGATGTCCATGCCGCTCACGGCCTGCTCCTTTTCGGCTGCTTCGATTTTTTCTCCAGCTTGCGCACCCGCTGCGCCAGCTCGGCGAGGTGGCGGAGCTGGGCCGCGTTGCGCAGCCAGTCCCGGTGCGGCTCGAACGCGTAGGCCCCGGTGTAGGTTCCGGGACGGCTGATCGACTTGGTAATCAGCGTGTAGGTGGAAATTTCCACGTTGTCGGCGATCGTGATGTGCCCGGCAATGCCCGCGGCGCCGCCGATGCGGCAATGGCGCCCGATCTTCGCGCTGCCGGCGATGCCGGTACAGGCGGCGATCGCGGTGTGCGCGCCGATGCGCACGTTATGCGCGACCTGTATCTGATTGTCGAGCTTGACACCGTCCTCGATCACGGTATCGTCGAGCGCGCCCCGGTCGACCGTGGTGTTGGCGCCGATCTCCACGTCGTTGCCGATCACCACGCGCCCGGCCTGCGGCACCTTGACCCAGCGCCCCTCGTCCAGCGCGAGGCCGAAGCCGTCGGCCCCGATCACCACGCCCGAGTGCAGAATGCCGCGCTCGCCGATCACGCACCCGCGGTATACGGAGACGTTCGGGTAGAGCCGCGTGCCGGCCCCGATCACGGCGCCCTCCCCGACATAGCAGCCGGCGCCGATGGCGCAGCCCGCCCCGATCTCCGCGCCGCGCTCGACCACGGCGCACGGCCCGATCTCGGCGTCGCCGGCGATCCGCGCCGAGCCGTCGACGACCGCGCTTGGGTGCACGCCAGGCCGCGCCACTGGCGGCGGGTTGAACAGCGCTGACACCCGCGCGAAATAGGCATGCGGATTTGCGCACACGATCCGGGGCAGCTGCGTCGCGCCGCGGGCCGCCGGGCCCACGATCACCGCGCCCGCGCGCGTCGCCTTGAGCTGCGGCAGAAAGCGCGCATTGGCGAGGAAGGCGAGGCTGTCGGGAGCCGCGCTCTCCAGCGACGCAACGCCCCGCACCTCGAAGGCGGGATCGCCGGCAATCTCGCCGCCGAAGCGCCGGGCAAGCTCGCGCAGGCTGAAGGAAATGCGTCCGCTGTCTGTCATGGGCGCGGGACGCTGCCGGCCGCAGCAGTCGTACGCCGGCGCAGCGCGCAGTGCATGGTCGCCTATTGAGCCTTCGGTAAATGGGCGACAAACCATTTACCGGTGCCCATTTTCCCTCGCCACTCGGGAGAGGGGGAAGGGGTGAGGGGTCGAGCGTCGTCGCGCATTATCACGACGGTCGTCATTTGCCTTCGGCGAGCGCCTTGAGCACCCGGTCCGTGATATCGATACGCGGATTCCGATAGACCGCGTCCTGGACGATGAGATCGAATTGCTCGGCTTCGGCCATCGCCCTGATCACGCGGTTGGCCCGCTCCATCAATCCCTGTATCTCCTGGTTGCGCCGGATCGTGAGATCCTCGCGAAATTCCCGCTGCATGCGCTGAAATTCCACGTTGGCGCGCGCCAGCTCCTGCTCCTTTCCGCGGCGATCGCTTTCGGACATTGTCATCGCTTCCCTCTCGAGCTGACCCTTGAGTTCCTTGATCTGGGCCTCGCGACGTTGCAGCTCCTGTTGCCGCGGCGCAAACTCCTTCTCGAGCTGCTTGCTCGCGCGCTCCGCCGGCGCCGATTCGCGGCTGATGCGCTCCACGTCGACAAAGCCGATCTTCAGCTCTGCGGCCCCGGCGGCCCCCGCGATGGCGATCGCGAGCAGCACACCCGCTGTACTGTATATGTGCCTCAATGCCTTCTCCTTGCAGTAATGTCGCCGCGCCCCGCCTCGCGCCGTCGCCGTCAGAACGCTCCGCCGAACGTGAACTGGAATTCCTGCAGATCGTCGTCCGGCTGCTTGCGGATCGGAAGGCCAAGGCTGATCTTCAGCGGGCCGAGCGGCGACACCCACAGCAGCGCCAATCCGCCCGAAACCCGCAGCAGGTTTAGATCGATGGTGTCGCCGACGACGCCTGAATCGACGAACGCGCTCAATCTCACCGACCGGTCATTCTCCAGGCCCGGAAACGGAAACAGCAGCTCGGTGTTGGCCTGCACCTTGCGCGGCCCGCCCGTGGGATCGCCGTTGATGTCCTTGGGGCCTATTGTAAAGGACTTGAAGCCGCGCACCGAGTTGACACCGCCAACGTAATAATTCTTGAAGAATGGCAACGGCTTATCATTATAGCCGTCTCCGTATCCGGCCTCGCCATTCACCATCAAGCTGGTGAAGCGGGTCAGGGGGAAATAGCGCTGGTACTGATAGTAGAGCTTGTAGTATTCCAGGTCCCCGGCCGGCGTGCCGAGCTCCGCGTTCGCTCTATGGAGCGAGCCTTTGGTGGGGTAAATCCGGCTGTCGCGCTCGTCGCGTGCCCAGCCGGCCGTCAGGAACAGGTTGGTGTTCTGCGAGCCGAAGACCGCCACGTAATCCAGATAGCGCTGCGGGCTGTCGGGAAAAGTCGTGATGGTCGTGTCGTCATAACCTATGCCGTACTGAATCGTATCGATTTCGGAGACCGGGACGCCGAACCGCAGCTGCCCGCCCGCGGTCTTCGTCTGGTATGCGCCCAGGTCCCTGGCGTCGGGATCGAGTTCCCGGTAATAGATATCGAAGCCCTGGCTCACGCCGTCCACCGTGAAATAGGGGTTGGTGTAGGACAGCGAGTAGACCGTGTTGATCTGGCTCGTATTGACGTTGACCGAAACGTGCCGGCCGCTGCCGAAGATGTTTTGCTGTGCGATCGAGAAGGAAACGGTCACACCCTCGTCGCTGCCGAAGCCCGCGCCCAACAACACCAACCCGGTTGGCTTCTCGACGACCGAGAAGTTGACGTCCACCTGGTCGGTTGACCCCGGCACCGCAGGCGTCTCGACGCCGACCTCGGTGAAATAACCGAGCCGGTCAATGCGCTGCTTGGAGGCGGTGACCTTTTTCTGCGAGTACCAGGCGCCTTCCAGCTGGCGCGCCTCGCGCCGGACGACCTCGTCGCGCGTTCGGGAGTTGCCGGTGACGTTGACGCGGCGCACGTAGACGCGCCGTCCCGGATCGATGAGGAACGTGAACGCGACTTGGCGTTTTTCCCTGTCGAGGCTCGGCACGGCATTGACGTTGGCAAAGGCGTAGCCGTCGTCGCCCAGGCGGTCGCCGATCAACTTGGTCGACTCGGTCACGCGCTCGCGTGAGAACGTCTCGCCCGGCTTGACCAGTATCCGCTTGCGCACCTCCTCCTCCGGGATCAACAGCTCGCCCGCTACCCGCACATCCGACACGGTGTAGCGGCCGCCCTCGGTGATGCTGATCGTGATGTAGATATCCTGCTTGTCGGGCGTGATCGAAACCTGTGTGGAGTCGATCCGGAACTCGATATAGCCGCGATCGAGGTAGTAGGAACGCAGCCGCTCCAGGTCGGCGGAGAGCTTTTCCCTCGAATACTGGTCGTGCTTGCTGAACCAGGTCAGCAACCCCGGGGTGCGCAGCACGAACTGTCCCGTGAGCTCCTTCTCGCTGAAGGCCTGCGCGCCAATGATGCTGATCTGCCGGATCTTGGCGACCTGGCCCTCCTCGACATTGAAGTTGAGCGCGACCCGGTTGCGCTCAAGCGGCGTCACCGTGGTGTTGATGGCGGCCGCGTAGTAGCCGCGGCTCAGGTACTGGCGCTTCATTTCCTGCTCCGCGCGCTCGAGCAGGCCGCGGTCGAAAATGCGGCCTTCGCTGATGCCGATCTGGCGCAGCCCGTTCGTGAGCTCGTCCTTGTTGAACTCACGCAAACCAGAGAACTCGATCTGGGCGATTGACGGCCGCTCCTGCACCACCACCACGAGCACTTCGCCCTCGCGCTCCAGGCTGACGTCGCGGAAGAACCCGGTCGCGAACAGCGCGCGTATGGCCTGGGCCGCCTTCTCGTCGGTCAGGTTGTCCCCGACCCTGACCGGAAGGTAGCTGAACACCGTGCCGGCCTCGGTGCGCTGGATGCCCTCCACCCGGATATCGCGGATGACGAAAGGCTCAAGGGCGGCTGCCGCTGCCGCATGAAACGCGAGAAGCAGCAATGCTGCGCGGAACCGGCGCATGATGGAGCCCCTAACACGATGAAACACGCGTGCGTTGCGAGCCAAAATCGGTGATAACGCGAAGCGAGGTGCAGTCAATATGTCGATATTGGCAAGCCGAGCGACAAAGTTAGCGCCGATTTTAGCCGCAACCCCGGCGCAGGCATCTGAATTTCCAATGACAACCCAGGGGCTGGCACGAATTTTGGCCCATGGCTTTGTCGCAAGTCCCTTGCTTAGTCGGTCTAAGCGGCGGGCCTTGCTTCGCGCCCTGAGCCAAAATCGTGACAGCGCATCGCGCGTTTCATCGTGTTAGGGGCTCCTAGCCGCCGAGGAGGCGGTGAATGTCGTTATAGAGCGCGAAGGCCATCAGTGCGACCAGCAGCACCAGGCCGGCGTGCTGACCGATCTCGATGGCACGGTCCGAAACGGGACGACCCTGGAGAATTTCAATCGCATAGTACATGAGGTGCCCGCCGTCGAGTAACGGGATCGGAAGGAGATTCAGCACGCCGAGGCTGATGCTGATGAGGGCAAGGAACAGGAGGTACGAGGTGGCTCCGCTCTGCGCCGACTGCCCCGCGTAGTCGGCAATGGTGATCGGGCCGGAAAGATTCCGGAGCGAGACATCGCCAACGATCATCTTGCCGAGCATCCTCAGGCTGAAGACCGAGGTGTCCCAGGTCTTCTGAACGGCCCGGCCGAGGCTTTCCAGCGGCCCGTAGCGCACGTCGACGACCATGTCCGCGAGCGCCGACCGGTCGATTCTCGGCGCCGCTCCGATCCTGCCGAACTTTCCCCCGCCCTCGACCACGGTCTCGGGGGAGATTGCGATCGCTGGCTGCAGCGCGCCACCACGCCTGACCTCGAACACGAGTTGGGCGCCGGGGTGCGCACGCACGATTTTGACTACTTGATCCCAACTCTCGATGCGCTGATTGTTGATCGCCACGATCTCGTCGCCTGCCTTCAGCCCCGCGCGCTGGGCGCCGCCGCCGCTCACGACCTCGCCGATGACCGGCTTCAGCGGCGGCTGATAGCGCATGAGGCCGAGCGTGCGGAGGAAATCACCGTCGAGGTCGGCCGCGCTCACTGCGGAGAGGTCGAGGCGGCGCGCGGCGGTCCCGCCTCCGGCACGCGACACCGTGACCTCGATCGCGGATTTCCGGACGGCGTGTTGCAGGAGTATCCAGCGCGCGTCCTGCCAGCTCGCAACCGGCTCGTCGCCGATCCTGACAATGACCTCTCCGGCCGCGAAACCGGCGTGGTACGCGGGTGTGCCGGCGGGCGGCTCCCCGACTACGGGCTTCAAGCCGGGCACGCCGTAGACGAACAGCACCCAATAGAGCGCAATCGCCAGTGCAAAATTCGCCACAGGCCCCGCAACCACGATCGCGACCCGGCGCCAGACCGATTGCCGGTTGAACGCCCGCGGGAGCTCCGCGGTTGCCACCGGCCCCTCGCGCTCGTCCAGCATCTTGACGTATCCGCCGAGCGGGAAGGCGGCGATCACCCATTCCGTCGCGTCGCGCCCCAAGCGCCTTGCCCACAGCGGCCTGCCGAAGCCGACCGAAAAGCGCAAGACCCTGACCCCGCACGCGCGCGCGATGATGAAATGACCGAATTCGTGAACTACGATCAGGCAACCGAGCGCCACCACGAAGGCGGCGATGGTGATGAGCAGCGACATGTTTCAGGTGCCGTGAGTGGCGAGCGGGCGGCGCCCCGCCGCGCGCAGCCACCCGTCGGCGCGCTCGCGCGCGTCACGATCCGCTGCAAGCACGTCCTCGAGGTTGTCGACGGGGCGCCATGCCGTGTCCGACAGCACGGCCTCGATTACGGCCGGGATCTGCCGGAACCCGGCCGCTCCGGAAAGAAAGCTCGCAACCGCAACCTCGTTCGCCGCGTTGAGTGCCGCCGGCGCGGTGCCGCCCGCCGCGAGCGCTTCATAGGCCAGCCGCAGGCACGGAAACCGCTCGCGGTCGGGACGTTCGAAGTGCAGCGCGCCGATGCGCGCGAGATCCAGATACTCCACGCCGGCATCGATGCGGTCAGGGAAGCCGAGCGCGTAGGCGATCGGGGTGCGCATGTCGGGGTTGCCGAGCTGGGCGATGACCGATCCGTCGACATACTCGACCAGCGAATGGACCACGCTCTCGGGATGGATCACGACCTCGATCTGGTCTGCGCGCGCCCCGAACAGCCAGCGCGCCTCGATCACCTCCAGCCCCTTGTTCATCATGGTCGCCGAATCGACCGAGATCTTGCGCCCCATCACCCAGTTCGGATGCGCGCACGCCTGCGCGGGTGTCGCCTCCTCGAGCTGGCGCAGCGACGCCGTGCGGAACGGCCCGCCGGAGGCGGTGAGCAGGATGCGGCGCACGCCCGCGGTATCGGGACCGCCGCGCGCGCGCGGCAGCGCCTGGAACACGGCGTTGTGCTCGCTGTCGATCGGCAACAGCGTCGCACCGCTTGCGCGCACCGCGTCCATCAGCACCGCGCCCGCAGACACCAGTGACTCCTTGTTCGCCAGCAGGATTTTCTTGCCGGCGCGCGCCGCGGCAAGCGTCGGGCGCAGCCCGGCCACGCCCACGATCGCCGCCATGACCGTATCGATGTCGGGCAGGCTCGCGACCCGCTCCAGCGCGCCTGCCCCGCTCAGCACCTCGCAGCCGAGTCCCGCCTGCAGCAGGCGCCGTTGCAGATCGCGGGCCGGCGTCGGCTCCAGCAGCACCACGACGCGCGGCCGGAACGCGAGGCACTGCTCGTAGAGCGCCGCGGCCTGGTGACGCGCGGCGAGTGCCACCACCTCGAACCGCTCGGGATGGCGCGCCACCACGTCGAGCGTGCTGGTGCCCACGCTGCCGGTGGAACCCAGTATCGCGAGGCGTTTTTTGTCAGCCATGGCTCGAGGGCGGTCTAGCGGACACAGGAGAGCAGCAGGGCGGCAAACGGCATGCTCGAATTCAGGCTGTCAATCCGGTCGAGGACGCCGCCATGCCCCGGCAGCAGCGCGCCGCTGTCCTTCACCCCCGCCTGGCGCTTGATCCACGATTCGTACAGGTCCCCCACGATACTCATCACCGTGACGCCTGCGAACAGCAACGCGCCGCTCCACCCGCGCCATTCAGGCGTGAAGATCGACAGAGCGACATAATACACTGCCACTGCGGCACCGGCGCCCGCCACGCCTTCCCAGGTCTTGGCGGGACTGATCGCGGGCGCGAGGTGATGCCGTCCCCACGCGCGTCCCGCGAGAAAAGCCGCGGTATCGGCGATCCAGACGATGCCGAGCAGCGCGAGCAGCCGCTCCGGATCCGCCTGCAGGCGCGCGAGCGCGAGCCACGCCGGCACCAGCACGATCCACCCGGCGGCGGCAACCGCGAGCGGCGAGCGCACTTGCCAGCGCCGCATCATCCACGGCAGCGCAATCAGCACCCAGAACGCGACGCTCGCCCCGTAGACCGCGGCCTCCAGCGCCGGCTGCCGGCTCGCCCCCCCGCCCTCCTCTCCGGCAATTTGTCCGATTGCCCACGCCGAGACGAGCACGGCGCCAGAGAACAGCCCGCGCCGCGTCCCCCTGATGCCTGCCAGCCCGCCCCATTCCCAGCTGGCGAGCGCCAGCGCCGCCAGCAGCAGCGCAGCCCACCACCGGTTCGGCAGGAACAGGGCCGCCGCGATGCAAGCGGCAAGAAGGGTGAGCGCCGTGGCGAGCCGCGCCTTGAGCATACGTT
>Ga0214471_10000241_pt1 | contig 50219 bp, 38 predicted proteins | sample RVTome_5_FD_207665 | JGI IMG/M metagenome (GOLD analysis project Ga0214471, IMG submission 207665) | Soil microbial communities from uranium-contaminated site in the Upper Colorado River Basin, Wyoming, United States - RVT142D155 | ecosystem: Environmental > Terrestrial > Soil > Contaminated >... | reverse complement strand
AATCAAGTGCATGGGTATGCAATATTGAAGTTTATTTGGGAAGTAAGGTATCCAGTAATTACCTAGAAGAGAGAAGAGATTTGAAGTAGTAAAGAGAAGAAGTTTAGTTAATAGAATATTCTTAAGTAGGAAGTTTTAGTTGTTCTAGTAGTGTTGTGTAATAGTCAAATTTAGGTCCTAACAAAGGATAGTAGGGAATATGCCTAACCATATAAAGCAGAAGGTCGGCTTGTTCTGATTAGCCTGAGTAGTCAGCCCTGAGAAACTGCTTCTTTTGTATCCACACCATAATTAATCACTCTCGACTGCTATTAAATTGACATTTGATGATGGATCACCCATCCCAATGGAAATTATTTTACAGGAGATAGTCATGTTAGTGTAGTAGCTGAAAGATACACCGGTTCAGAAATTATATCCGTCAGCATCAGGGCTTATTGCATGGAGATCAAAGATAGTAGAGATGTAGTTACACTATCTATAGAGGAAAATCAAATAGTGCCACTAGAAGAACTTGCTAAGAGATTGAATTCTATCTATAACATCAAGAATAATACTACTTGGAACATTAGTAAGAATAATGATAATAAAAAGTATAAGGTCCACCCATACATCACGAAGAGGAAAACTCGTAAATACGAGCAAACACCACATGAACTCTGATGGTGGTTCATGGTTGCTGATATCGAAACGCTTCCCTATAAAATTGGAAATCAGAATGTTAAATCACATGTAGCTTATACTGCAGGCTATATGTTAGTTACTCCGGGTGTCAAACCAGATAAGCGGCATATTATCAAGTTCTACGCAAATGACTATCACTATTATGTGATCGAGAATGATTTCCTAGAAAGGAGCACGAAGATGCTATCAGATATGATTACGAGGGTGATAATATTATTTAGTCTCAAAAAAGTGAGAAGATCGAAACTTCTATCATAACTTAGCTAGGTTCGATGGATTAATAATCCTGCGTCATTTTTGAATCACCATAAAGAATATATCGTTAAACCTAACCGGTTATAGTAGGTACGAAACAAATTTACGAGATAGCGGTCTATACCCCGAAGTGCCAGGTTGCTTTTGAAGATCCGTGACTCATTACTCCTGTTACCAGGCAACAATATTTAAAGGATCTAGGGAATTGTTTATGCCCATAGTACGGGAATAAGGGGATCATTTCCAAAATTTTGCCTAGGCAAGATATGCCCTATTTGCAAGATGGAACACCTGTTGATATGGTCTTCAATCCCCTAGGAGTACCCTCACGAATGAATGTGGGACAAATATTTGAAAGCTCGCTCGGATTAGCAGGGGATCTGCTAAAGAAACATTATAGAATAGCACCCTTTGATGAGAGATATGAGCAAGAGGCTTCAAGAAAACTTGTGTTTTCGGAATTATATGAAGCCAGTAAACAAACAAAAAATCCATGGGTATTTGAACCCGAGTACCCGGGAAAAAGCAGAATATTTGATGGAAGAACAGGAGATCCCTTCGAACAACCTGTTCTAATAGGGAAGTCCTATATTTTAAAATTAATTCATCAAGTTGATGAGAAAATCCATGGACGTTCTACCGGGCCCTACTCACTTGTTACCCAACAACCCGTTAGAGGAAGAGCCAAACAAGGGGGACAACGAGTAGGAGAAATGGAAGTTTGGGCTTTAGAAGGATTTGGTGTTGCTCATATTTTACAAGAGATACTTACTTATAAATCTGATCATCTTATAGGTCGCCAAGAAATACTTAATGTTACGATCTGGGGAAAAAGAGTGCCTAATTACGAGGATCCTCCAGAATCTTTTCGAGTGCTCGTTCGAGAACTACGATCTTTGGCTCTAGAACTGAACCATTTCCTTGTATCTGAGAAGAACTTTCAGGTTAATAGGGAAGATGTTTGATCAGAATAAATATAAATTCTTTTCTTATTTCTATTTTATGATTGACCAATATAAACATAAACAACTTCAAATTGAACTCGTTTCCCCTCAACAAATAAAGGCTTGGGCTAACAAAATCCTACCTAATGGGGAAGTCGTTGGCGAAGTCACAAGGCCCTCCACTTTTCATTATAAAACTGATAAACCAGAAAAAGATGGATTGTTTTGCGAAAGAATCTTTGGACCCATAAAAAGCGGAATTTGTGCTTGTGGAAATTCTCGAGCGAGCGTAGCTGAAAACGAAGACGAAAGATTTTGTCAAAAATGCGGGGTAGAATTTGTGGATTCTAGGATACGAAGATATCAAATGGGATACATCAAACTGGCATGTCCAGTGACTCATGTGTGGTATTTGAAAGGTCTTCCTAGTTATATCGCGAATCTTTTAGATAAACCCCTTAAGAAATTGGAAGGCCTAGTATACGGCGATTTCTCTTTTGCTAGGCCTAGCGCTAAAAAACCTACTTTCTTACGATTACGAGGTTTATTCGAAGATGAAATTTCATCCTGTAACCACAGCATTTCTCCATTTTTTTCTACCCCAGTCTTTGCAACATTTCGAAATCGGGAAATTGCGACAGGAGCAGGTGCTATTAGAGAACAATTAGCAGATTTGGATTTGCGAATTATTATAGAGAATTCCTTGGTTGAATGGAAGGAATTAGAAGACGAGGGGTATAGTGGAGATGAATGGGAAGATAGAAAAAGACGAATAAGAAAAGTTTTTTTAATTAGACGAATGCAATTGGCGAAACATTTTATTCAAACAAATGTAGAACCAGAATGGATGGTTTTGTGCTTATTACCGGTTCTTCCTCCCGAATTGAGACCCATTGTTTATAGGTCTGGGGATAAAGTAGTGACTTCGGATATTAATGAACTTTATAAGAGAGTTATCCGTCGGAACAACAACCTTGCCGATCTATTAAAAAAAAGTGAATCAGCGCCAGCAGATTTAGTAATGTGCCAGGAAAAATTGGTACAAGAAGCCGTGGATACACTTCTTGATAGTGGGTCTCGCGGGCAACCGACGAGGGATGGTTACAATAAAGTATACAAGTCACTTTCAGATGTAATTGAGGGTAAAGAGGGGAGGTTTCGCGAGACTCTGCTTGGGAAACGGGTCGATTACTCGGGGCGTTCTGTCATTGTTGTGGGTCCTTCGCTTTCATTACATCAATGTGGATTACCTCTAGAGATAGCAATAAATCTTTTTCAGCTATTTGTAATTCGCGATTTAATCACGAAACATGGTACTTCTAATGTCAGGATTGCTAAAAGGAAAATTTGGGAAAAGGAACCCATTGTATGGGAAATACTTCAAGAAGTTATGCAGGGGCATCCTGTACTGTTGAACAGAGCACCTACCCTGCATAGATTAGGCATACAGGCCTTCCAACCGACTTTAGTAGAGGGGCGTACTATTTGTTTACATCCATTAGTGTGTAAGGGTTTCAATGCGGACTTTGATGGGGATCAAATGGCTGTTCATCTACCTTTATCCTTGGAAGCTCAAGCAGAAGCCCGTTTACTTATGTTTTCTCATATGAATCTCCTGTCTCCCGCTATTGGAGATCCTATTTGCGTGCCAACCCAAGACATGCTTATCGGACTTTATGTATTAACCATTGGAAATCGTCGAGGTATTTGTGCAAATAGATATAATAGTTGCGGAAACTATCCAAATAAAAAAGTAAATTACAATAATAATAATTATACGAAAGATAAAGAACCCTATTTTTCTAGTTCCTATGATGCACTGGGAGCTTATAGACAGAAACAAATCGGTTTAAACAGTCCCTTGTGGCTCCGATGGAAACTAGATCAACGCGTCATTGGATCAAGAGAAGTTCCGATTGAAGTTCAATATGAATCTTTTGGGACTTATCATGAGATTTATGCCCACTATCTAATAGTCGGAAATAGAAAAAAAGAAACCCGTTCTATATACATTCGAACCACTCTTGGTCATATTTCTTTTTATAGAGAAATAGAAGAAGCCGTACAAGGATTTAGTCGGGCCTATTCATACACTATCTAAATCTAAACAAGGAAGTTAGATTCGGCGATGCCCCTTTCGGGGGGCATTCCGATTTCGCTAGTACCATCTTTTTTGCCGCGCAAATTCAGATTGAGATTGAGGAAAGGGGGTAAATTAAGTTTTCGAATCACTGACTCAGGCCTATTGTCGAATCCTACTCAGAAATTGTCGAATCCTACTCATTCAAAAAAGGGGGTACTTATGTATGGCGGAACGGGCCAACCTGGTCTTTCATAATAAAGAGATAGACGGAACTGCTATGAAACGACTTATTAGCAGATTAATAGATCATTTCGGAATGGGATATACATCCCATATACTGGATCAACTAAAGGCTCTGGGCTTCCATCAAGCCACTACTACATCGATTTCTTTAGGAATCGAGGATCTTTTAACAATACCCTCTAAAGGATGGTTAGTCCAAGATGCGGAACAACAGAGTTTTCTTTTGGAGAAACACTATTATTATGGGGCTGTACACGCAGTAGAAAAATTACGCCAATCCGTTGAAATATGGTATGCTACAAGTGAATATTTGAAACAAGAAATGAATTCGAATTTTCGGCTAACGGATCCTTCTAATCCAGTCTATCTAATGTCTTTTTCAGGAGCCAGAGGAAATGCATCTCAGGTACACCAATTAGTAGGGATGAGAGGGTTAATGGCGGATCCTCAAGGACAAATGATTGATTTACCTATTCAAAGCAATTTACGCGAGGGACTTTCTTTGACAGAATATATAATTTCCTGCTACGGAGCCCGCAAAGGGGTTGTAGATACTGCTGTACGAACAGCGGATGCTGGATATCTTACACGCAGACTTGTTGAAGTAGTTCAACATATTATTGTGCGTAGAAGAGATTGTGGTACTATCCGAGGTATTTCTGTGAGTCCTCAAAATGGGATGACAGAAAAACTTTTTGTCCAAACACTAATTGGTCGTGTATTAGCAGACGATATATATATTGGTTCACGATGCATTGCTGCTCGAAATCAAGATATTGGAATTGGATTAGTCAATCGATTCATAACTGCCTTTCGAGCACAACCGTTTCGGGCACAACCAATATATATTAGAACCCCTTTTACTTGCCGGAGCACATCTTGGATCTGTCAATTATGTTATGGGCGGAGTCCCACTCATGGCGATCTGGTCGAATTGGGAGAAGCTGTAGGTATTATTGCGGGTCAATCAATTGGGGAGCCAGGGACTCAACTAACATTAAGAACTTTTCATACTGGTGGAGTATTCACAGGGGGTACTGCCGACCTTGTACGATCCCCCTCGAATGGAAAAATCCAATTCAATGAGAATTTGGTTCACCCCACACGTACCCGTCATGGGCAGCCTGCTTTTCTATGCTATATAGACTTGCGTGTAACTATTCAGAGTCAGGATATTCTACATAGTGTGAATATTCCGTTAAAAAGCTTGATTCTAGTGCAAAATGATCAATATGTAGAATCCGAACAAGTAATTGCGGAGATTCGTGCCGGAACATCCACTTTGCATTTTAAAGAAAAGGTACAAAAGCATATTTATTCCGAATCAGACGGGGAAATGCACTGGAGTACTGATGTTTACCATGCGCCCGAATATCAATATGGTAATCTTCGTCGATTACCAAAAACAAGCCATTTATGGATATTGTCAGTAAGTATGTGCAGATCCAGTATAGCATCCTTTTCGCTGCACAAGGATCAAGATCAAATGAATACTTATTCTTTTTCTGTTGACGGAAGATATATCTTTGACCTCCCAATGGCTAATGATCAAGTAAGCCATAGACTGTTGGATACTTTTGGTAAAAAAGATAAGGAAATTCTTGATTATTTAACGCCAGATCGAATCGTGTCCAACAATCATTGGAATTTTGTCTATCCTTCTATTCTTCAAGATAATTCGGATTTGTTGGCGAAAAAGCGAAGAAATAGGTTCGTCATTCCATTACAATATCATCAAGAACAAGAAAAAGAGCTAATATCCTGTTTGGGGATTTCGATTGAAATACCCTTTATGGGTGTTTTACGTAGAAATACTATTTTTGCTTATTTTGACGATCCAGGATACAGAAAAGATAAAAGGGGTTCAGGAATTGTTAAATTTCGATATAGGACCCTAGAGGAAGAATATCGGACCCGAGAGGAAGAGTATAGGACTCTAGAGGAAGACTCAGAGGACGAATATGAGAGCCCAGAGAACGAATATAGGACTCTAGAAGACGAATATGAAACCCTAGAAGAAGAATATGGGAATCCAGAGAACGAATATAAAACTCGAGAGGACGAATATGGAACTCTACAGGAAGAAGAATATGGGAGCTGTGAAGATGGCTCAGAGAACGAATATGAGGCTTTAGAAGAAGACTCAGAGGAAGACTCAGAGGACGAATATGGGAGCCGTGAAGATGGCTCAGAGAACGAATATGAGGCTTTAGAAGAAGACTCAGAGGAAGACTCAGAGGACGAATATGAGAGCCCAGAGGAAGATTCTATCTTAAAAAAAGAGGGTTTTATTGAGCATCGAGGAACAAAAGAATTTAGTCTAAAATACCAAAAAGAAGTAGATCGGTTTTTTTTCATTCTTCAAGAACTGCATATCTTGCCGAGATCCTCATCCCTAAAGGTACTTCACAATAGTATTATTGGAGTGGATACACAACTCACAAAAAATACAAGAAGTCGACTAGGTGGATTGGTCCGAGTTAAGAGAAAAAAAAACCATACGGAACTAAAAATCTTTTCCGGAGATATTCATTTTCCTGAAGAGGCGGATAAGATATTAGGCGCTAGTTTGATACCACCAGAAAGAGAAAAAAAAGATTCTAAGGACTCAAAAAAAAGAAAAAATTGGGTTTATGTTCAACGGAAAAAAATTCTCAAAAGCAAGGAAAAGTATTTTGTTTCAGTTCGACCTGCAGTCGCATATGAAATGGACGAAGGGAGAAATCTAGCAAGACTTTTCCCGCAAGATCTCCTGCAAGAAGAGGATAATCTCCAACTTCGACTTGTCAATTTTATTTCTCATGAAAATAGCAAGTTAACTCAAAGAATTTATCACACGAATAGTCAATTCGTTCGAACTTGCTTGGTAGTGAATTGGGGACAAGAAGAAAAAGAGGGGGCTCGTGCTTCCCTTGTTGAGTTAAGAACAAATGATCTGATTCGCGATTTCCTAAGAATTGAGTTAGTCAAGTCCCTTATTTCATACACAAGAAGAAGGTATGATAGGACAAGTGCAGGACCGATTCCCAATAATAGGTTAGATCGCAACAATACCAATTCCTTTTATTCCAAGGCGAAGATTCAATCACTTAGCCAACATCAAGAAGCTATTGGCACCTTGTTGAATCGAAATAAAGAATACCCATCTTTGATGATTTTGTCGGCACCCAACTGTTATCGAATTGGTTTATTCAAGAATTCGAAATATCCCAATGCGGTAAAAGAATCGAATCCTAGAATTCTTATTCGAGATATTTTTGGTCTCTTAGGCGCTATTGTACCTAGTATATCGAATTTTTCTTCATCTTACTATTTATTAACACATAATCCGATCTTGTTAAAAAAATACTTGTTCCTTGACAATTGGAAACAAACCTTCCAAGTACTTCAAGGGCTTAAATACTCTTTAATAGATGAAAATAAAAGGATGTCGAATTTCGACAGTAACATCATGTTGGATCCATTCCATTTGAATTGGCACTTTCTCCATCATGACTCATGGGAGGAGACATTGGCAATAATTCACCTTGGACAATTTATTTGCGAAAATGTATGTCTATTTAAGTCGCACATAAAAAAATCTGGTCAAATTTTCATTGTTAATATGGACTCCTTTGTTATAAGAGCAGCTAAGCCTTATTTGGCCACTATAGGAGCAACTGTTCATGGTCATTATGGAAAAATCCTTTACAAAGGAGATAGGTTAGTTACCTTTATATATGAAAAATCGAGATCTAGTGATATAACGCAAGGTCTTCCAAAAGTAGAACAAATATTCGAAGCGCGTTCAATTGATTCACTATCGCCGAATCTCGAAAGGAGAATTGAGGATTGGAATGAGCATATACCAAGAATTCTTGGGGTTCCCTGGGGATTCTTGATTGGAGCTGAGCTAACCATCGCCCAAAGTCGTATCTCTTTGGTTAATAAGATCCAAAAGGTTTATCGATCCCAAGGGGTACAGATCCATAATAGACATATAGAGATTATTATACGCCAAGTAACATCAAAAGTACGGGTTTCCGAAGATGGAATGTCTAATGTTTTTTTACCTGGGGAATTAATAGGACTATTGCGAGCGGAACGAGCAGGGCGAGCTTTGGATGAATCGATCTATTATCGTGCAATCTTATTGGGAATAACAAGGGCTTCCCTGAATACCCAAAGTTTCATATCCGAAGCAAGTTTTCAAGAAACTGCTCGAGTTTTAGCAAAAGCTGCCCTACGAGGTCGTATTGATTGGTTGAAAGGCCTGAAAGAAAACGTAGTTCTGGGGGGAATTATCCCTGTTGGTACCGGATTCCAAAAATTTGTGCATCGTTTCCCACAAGACAAGAACCTTTATTTCGAAATTCAAAAAAAAAATCTATTCATGTCGGAAATGAGAGATATTTTGTTTCCCCATACAGAATTAGTTTCTTCTGATTCTGATTCTGACGTAACAAACAATTTCTATGAGACATCAGAACCCCATTTACTCCCATTTATCCGATTTAAGGATATATAAAGCATATAAAGCAGATTTTTTTACTTTAATTGAAACTATACTTTTGACCTTAGAATGCTAACAGGTCTGATTTTAGATTTTGTATTTTCATATTTTACTAAATAAAAATAAAAGAAGTCAGTTAATTTATTAAGGCTGTGTTTATATCATGTATTAATGGCCAATTCTGAGTAGAAGGTTCCATCGGAACAATTATTATTTATTTCAAGATATTTCGGCTCTTTCTTAATCTTCAAAAAGAAATCAATTCCGTAATGGTAAGACGAAAAAAAGAAAAAAAAAAGGAAGTGTGGAAAAAATGACAAGAAGATATTGGAACATCAATTTGAAAGAGATGATAGAAGCGGGAGTTCATTTTGGTCATGGTATTAAGAAATGGAATCCTAAAATGGCCCCTTACATCTTGGCAAAGCGTAAAGGTACTCATATTACAAATCTCGCTAGAACGGCTCGTTTTTTATCAGAAGCTTGTGATTTAGTTTTTGATGCAGCAAGTCAGGGAAAAAGCTTCTTAATTGTTGGTACCAAAAAAAGAGCAGCAGATTTAGTAGCATCAGCTGCAATAAGGTCTCGTTGTCATTATGTTAATAAAAAGTGGTTCAGTGGTATGTTAACGAATTGGTCGATTACCAAAACTAGACTTTCTCAATTTAGAGACTTAAGAGCGGAAGAAAAGATGGGGAAATTCCACCATCTCCCAAAAAGAGATGTGGCAATATTAAAGAGAAAATTATCTACCTTGCAAAGATATCTCGGCGGGATTAAATATATGACGAGGTTGCCTGACATTGTGATCGTCCTTGATCAGCAAAAAGAGTATATAGCTCTTCGGGAATGCGCCATTTTGGGGATTCCTACTATTTCTTTAGTCGATACAAATTGTGACCCAGATCTCGCAAATATATCGATTCCTGCCAACGATGACACTATGACTTCAATTCGATTGATTCTTAACAAATTAGTATTTGCAATTTGTGAGGGCCGTTCTCTCCATATAAGAAATCTTTGATTAAGATTAAGAAGAATAGTGAATTCTTAAGCAACTACGTAGATTTATGGGATCAGTTACTATTTTTTTTGTTTTGCATAGATAAAAGAAAGGGAATATTGATATATATTAGAGGGTATTGATATATATTATCATTTGATGTGATTTCTTGGTATCCTAAATATAAGATTAATACTTCAAGTTGCTGAGTTGAGAAAGAGATGGTTGAATCAAAAGAATTCCTTTTTTGAAGTTTAATTTTTATCAGAGGACAATATGAATATTACACCATGTTCCATTAAAACACTCAAGGGGTTGTATGATATATCAGGCGTAGAAGTAGGCCAACACTTCTATTGGCAAATAGGAGGTTTCCAAATTCATGCCCAAGTACTCATCACTTCTTGGGTCGTAATTACTATCTTGCTAGGTTCAGTTATCATAGCTGTTCGGAATCCACAAACCATCCCAAGCGACGGTCAGAATTTCTTCGAATATGTCCTTGAGTTTATTCGAGATTTGAGCAAAACTCAGATTGGAGAAGAATATGGTCCCTGGGTTCCCTTTATTGGAACTATGTTCCTTTTTATTTTTGTTTCGAATTGGTCGGGTGCTCTTTTACCTTGGAAAATTATAGAGTTACCCCATGGGGAATTAGCAGCGCCCACGAATGATATAAATACTACTGTTGCTTTAGCTTTACTCACATCAGCGGCATATTTTTATGCGGGTCTTAGCAAAAAAGGATTGAGTTATTTCGAGAAATATATTAAACCAACCCCAATCCTTTTACCAATTAACATCCTAGAAGATTTCACAAAACCATTATCGCTTAGTTTTCGACTTTTCGGAAATATATTGGCGGATGAATTAGTCGTTGTTGTTCTTGTTTCTTTAGTCCCCTTAGTAGTCCCTATACCAGTCATGTTTCTTGGATTATTTACAAGCGGTATTCAAGCTCTTATTTTTGCAACGTTAGCCGCAGCCTATATAGGTGAATCCATGGAAGGTCATCATTGAATTGACTAATTTTCGAAATAGTCTTTTTTTTTAGCTTAGCCCAATTCATGCATGGTTGCAGATAATCATCCTGGTTAGAAAACTAACTAGTTCGAAATCCTTAATGTCTATAAGACAGTCATCTTTTGTGCGGCTTTCTAAGGATTCATTTTAGAATTGGATTCAATAGAAAATAAGAAAATATGCAAACAAAATAGAAGAAACAAATGTATATAGAATTTTATTTATTTCTAAGTTAGATTAGATTCATTATCGAATCCGATATATAGAATTCCGGAATTGGATTCCATATCCAGTTCTATGCAGCATATTGTTATCAATTGTATATCTTGATTTGATTCCTATTGGATTTGGATTAGTTCGATTTCAATAGGGGTTCTTCCTGTATTTCGTCTTTTATTATGGATTAGATGAAGGGAAAAAATGGGAACTCAAGGATATCGAAGAGTAAAAAAAGATGGAATGAAAGGGTGGTTGGTTGGAAAGAAAGAGAAATAGAATAATGAAAAGCATATGGATTTACACAAACCTCTAATGATTAGAAACTAAAAACGAGATCTCGAAGTAGTTCGGACGATTTAGATTATCATTTCAATTTGTACTTTTTAGTTACTTCTACCCAATAGAGCTTAGAAGTTAAAAATAATAATTTCTTGGTTGATTGTATCCTTAACCATTTCTTTTTTTTTTGACACGAGGAACTCACCATGAATCCACTAATTGCTGCTGCTTCCGTTATTGCTGCTGGATTGGCTGTAGGGCTTGCTTCTATTGGGCCTGGAGTTGGTCAAGGTACTGCTGCAGGACAAGCTGTAGAGGGTATTGCGAGACAGCCACAAGCAGAAGGGAAAATACGAGGTACTTTATTGCTTAGTCTAGCTTTTATGGAAGCTTTAACAATTTATGGACTGGTTGTGGCACTAGCGCTTTTATTTGCGAACCCTTTTGTTTAATCCTAAAAAAGAAAATAAGTCCTTTAAATTAGATACTTTTTTCTTTTTTTAGTAAATTGGTATTTGCTTCTGTAATTCCAAGTATATCAATACTTTTATTTATTATATTATTTTATTCCAGGAATTTTTTATTTATCGGGACAGACAATACCCCGGGAAGGGTTGATTTGAGCATGATCAATTTAGGTAGAAGATATGCTCGCCCTCTTCCTTCCCGTCCTTAGTTTAGGATCTTTTTCCTTTTATTTTAGGAATTTTGGGAACATTTTAACAAAGGAGATCTTTCACAGGTCAAACGAGACCTAAGACTTAATCTAAAAGAAATTATTAGATTGAATCTATTTGCATTAAAAAAATTGCATTAAAAAAACCGATAAAAAAAGGGCGAGCGAAGTAAGTGATCGAAAAACTTTCTTCTTTGTTCGTCCTATCTATAAGAGGAGAGCATATGAAAAATGTAACCCATTCTTTTGTTTTTTTAGCTCACTGGCCATTCGCTGGGAGTTTCGGGCTTAATACCGATATTTTAGCAACAAATCTAATAAATCTAATTGTAGTGGTTGGCGTATTGATTTTTTTTGGAAAGGGAGTGTGTGCGAGTTGTCTATTTCAAGAATAGATTGGATCTATCCGGCTGCACATTAGAATATTTTTTAGTATTTTTGTTTTGGGATAAATAAGAAAAGAAAAGGTGCACGATCTCCACGAATTACTTCTGAATAACTTCAGAAATCATATGGAAGAACCATAGCATTTCGCGACTCATTGGTAAATTTACTTTGATTCTCTATAGACCAATAATGTGAGACCATTAACACGGTTAAAGCTAAACTGCTTGAAGTCCAGGCAAAAAGGGGTACTCTTTCTACAACTATATTAGTATCGAAATGCTTTATTAGTATCCAAATGCTTTAAACGGGAAATAGCTAGTGTAGAATTTATCTGATATAGAACACTCATATCGATAAAATGGTTTGAACTATTTACTAGAAGGGCACCCTGCCCTTTTTCCAATGCCGAATCGACGACCTGTGTATAAAAAAAGCGAAATTTTTTGGATTTAAGGAAAGAAAAATAATTCTAGCAATTTTCATTTTCCATTTATTTACTTCGTTTTTCTTAATGAAATTGTTAACTAACAGAGCAAACACAAATAAAGAAACAACTTTGCTGACCATGATAGATTTTTATCTAGTCGGAAGAGTCCTCTTAATATTTATCTAGTCTTATATACGTTTTGGTTTTGGTATATTGAAATACAAAGAGAAAAGAGGATAGAGGATAGGCTCATTACATAAAAAAAAAAGGAGCGTGAGAGCCAAATGAATCGAAAGATTCATGTTTGGTTCGGGAAGAGATCATAAAAGTTGTAAACTTCATAGCAAGATAATCTACTTTCATTAAAAGATTTATTAGATAATCGAAAACAGAGGATCTTAAGTACTATTCGAAATTCGGAAGAATTGCGTAGAGGGACCCTTGAACAACTCGAAAAAGCTCGACTTCGATTACAGAAAGTCGAACTAGAAGCATATGAGTATCGGATGAATGGATACTCTGAGATAGAACGAGAAAAAGCAAATTTGATTAATGCTACTTCTATGAGTTTGAAACAATTAGAAAAGTCTAAAAATGAAACCCTTTATTTTGAAAAACAAAGAGCGATGAACCAGGTCCGACAACGGGTTTTCCAACAAGCCGTACAAGGAGCTCTAGGAACTCTGAATAGTTGTTTGAATACCGAGTTACATTTCCGTACGATTCGTGCTAATATTGGCATTCTAGGGGCCATAGAATGGAAGAGATAATTTAAATTTATTAGGCCTTGAACTTCTACTTTCGTTTATAATTTAGGCATTATTTTTCCCCTTGCTTCCGAAAAAAAAGATTCAAGAAACACTAATGGCAACCCTTCGAGTCGACGAAATTCATAAAATTCTCCGCGAACGTATTGAACAATATAATAGGAAAGTAGGAATTGAGAATATCGGTCGCGTAGTTCAAGTGGGGGATGGGATTGCTCGTATTATAGGTCTTGGTGAAATAATGTCAGGTGAATTAGTCGAATTTGCAGAAGGGACTAGAGGTATTGCTCTGAATTTGGAATCCAAAAATGTTGGGATTGTATTAATGGGCGATGGGTTGATGATACAAGAGGGAAGTTTTGTAAAAGCAACAGGAAGAATTGCTCAGATACCCGTGAGCGAGGCTTACTTGGGTCGTGTTATAAATGCTCTCGCTAAACCTATTGATGGGAGAGGCGAAATTATCGCTTCGGAATCTCGCTTAATTGAATCTCCTGCTCCGGGTATAATTTCCAGGCGTTCCGTGTATGAACCCCTTCAAACAGGGCTTATTGCTATCGATTCGATGATCCCCATAGGGCGCGGTCAGCGAGAGTTAATTATTGGGGACAGACAGACTGGCAAAACAGCAGTAGCCACAGATACAATTCTCAATCAAAAAGGGCAAGATGTAATATGTGTTTATGTAGCTATCGGTCAAAGAGCATCCTCCGTGGCTCAAGTAGTAACTACTTTCCAAGAAGAGGGGGCCATGGAATACACTATTGTAGTAGCTGAAATGGCGGATTCACCCGCTACATTACAATATCTCGCTCCTTATACGGGAGCAGCCCTGGCTGAGTATTTTATGTACCGCAAACGGCATACTTTAATAATTTATGATGATCTCTCCAAACAGGCACAAGCTTATCGCCAAATGTCCCTTCTATTAAGAAGACCCCCCGGCCGCGAAGCTTATCCAGGGGATGTTTTTTATTTGCATTCACGCCTTTTAGAAAGAGCCGCTAAATTAAATTCTCTTTTAGGCGAAGGGAGTATGACCGCTTTACCAATAGTGGAGACTCAATCTGGAGACGTTTCTGCCTATATTCCTACTAATGTAATCTCCATTACAGATGGACAAATATTCTTATCTGCGGATCTATTCAATGCCGGAATTCGACCTGCTATTAATGTGGGTATTTCTGTTTCCAGAGTAGGATCCGCAGCTCAAATTAAAGCCATGAAACAAGTAGCTGGCAAATCAAAATTGGAACTAGCTCAATTCGCAGAGTTATTAGCCTTTGCACAATTCGCCTCTGCTCTCGATAAAACAAGTCAGAATCAATTGGCAAGGGGTCGACGATTACGGGAATTGCTTAAACAATCCCAATCAAACCCTCTACCAGTGGAAGAGCAGGTAGCTACTATTTATACCGGAACGAGAGGATATCTTGATTCGTTAGAAATTGAACAGGTAAAGAATTTTCTGGATGAATTACGTAAACACCTAAAAAATACTAAACCTCAATTCCAAGAAATTATATCTTCTAGCAAGACATTCACCGAGCAAGCGGAAATCCTTTTGAAGGAAGCTATTCAGGAACAGCTTGAACGGTTTTCCCTTCAGGAACAAACATAAATATAGCATGTCTACTCTACTCTTATTAGTATAACTCGTGTTAGTAGACGAGGAATCATTGAGAAAGATTTTTCATTTGATTCATGCACAAAAGTTTTCTTCGTTTTTAGTATAGTTATTTAAAGAATAGATAGAAAAAAGATTAAAGAATAGATAGAAAAAAGATTGCGTCCAATAGGATTTGAACCTATACCAAAGGTTTAGAAGACCTCTGTCCTATCCATTAGACAATGGACGCTTTTCTTTTTATTTTATTCTTTCTTTTTTTTCCAGAACAAGAGAAAAAAAAACTGTTAGACCAAAACTCTTTTAGGAAAGAAAAACAAATCCATATACCATATACAAATGGATGATACATATATCATAAAGAAAGAATATGGAGTGGGCAGTAGGTATTGAACCCGTAACTCCAAGATTATGAGCTTTGTGAGCTACCACGCAGCTCTACCTTCTTAAACTAAAGAGCGGGGAACTAGTAGATAAAAGGGAGTTGGATACGCCCTCTACCATATCTATACAAATAGAATAGTCCATTTATACAGAATGGTAAAGAGGGCTCTTCTACGATCATCAATTCCAGAAAACCATACAAATATGAAAGGGTTTTTTATCCTTACCAACTAGATCTTGTTGCACCCGGTAACAAACATGCATAAACCATTTCTCGAAGTATGTGTCCGGATAGCCCAAAGTCTCGATAGTTAGCTCTAGGTCTTCCGGTTAAAAAACAACGTCGATGGAGGCGTGTAGGTGCACTATTACGTGGTAGGGATTGCAATTTTTCTTGCATTTTCGTTTTTTCGCTCAAACTCAAAGGGGAAACTTTGCTTCTTATTTTTTTTTTTGAGGATCGACGAATCAAATGATATTTTTGTTCTAATTTCTGCCGCTTCTTCTCCCTCTGAATCAAACTTTTTTTTGCCATAATGTGCCGTTCCTATTATTATAAAATATCTGGTTCTAATCCTAGATGAAAAAATAAATAGAAAAAAATCTAAGAAGGGGGATCCTCCCTCTCCATCAAGAGTAATGAACTAGGTTCTGATACAGTATAAAAAAAATTAACTAAATTAACCAAACTTGCCTGATGTTGAGGCAATCAAGAAAGCTGCATAAGTGAATATATAACCCACGGAAAAGTGGGCTAATCCAACTAATCTTGCTTGCACAATGGAAAGAGCCACGGGCTTATCTCTCCAGCGAATTAAATTAGCCAAAGGTGTGCGTTCATGAGCCCATGCTAAAGTCTCGATTAATTCCTGCCAATATCCACGCCAAGAAATTAAGAACATAAATCCAGTAGCCCAAACAAGATGTCCAAATAAGAACATCCAGGCCCATACCGATAAACTATTCATCCCAAAAGGATTATATCCATTGATAAGTTGTGAAGAGTTTAACCATAGGTAATCTCTTAACCATCCCATCAAATAAGTGGAAGATTCATTAAATTGTGAAACGTTGCCCTGCCATAATGTGATGTGTTTCCAATGCCAATAAAAAGTAACCCATCCAATGGTATTTAACATCCAGAAAACTGCCAAATAAAACGCGTCCCAAGCAGAAATATCACAAGTACCGCCGCGCCCTGGGCCGTCACAAGGAAAACTATACCCGAAATCCTTTTTATCCGGCATTAATTTGGAACCGCGTGCATCTAAAGCACCCTTTACTAAAATCAATGTAGTTGTATGCAAACCTAGAGCAATAGCATGATGAACCAAGAAATCTCCGGGTCCTATTGTTAGGAAAAGCGAATTACTATTCTCATTAACAGCATTCAACCATCCGGGCAACCATATGCTTCGACCTGCATTGAAAGCGGGGCCATTCGTTGAAGATAAGAGTATATCGAACCCATATGTCGTCTTACCATGAGCAGATTGTATCCATTGGGCAAATATAGGTTCGATCAAGATTTGCTTTTCTGGAGTACCAAAAGCAAGCATGACGTCGTTATGAACATAAAGGCCCAAGGTATGGAATCCTAGGAAGAGGCTAGCCCAACTTAAATGAGATATGATAGCTTCTTTATGGTCTAACATTCTTGCCAATACATTATCTTCATTCTGTTCCGGGTTGTAATCCCTAATGAAAAAAATAGCTCCATGAGCAAAAGCCCCTGTCATGATGAACCCTGCAATGTATTGGTGATGAGTATATAAAGCAGCTTGAGTAGTAAAGTCTTGTGCTATGAATGCATAAGCAGGTAAAGAGTACATATGTTGAGCTACTAAGGAAGTAATAACCCCTAAGGAAGCTAGAGCAAGACCTAATTGAAAATGAATCGAATTATTGATTGTATCATAAAGGCCTTTATGCCCACGTCCTAATCGACCTCCCGGAGGAGTATGTGCTTCTAAAAGATCTTTGATACTGTGCCCAATTCCGAAGTTAGTTCGATACATATGACCAGCAATGAGAAAAATAAATGCAATAGCTAAATGATGATGAGCAATATCGGTCAGCCACAAACTTTGTGTTTGTGGATGGAATCCCCCAAGAAGGGTTAGAATGGCAGTTCCCGCTCCTTGAGTGGTACCAAATAAATGATTACTCGAATCAGGGTTTTGGGCATAAAGATTCCACTGACCCGTCAGAAGGGGACCCAACCCCTGAGGATAGGGTAATACATCTAAGAAATTATTCCATCGAACGTACTCCCCCCTGGATCCGGGAATAGCAACATGAACTAAATGTCCTGTCCAGGCCAAAGAACTTACCCCGAAAAGTCCTGACAGATGATGATTGAGACGAGATTCCGCGTTTTTGAACCACGAAAGGCTTGGCTTCCATTTGGGTTGTAGATGTAACCAACCCCCTATTAAGGATAGCGTAGAAAGAAATAATAGAAAAAGAGCTCCAGTATAAAGATCTTCATTGGTGCGCAATCCAATTGTATACCACCACTGATAAACCCCGGAATAGGCGATATTCACTGGACCGGCAGCACCTCCTCGAGTAAAGGCTTCCACGGCGGGTTGACCAAAATGAGGATCCCAAATCGCATGAGCAATAGGTCTTACGTGTAAAGGATCTTGTATCCATGATTCAAAATTTCCTTGCCAAGCTACATGAAACAGATTTCCGGACGTCCATAGAAAGATTATTGCTAACTGCCCAAAGTGAGAAGCAAAAATGTTCTGATAAAGACGTTCCTCAGTAATATCATCATGACTTTCAAAATCATGTGCGGTAGCAATACCAAACCAAATACGACGAGTAGTGGGGTCCTGAGCTAAGCCTTGGCTAAACCTGGGAAATCTTAATTCCATAATGCCTTTCAAATCCTCCTAGCCACTATCCTACTGCAATAATTCTCGCTAAGAAGAATGCCCATGTTGTGGCAATTCCACCCAGAAGGTAATGGGTTACTCCTACAGCACGTCCTTGTATAATGCTCAAGGCTCTAGGCTGAGTAGCAGGAGCAACTTTTAATTTGTTATGAGCCCAAACGATAGATTCAATGAGTTCTTGCCAATAACCACGGCCACTAAATAAAAACATTAAACTGAAAGCCCAGACAAAATGAGCGCCTAAGAAAAAAAGACCATATGCAGATAATGAAGAACCATAAGACTGAATTACTTGGGATGCCTGTGCCCACAAGAAATCTCGGAGCCAACCATTAATCGTAATGGAACTCTGTGCAAAGTTCCCCCCTGTGATATGAGTTACTATCCCTTGATCACTTACAGTACCCCAAACATCCGACTGCATTTTCCAACTGAAATGGAAAATGACTACCGAAATTGCATTGTACATCCAGAATAGACCTAAGAAAACATGATCCCAGGCGGAGACTTGACATGTTCCCCCTCGTCCAGGCCCGTCGCAAGGGAATCGAAAACCAAGATTTGCTTTATCAGGTATCAAACGGGAACTACGAGCAAATAAAACACCTTTCAAAAGTATTAATACAGTCACATGGATGGTAAATGCGTGAATGTGATGGACTAAAAAATCTGCGGTTCCTAATGGAATAGGTAACAAAGCGACTTTGCCGCCTACAGCTACTAACTCGCCACCTCCCCACGTTAAGCTGGTACTTGTTGTTGCACCAGGAGCTGTTACGCCAGGCGCCTCAGCATGGATATTTTGTACCCATTGAGCAAAGATGGGTTGTAATTGTATGGCGGTATCCGAAAACATATCTTGGGGACGGCCTAAAGCACTCATGGTATCATTATGAATGTACAAGCCAAAACTGTGAAAACCTAGAAATATACATACCCAGTTAAGGTGGGATATGATTGCATCGCGGTGTCTAAGGATGCGATCTAATAGATCGTTGTATCGAGTAGTTGGATCATAGTCTCTTACCATAAAAATGGCTGCATGTGCAGCAGCACCAACTATTAGAAATCCGCCAATCCACATGTGGTGTGTGAACAAGGAAAGTTGTGTACCATAGTCAGTAGCTAGGTATGGATAGGGGGGCATAGAGTACATATGATGAGCTACAACAATAGTTGTAGAGCCTAGCATAGCTAGGTTAAGAGATAATTGAGCATGCCATGACGTTGTTAGGATTTCATAGAGACCCTTATGGCCTTGTCCTGTAAATGGGCCTTTATGAGCCTCCAAAATATCTTTAAGTCCATGACCAATACCCCAGTTGGTCCTATACATATGACCAGCGATCAGGAAAAGAATAGCAATAGCTAAATGATGGTGCGCAATATCGCTCAGCCATAGGCCACCGGTTATTGGATCTAGTCCTCCGCGAAAAGTAAGAAATTCTGCGTATTTGGACCAATTCAAGGTGAAAAAGGGCGTTGCCCCTTCGGCAAAACTAGGATAAAGTTGAGCCAAAAGGTCACGATTCAAGATAAATTCATGAGGAAGTGGTATCTCTTTAGGATCAACCCCAGCGTCAAGAAATTGGTTAATCGGTAAAGATACATGGATTTGGTGTCCCGCCCAAGAAAGAGACCCAAGTCCTAATAACCCCGCTAAGTGGTGATTCAACATGGATTCTACATCTTGGAACCAGGCCAATTTGGGAGCGGCTTTGTGATAATGGAACCAACCAGCAAAAAGCATTAACGATGCAAAAATCAATGCACCGATTGCGGTACAATAGAGTTGTAACTCACTGGTTATTCCAGATGCTCGCCAAATCTGAAAAAAACCGGAGGTTATTTGGATTCCTCGAAAACCCCCGCCTACATCACCATTCAAAATTTCTTGCCCTACTATTGGCCAAACTACCTGAGCACTGGGTCCAATGTGAGTAGGATCGCTTAGCCATGCTTCATAATTGGAAAAACGGGCACCGTGGAAGTACATGCCACTCAACCAAAGAAAGATAACGGAGAGTTGACCGAAATGAGCACTAAAGATTTTTCGAGAGATCTCTTCCAAATCACCGGTATGACTATCGAAATCGTGAGCATCAGCATGTAGGTTCCAGATCCAAGTGGTAGTATCGGGGCCCTTAGCTATTGTTCTTGAGAAATGCCCGGGTCTGGCCCATTCCTCAAAAGATGTTTTTACAGGATCCCTATCCACAACAATTTTAACTTCTGGTTCCGGCGAACGAATAATCATTAAGTCCTCCTCTTTCCGGACAAGACATACAAAGAGACCCGCCAACTGTCTTTTTAGTGAATCTTTGAAGGATAGATATTATGATTAGTCCTTTTCTTTACTATCTACCGCCCTTCTATTTTTTTTTAGTTATTCACTGGAGCAATTATATATTGAAGTCAATCCGAGGCAAGTGTTCGGATCTATTATGACATAAGGATTAGGTGCCTAACGGACATTGGTTATCCTGGAAAATTATTTCCCGACGTAACAAAAAAAGATTTTTTTTTACGTTTTAATTTAAGAAGTTAGTGTATTTTTTTTTAGGGTATAAGCCCTACATCTACTTTCCTTGAGTGAGCTTAATATAAATATTTTTTTTTTTCGATTCCAAATTCCAAGAAACTCATTATGAAATATGATATAAAATCGAAATGATATAAAATCGAAGGTAGAAGAAAGGGATATAATGAAATTCTTGATTCGATCTTCCTACCAAAATTATTTGATTAATGGATCACCAACCAAACCGCCCATTTTATGAAAATGAAGAGTGGTCTTATTCAAATTCAAAGCGCTTCGTAATCTTCAACCAGTTCTGTGCTTCAATATAATTTCCCGGAGTAAGCGCTATAGCTTGTTTCCAATACTCAGCAGCTTGATCAAACCAAGCTTCCGCAATTTCCGAATCGCCCTGTAGAATGGCCTGTTCTCCTCGGTCGGAATAGGCAGTTCCTTCCCCTAGAACCGTACTTGAGAGTTTCCTACCTCATACGGCTCAGAAATTGCTATCTTAATTTCCCCTATCTTAACTGAATTCCATTTCTTAAAAATCGATCCAATTTCTTCTTGGGTTAAGCAGAAGAAGTTAATTACCTAAGTTTCAAACCCTAATTTTGATCAATAATCAGTTTGATCTTTTCTCCCACCTTCAGAAGAATGAAGCATAGATAGACCTATATCCTTCGTTCGAATTTTCTGAAAGGTAACTATCTCGGTTTCGTGTCTTTCATATATGAAATTTCTATAGAATCCTTGAAAAAGACTTTTTCCCATAAGGAAGAAAAAAGAACTTACTATCTTTGGGATCTGATACTACACCGCTGCTTAATCCTTTAGTGGATCGGCTCTATTACATAAGCAGATTCCTAAATTTTGCCCCATATCATGGTATAATTAAGCAGTTTTTTTTTTTAGTTGTATCGACCCAGTCGCTCACTAATTGATCTTTACGGTGCTTTCTCTATCAATTTGAGACTTTATCCATAGAGTAGTAGTATAGGCTCGACTTTCTTCTTATTTTGATTCTCGTGAAGTGTTCTTCCTTCCTACAGCTGATAGGGCAAAATCATTGTTTTGACGATCCCTATGTAGAAAGCCCTTTTTCTAGTATTTACTAGAAAATTTCATCTTTTTTTCTTCTTTCTTTCTATAGTGGAGATAGTCGCACGTAATGACAGATCACGGCCATATTATTAAAAGCTTGCGGTAAGAAGGGGTTTCGTTCTAGCGCCCGGAAATAATATTCCAAAGCCTTTGTATGCTCTCCATTGCTTGTGTGTATAAGGCCGATGTTATATAGTATATAACTTCGATCATAGGGATCAATTTCTAGTCGCGTAGCTTCATAATAATTCTGCAAAGCTTCCGCATAATTTCCTTCGGATTGAGCCAACATCCGTTACGGTCGTTCATTCTATTCAAAAAATCTCCGTTCCAAAACCGTACATGAGGTTTTCATCTCATACGGCTCCTCCCTTCTGTACATAGTACTAAGCAAAAAATCTATAGAATCAAAATAGAATTAGTCCCATCTCATTATGGACCGAAAGGGGCTGGTATTTTTCCAAGAAATCTCTAGCCAACCTTCCCCTAAGAGGTTTTTCTTAACACCAATGAATTTGATTAATGCTAGAGGAAAACGATAGCTCCAGGAATTTCTTTGTTCTCAACGCCTCCTATTTAGAGGAATTAGCCACTTCAACGACCTTTGATGGTTATAAGGGTATCCAAGGTACAAACCTGATGGTTGTTTGCTATCCCAACCATTCTTCCCAATCCTGATACCGATCAGGAAAGGGTTCATTTCTAACAAAGTTTTTCTCTTGTTGATTCCTATTTCGAGGTGTAGTGCTTTTCTCCCCTATGCTGCCTATTGGTCCTAGGATTAGCCTGTAATACAGAACCTATCCTGTAGGTGTAACCTTTCGCTCAATACTCAAATCTACAATTGAAGCATCTAAGGCCACATCAATCGAGGATACACGACAGAAGGAATTGGTAGTTCACCTCACCTTCCCCAAGCGTGGGTTTCCTTTACTAATTTTGTTCTCTCTATGCGAACCCTCTCTCTTTCTCGTAAGACTGAGATGTAGGTAGGGCTAAAAAAAAAAAAAAAAAGAGTCAAATCGCACCATCTCTATAATAAGTAAATGCCCTTTTTTCCCCTGAGGTTGTCGGAATTATTTGCAATAAAATATTGGCTACAATCGAGGAGGTCTTATCAATGAAATTTCCATTTATACGGGATCTAGGCATAATTCCCAATCCATTCTATATAGAATTCTTTTCATTCTATCACAAAATAACATAAAAACTTATAAATCGCTCCATTTGGACAAGAAGAGATATGAAATGTTTGACTAAGATTGGATTTCATTCCACTTTCCTATTTCTCAACAACAACTTCTGTGATCAGCTATTTCGCGTTTTCAAAGTCATTAATTATCCCATACCCTTTTTTATTTAGATTGTATGGCGTAACATACCTTATGCAAATAGAATTCTAGGGTTCCTTGGTTCCTTTATTTTCTTATGGAATAATAAGGATTTTTCTATTCTCTTTTTATTTGGGTTTTCCCCAAAGAAAAACTTTTGAGGGAGCGGAATTCCTAGTAAAAAAAAAGGATCCTTACACTTAGATAAAAAAAAGAATTTTTCCAATAGAGCCGTGGAATCCCCGAACGGTTGTGGCTGTACCTGTACTGCAGGAATACGAAAACTCGCTATTTACTCAGTTTATTTTCCATAATAAGATTATGTAGGAGAGATGGCCGAGCGGTTTAAGGCGTAGCATTGGAACTGCTATGTAGACTTTAGTTTACCGAGGGTTCGAATCCCTCTCTTTCCGTTTCTCTTAATTCATCAACGTTACCCATCACAATGTATCAAATCAAATAACAATTTATTTGAGCAATAATACCTTTATTTAATAGAATTCTCTAAAGCAAATTACTTTGGTATGTAAAATATAACAAAAAAGAAAAAAGATCCTAAGGTTAATCTATTTCTGCTAGGTGAATGGGAAAATACGAATTAAGAGCCTTAGGTCGATTTAGTTCGGGGAAAGGGAAAAAAAATTCTATGAACCTTTCCTTTTGCGTTAAGCTCAAGTCTGACGAGAGTAATATTCTACAACTAACAACTCATTTATTTTCAGACCGACCCACTTTCTATCTAGGATTTTTTGTACTAGTCCTTTATATTGCAATGTATCAACCGTCAAATGCTTTGGCAATTTGCCCGGATCGGATGAAGCAATAGAATTTTGAACCAGACGTTTTGATCTTTGGTTATCCTTCGTAGTAATAATATCTCGGGGTTTGCAACGAAAACTTGGTATATCAACTATACGACCATTAACTAAAATATGTCTATGATTAACTAATTGCCGGGCCCCAGGAATGGTTGAAGCCATACCCAATCGAAAAACTATATTATCCAAACGCATTTCAAGTAATTGTAGTAAAACTTGACCTGTTGACTTTTTTGCTTTTCCAGCGATATGTACATATCTAAGTAATTGTCGTTCTGTCAGACCATAATGAAAACGCAATTTCTGTTTTTCTTGAAGACGAATACGATATTGCTCTTTTTTCCCAGAATGGAATTTCTTTTTCAGATTACTTCCGGATTTAGGCGTTTTTCTAGTGAGTCCTGGTAAAGCTCCCAGACGGCGTATTTTTTTTAAACGAGGTCCTCGATAACGGGACATGAAGACTCCTTTTTTTATTGAAATTACATTTTACACAATAAATTTCATTGTATTTACATTACGGAATACATCGAAATTAAAACTGAATTAAACTAAAGGATAAACAGAGTAAAATCTACTAAAGTACCACAAAAAATGGAATTTCATCAACATCTGGATTTTTTGTATATATATTATTTATTTTAATGTTTTGTATCTAGCAAAATTGTAAGGTAGAACGACGTAATGGACTCTGGATTCTCTATTTAATTCGGAGAAAAAAAAAGAGATTTTTGTTCATGGAACATCAATAGAGAAAAAAGCCGACTATCGGATTTGAACCGATGACCCTCGCATTACAAATGCGATGCTCTAACCTCTGAGCTAAGTGGGCTTACATAACAGAAATAGTGTAACAAATAGAATTATATATAGGAAATCCGTAAAATGGCAGATCTTAATTATTAATCTTAGTTATTAACTAGTTCGAAATTGGAAATTCTACTTAGAAAAAAAAAAAGAATGAATACCAAGCGTTATAGTATGATTTTGAATATTATAAAAAAGGAAAGAAGGGGGTGGGGGCGAGAAAACTTTTGGATATATTGATTCCGATTGAATTGCAAATATATCAACGGTAGAATCAATTCAATTCTGAATTGCAATAAGCGGGGTCTCTTGAATAGAGACGAGCTGCTAGACTACGTCGAATAATGAATTCAATGATTCAAAAAAAAAACTAAGAGATGTAGGAAATTACACAAGGAATCCAGGTTTCAAAGAAAAAAAAGGACAATGGGGATATGGCGAAATCGGTAGACGCTACGGACTTGATTGTATTGAGCCTTGGTACGGAAACCTGCTAAGTGGTAACTTCCAAATTCAGAGAAACCCTGGAATGAAAAATGGGCAATCCTGAGCCAAATCCCTTTTTTGAAAAAACAAGTGGTTCTCAAACAAGAACCCAAAGGAAAAGGATAGGTGCAGAGACTCAATGGAAGCTGTTCTAACGAATCGAGGTGTAATTACGTTGTGTTGGTAGTGAAACTCCCTCTAAATTACTAAATTAGACAAAGAAGGGCTTTATACATCTAATACACACGTATAGATACTGACATAGCAAACGATTAATCACAGAACCCATACCATAATATAGGTTCTTTATTTATTTTTTAGAATGAAATTAGGAATGATTATGAAATAGAAAATTCAGAATTTTTTTAGAATTATTGTGAATCCATTCTACTCGAATATTGAGTAATCAAATCCTTCAATTCATTGTTTTTGAGATCTTTTAAAAATAGGATTAATCGGACGAGGATAAAGAGAGAGTCCCATTCTACATGTCAATGCTGACAACAATGAAATTTCTAGTAAAAGGAAAATCCGTCGACTTTATAAGTCGTGAGGGTTCAAGTCCCTCTATCCCCAAACCCTCCTTTATTCCCTAACCATAGTATTTATCCTCTTTTCTCTTTTATCAATGGGTTCAAGATTCATTAGCTTTCTCATTCTACTCTTTCACAAAGGAGTGCGAAGAGAGTTTAATAGATCTTATGCTATTCATTAAATAGATTTCTTTTTTTTTTTTTTTAGAGTATCCGCAAAGAATCTCCATTATTAATTAAATTTATAAGTATTATTAAGTAAGCCATCCACAATGCATAGGACTATCCCCCCCATTTCCAAATTAGGAATGGAATACTTTATTGATTTTTTAGTCCCTTTAATTGACATAGATGCAAATACTCTACTAGGATGATGCACAAGAAAGGGTCAGGATAGCTCAGTTGGTAGAGCAGAGGACTGAAAATCCTCGTGTCACCAGTTCAAATCTGGTTCCTGGCACAGAAAAAAAGGATCTACCGAATAGATATTGATACAAATACCTCGAGATGCGTTGGGGTATATTCATTAATAATCTAGATAGTATACACTAAGTAGATAAATCTCTAAACACTTCTTTTTAATAAAAGGGTTAAAATCTCAGGTTCTTTTCTTTCAGGTTCTTTTCTTTATAGTATAGAAGGAGGTGAGATTAGGTGCCCTTTGCTTCGCTTCATTTTTGCATTTCTTATGAATTTTGTATTCCGCTATTCCGAAGAATATTTTTTTTTTCTTGATACTTACTTTCCTAGTTGTTCTAAATAATGTGCGCGGTACAAAGTTCGTGGTAAGAACTTCTTTGAGTCATTGTATTTTTCTGTTCATACGAAGGAAATGAATATGTGATTTTTCAAATTGGAAAATCGAAATGAAGCCCTTTTTTGATCAGCCTATCTGGACCTTTTTGCTTTTTGTATAATAGGAAGTAATTAGAATATAATAGGTATTTCGTTTCGTCTAGGAACAGAATAGCAAAATATTCCGTGACTTGAATAAAATCTAGAGTTGTATAAGTGAGCATGAATTTATCAATATAATATATTGAATCTAAAATTGCATCATGAATTTATCAATATAATATATTGAATCTAAAATTGCATCTTGACCTTGACATTCAGGAATATATTCCATTCCATGTTATGGAATTAACATTCAATGAGCATCTTGTATTTCATAGAAATTAGGGGTTATATAGTCCTTACGTAAGGGCCAGCCTATCCAACTTTCAGGCATTAAGATACGTTTAAGGCGCGGATGATTATCATAAGAAATTCCCACCATATCATAAGATTCGCGTTCTTGAAAATCGGCACTTCTCCAAACCCAGAAAACAGACGGGATTCTAGGATTATCCTTTTGGGTAAAGACTTTTATACATACTTCTTCTGGGTTATCTATACCATACTGTATTCTCGTAAGATGATACACGCTAGCTAAAGATCCACCGGGTGCTACGTCATAAGCACATTGGGAACGTAAATAATTGTAACCATATACATATAAAATGACAGCAATGGAATCCCAATCCCCTGCTTTTATTTGTAAAGTCTCTATTCCTCGGTGATCGAAGCCCAAAGATCTATGAACCACCTCATGTTTGACTAGCCAATTAGATAACCACCCCTGCTGCATTGTCTTGATCTCCCCCCCCTTTTTTTTTGTATAAATATTTCACATTTCAAATGTAAGTTTGAAAGATTGCACTGCTCTTTCTTTTTCTGCACAAAAGAACCCCTCTTAATTCACTAATTTGGAGGAAGATACTGGACTTTTGGACTTGAAAAAAGTTTCAGAAGATATATCTAAAGTAGATGGTGATTGATAGAGCAATTCTTGCTCGTAAGTTCCGGTATGAGTACTGCGCCGAACATAAAGTTTGTGACTGGTAGTAAAACATCGATTTTTCTTTTGACTTTGACATAGAGTTCGATCCTCAACAATTTCTCGCGATATCTTCTTACGAAGTTTTGTTAGGGCATCTATAACAGCTTCGGGTTTAGGTGGGCAACCCGGCAAGTAGACATCCACAGGAATTAACTTATCAACTCCTCGAACAGTACTATAGGAATCCGTACTGAACATTCCCCCTGTAATAGTACAGGCTCCCATAGCAATGACGTATTTTGGTTCAGGCATTTGCTCATATAATCGCACTAAAGAGGGAGCCATTTTCATTGTTACCGTACCGGCTGTTAAAATTAGGTCCGCTTGCCTAGGACTTGATCTTGGTACCAATCCATAACGATCAAAGTCGAATCGTGAGCCTATTAATGAAGCAAATTCAATGAAACAACAACTGGTACCATATAGAAGGGGCCATAAACTGGAGAGTCTTGACCAATTCGAAAGATCATTTGGTGTAGTTGAAATAACGGAATTGGAACTTGTTTGGTCAAGTAACGGAAACTCAATCAAACTCATGGCTGTCTCAATGGAATCTTTTCCTTCTTTTTTTTTTTTGTCTGAATATTCAGTTAAGACCATTCCAAGGCTCCTTTTCGCCATGCATAAACTAAACCAACAACTAGGATAAGCACGAAAATGAAAGCTTCGATAAAAACGGATACACCCAATACGTCAAAACTCATTGCCCAAGGGTAGAGAAAGACCGTTTCCACATCAAAAACAACAAAAACTAGCGCAAACATGTAATAGCGTATTCGGAATTGTAACCAAGCACCTCCCATGGGTTCTATACCCGATTCATAACTAGAAAGCTTCTCTGGTCCTTCACTAATCGGGGCTAAAAGCCCTGAAATCCAAAATACCAAAATAGGAATAAAGCTTGCTATTATTAGAAATGTCCAAAAAATATCATATTCGTGAAGCAGGAACATAAATGTACTCCCATTAATGTGGAATAGGCGGAACTGAAATTAGTCAATTCAGTTGGCATTGTCAATTTATCCAGAACTTCTCTCTTTTCCTCGGTGAAACAAGAATCTCTTTTGCTCAAACCAAAGAGTGCTTACTTTAGCTTTTGTTTCTTTTGTGCCATGTCTTCCTTAAGGATTCATCCAATGGAATCCCCACTATCTTTCTTTTGGATTTCCATTCTATTTAGATATGGTATAGACCTAATTCTTATATAAAGAAAACTCTTTTTCTTCACTTTGTCTCGTTTTCTCTAGAATCTCTAGAAAAAAAGAATTGCTCTATCCTTTATTTAAGGATAGTCATAGACTATTAAATAAAAAAGAAAATACTTTAATTTAATTAGATTAGAACCTAATTAAAATAGGATTACTAATGTATGCAGCCTAATGAGGAATAATACTAAAAAAAAAAAAAGAACTCTATTTCAGAATTATGAAACAGAATATCCTGTTTTATTATTTAGTCCTTCTTTTTATTTTCTTTCGATTTTTTCTATTTAAAGTAGATCTATTTAGATAATGTATATTTTTACATAATTTAGATAATGTATATTTTTACATAATGTATATTATAGTAATATACTTCAAACAAAATAGGAATTCGCAAAATGTAGAAAATCGTTGCAATCATTATAGGAAAGTCTAGGGACTTAGGGCATATCCTATTTTATTTGAAGAAGGATGGAATTCAAATCAGATAAGGGATCTTTCCTTCTATTCAGATAAGGGATCTTTCCTTCTATTGATTTGATCGAAATTCTTTTTTCTTTTACTGTCTCTATGATTTTCGATAAATAAGCCTATGGTAATGCTTTTCTCTCTATTCTAGGTCGCAAGCGACCGTCGAGTCTATAAACAAGTACTAATAAGGAAAAGAAAACTATACTAAAGGAAACATAGGATATCTATCCTAAAATCGAAAAAAAAAAGACATATATATTAGTAGGGCTATACGGATTCGAACCGTAGACCTTCTCGGTAAAACAGATCAAACGGATTATTATCGAAATGATTCGAACTGTTTCAAAGACCCAACATGCATTTTTCTGCATTGGGCTCTTTCATCAACTGATGTAAAGATCAGTTAATCCGCCATAGTTTTTCTTTACGGAAAGATAATAAGATGGCTCCCTGTGCTCTGATTGATTTATTTGTATTATGATCTATCTAGGAGCAATACCAAAGTGTTTCAAAGGAGGATTACCTTGACTTAGGTTTGCCTCCGGCCTAAATTAAATCAACCTAAGTGAAATGGAGTCTCTATCGTTCCGCTGCAAGAGTTGACTATGAGACTTCATACACCTTAAAGTTCATAGAACGAAAAGAGGTTTTTTGGAGGCCCTTATCCTCATTATGCCTAGCATTGAGTGGGCTGGATATTTACCTTATCAACTAGCAAATCAATAGGGGTTCTATTTGATTAGGCACCAGAATTGGCACCCGAATCGGACTGAACCGACTGTTTGTCAGGCTACTGTTCTCCTATTCTCTCGAATCTATGAAGTAAGACATTGATTTTGCAATAAGGTCAATTATGTTCATTGCATAATAAATTCCCTTGAAAAGCATTGGCGCACGTGTAAGCGAGTTGCTCTACCGAACTGAGCTATAGCCCTTGTCAGAGATATCTTAACATATAGATAATTTCTTGTCAAGATGAATATTCTGTAATGCCATAGGATATCCCTTTGATCTATTTACTATATACCATACCAATAACGGAATACCATACCAATAATGGAGCGGTATTGCTTATAAAAAGGATTCGATCTATAATCGATCGAAGTAATGCGGCTTCTTTTGTGATGATAAATTGCCTACTTAACTCAGTGGTTAGAGTACTGCTTTCATACGGCGGGAGTCATTGGTTCAAATCCAATAGTAGGTAGGTAGGTAGAAAAATTACTAGATAGCATTGGACTTACTTCGCTATCTAATAACTTTTTCTACCCTTCTTTCCTTTTTCTTTGTATCAACGAAACCTTTGGATTGTCTTCAATTGGATGGGGGAATCCAATTGATAGCCTCGACTCGTATCCTAGCCCGTTTGAGAGCTAGTTTTGCTTCAACCAATTCTTCCGTACCCTCAGCTCTACTCAAGTTAGCTTCGGCTATTTCAAGTGCCTGTTGAGCTTCTTCTGGATCAATGTCACTACCCAGTTCTGCATCATATCCTAAAATGATGATCTCATTATTAACTATTCTCGCAAAACCACTCCACAGAACCGCCGTTAACCATTGGTCGTTGGGGAGGCGTATTCTCAAAGGACCCATGTCTACACCTGTGTTAATGGGGGCGTGGTTTGGTAATACACCAATTTGACCGCTATTAGTAGATAAAATGATTTCTTTCACTTCACAATCCCAAATAATTCGTTTAGGAGTTAGTACATAAAGATTTAATTTCATTTCTTCAATTTGTTCTCCTCTTCTAAGTTTATAGCTTTCGTGCTAGCTTCATCGATGTTCCCCACCAAATAAAAAGCCTGTTCGGGTAGGCCATCTAATTCTCCGGAAAGGATTAGTTGAAACCCCCTAATTGTTTCTGCAAGACTAACATACTTTCCCGGAGAACCGGTAAAAACTTCTGCCACAAAGAACGGTTGTGATAAGAACCGCTCAATTTTTCGTGCTCTTGCTACAGTTAAACGATCCTCCTCCGATAATTCATCCAACCCAAGAATTGCAATAATGTCCTGAAGTTCCTTGTAACGCTGTAAAGTTTCTTTAACTCTTTGCGCAGTTTCATAATGGTCCTTGCCAACGATCCGAGGCTGTAACATAGTTGAGGTTGAATCTAAAGGATCTACTGCGGGATAAATACCCTTGGAAGCTAATCCTCTGGAAAGTACGGTAGTAGCGTCCAAATGTGCAAATGTTGTGGCAGGAGCAGGGTCGGTCAAATCGTCCGCAGGTACATAAACAGCTTGGATCGAAGTTATCGATCCCTTCTTGGTAGAAGTAATTCTTTCTTGTAAAGAACCCATTTCTGTACTAAGGGTAGGTTGATAACCCACTGCAGAGGGCATTCTCCCTAATAAGGCGGATACCTCCGATCCTGCTTGAACAAAACGAAAGATATTATCGATGAATAAAAGCACGTCTTGCTTATTAACATCTCGGAAATATTCTGCCATAGTTAGGGCAGTTAAACCAACTCTCATACGAGCTCCCGGCGGTTCATTCATTTGTCCATAGACTAGAGCTACCTTTGATTCCTCAATATTTTTTTCATTAATTACTCCAGATTCCTTCATTTCCATATAAAGATCATTTCCTTCACGAGTCCGTTCCCCTACTCCGCCAAATACAGATACGCCTCCATGAGCTTTAGCAATGTTATTGATTAATTCCATGATGAGTACTGTTTTACCTACTCCTGCACCCCCAAATAGTCCGATTTTTCCTCCACGCCGATAAGGCGCTAAAAGATCGACTACCTTAATACCTGTTTCAAAGATAGATAATTTCGTATCTAACTCAATAAAGGCAGGCGCGGATCTATGAATAGGGAATGTTGCACTAGTATCTACAGGACCCAAATTGTCAATAGGCTCTCCAAGAACGTTAAAAATTCGTCCGAGAGTAGCTCCACCGACCGGAACACTAAGAGGAGCTCCTGTGTCAATCACTTCCATTCCTCTCATCAACCCGTCTGTAGCACTCATAGCTACAGCTCTAACTCGATTATTTCCCAATAATTGTTGTACCTCACAAGTCACATTAATTTGCTTATCGGCAGTGTCCCGACTCTTGACTATCAAAGCGTTATAAATATAAGGCAACTTGCCCGGGGGAAAAGTGATATCCAGCACGGGTCCAATAATTTGATCAATACGCCCTGCATTTTTTTCTTCAATTGTGGAAACCCCGGGACGCGAAGTAGTAGAATTGGTTCTCATAATTATCGCATAATTATAAAAAAAAAGGAATTTGTCGAAATTTTTCTTTTTTTTTTCTTGTTGAATAATGCCAAATCAAATAAAAAAAAATATCCAAAAATCAAAAAGTTAAAAGGAAATGAATTAGTTAATTCAATAAAAAAGAAAAGGGGACTAGCACTTGATTTCGTTGCCTAAGCGAATCCTATTCACTCGTTTACTCATGGAATGAGTCCGGTGGAAAGTTCAATCAATCTTTTTTTTTTTTCATAGACATTTTTCCTTTTGTCAAGGATCTTTGCCTCTTCTACTTTCCTGTCTAGGACTTCGATATACAAAATATATACTACTGTGAAGCATAGATTGCTGTCAACAGAGAATTTTCTTAGTATTTAGGTATTTAGATTCAAAATTAAGAAAGGGGCCTATTAAGATAAGAACTTATAAAATTGTAAAATAAGGATTAAGGGATTAGTTTGGGTTGCGCTATATCTATCAAAGAGTATACAATAATGATGGATTTGGTGAATCAAATCTATGGTTTAATAATGAACCATGTTAACTTACCATAACAATAACTCAATTCCTATCGAATTCCTAGAGTAGAATTCCTATAGGATAGAACGTACACAGGGTGTACGCATTATATATGAACGAAACATATTCATTAACTTAAGCATACTGCCTTTTTTATTTAATGAGTTGATATTAATTGAATATCTTTTTTTTAAGATTTTTGCAAAGGTTTCATTTACGCTTAGTCCATATCGAGTAGACCCTGTCGTTGTGAGAATTCTTAATTCATGAGTTGTAGGGAGGGACTTATGTCACCACAAACAGAAACTAAAGCAGGTGTTGGATTTCAAGCTGGTGTTAAAGATTATAAATTGACTTACTACACCCCGGAATACGAAACCAAGGATACTGATATCTTGGCAGCATTCCGAGTAACTCCGCAGCCCGGGGTTCCGCCTGAAGAAGCAGGGGCTGCAGTAGCTGCGGAATCTTCTACTGGTACATGGACAACTGTTTGGACTGATGGACTTACCAGTCTTGATCGTTACAAAGGACGATGCTATCACATCGAACCCGTTCCTGGGGAAGACAGTCAATATATCTGTTATATAGCTTATCCATTAGATCTATTTGAAGAGGGTTCTGTTACTAACATGTTTACTTCCATTGTGGGTAACGTATTTGGTTTCAAAGCCCTACGTGCTCTACGTTTGGAGGATCTACGAATTCCTCCTGCTTATTCAAAAACTTTCCAAGGTCCGCCTCATGGTATCCAAGTTGAAAGGGATAAGTTGAACAAGTATGGTCGTCCTTTATTGGGATGTACTATTAAACCAAAATTGGGATTATCCGCAAAAAATTACGGTAGAGCATGTTATGAGTGTCTACGCGGTGGACTTGATTTTACCAAAGATGATGAAAACGTAAACTCACAACCATTTATGCGCTGGAGAGACCGTTTTGTCTTTTGTGCCGAAGCTATTTATAAAGCACAAGCCGAAACCGGCGAAATCAAGGGGCATTACTTGAATGCGACTGCAGGTACATGCGAAGAAATGATTAAGAGAGCTGTATTTGCGAGGGAATTAGGGGTTCCTATTGTAATGCATGACTACATAACTGGAGGATTCACCGCAAATACTAGTTTGGCTCATTATTGCCGCGACAATGGCCTACTTCTTCACATTCACCGAGCAATGCATGCAGTTATTGATAGACAGAAAAATCATGGTATGCATTTCCGTGTATTAGCTAAAGCATTGCGTATGTCTGGGGGAGATCATATCCACTCCGGTACAGTAGTAGGTAAGTTAGAAGGGGAACGCGAAATGACTTTAGGTTTTGTTGATTTATTGCGCGATGATTATATTGAAAAAGATCGTTCTCGCGGTATCTTTTTCACGCAGGACTGGGTATCCATGCCAGGTGTTATACCGGTGGCTTCAGGAGGTATTCATGTTTGGCATATGCCAGCTCTGACCGAAATCTTTGGAGACGATTCCGTATTACAATTTGGTGGAGGAACTTTAGGACATCCTTGGGGGAATGCACCAGGTGCAGCAGCTAATCGGGTGGCTTTAGAAGCCTGTGTACAAGCTCGTAACGAAGGGCGCGATCTTGCTCGTGAAGGTAATGAAATTATCCGAGCAGCTTGCAAATGGAGTCCTGAACTAGCCGCAGCTTGTGAAGTATGGAAAGCGATCACATTCGACTTCAAGCCGGTAGATACCATCGATAAAGAAGCGAAATAGAAAGAGAAAAAATGAGTTACGAAATGCAGTAATTCTTCATTTATTCTTCTAATTGATTGCAATTAAATTTGGCTCGATCTTTTAAAAGATCGAGCCAAATTTAAATATATCTTGATACGATCATGAGACTTGACAAATCGAGATTCTTCTATTCTATATATCTAAAATATATAAAGGTATAATACAATAAACAAATACAAATCAAAATAGAGTATTATCATACGATAATGAAACCAAATACGCAGTATTTGCAGAAAAGAGTCTTCATTTATTGGGAAAGAATTAATATACTTCTAATAATGTCGAATCGGGACCCACTAAGACAGAAATAAAGCATTGGGTCGAGCTCTTCTTTGGTGTTAAGGTAGTAGCTGTGAATAGCCATCGACTACCCGGAAAGGGTAGAATTACCCTTCAACCGGATATTCTATTCCACTTCTACTTTTTAAATTAAAGGGTATTCTGAAAGAGGTATTTCTTTCATTTTCACAATTGCTTTCTTTTGAATCCAATTTCAAGTTCGATTAGAAAGATAGAAAGGCCATGAGAATGGAAAAAGAAAAATCAAATTATCCATTACATTCATTTTTTTAGAGATATAGAATACTTTTATAGAATACTTTAGTTAGTATTATTTATCTAAAATAAATCTTTATTTTGCAAACTCAAAAATACAATAGTCAATATTCCTTATAATAGATATACTTAATTATATCATAAGAATCTTAAGATATATTTTGAATAGATAGAAATAGTAAATTGGAATTGAGACACCTATTCTATGACAGATTTAAACTTACCCTCTATTTTCGTGCCTTTAGTAGGCTTAGTATTTCCGGCAATTGCAATGGCTTCTTTATTTCTTTATGTGCAGAAAAATAAGATTGTCTAGAACCGACGGGGCCAAATTTGCTCAATGTATTTCCAGGATCATAATACAAATATTTTTTAGTGTAAGTAATATATTAATATGATAGGGTATGTAGCTCTTTCTACACACAAATGAAAAAAAAAAAGCGTCTATGGATGCAGATATAGGCTACGAGCATAAATGCATACATATGCGTAGCCGAGTATAGCGAGTTTTTTTAAGTGGATCCAGGAATCTTTTTGAATAGAAAGTCAATGTATCTAACCAATTATTTCACAGGAGTACTAGCTGCTGAAGGCGATTTCAGAATCAAAAAAAGTAAAGTCAAAATCATTTAGCTTATTCTCTCAATTTCAATTAACCGCTGCTGGATTTAGTATATCTAATATGAATTGGCGATCAGAACACATATGGATAGAACTTCTAAAAGGTTCTCGAAAAAGAGGTAATTTTTTCTGGGCCTGTATTCTTTTTCTAGGTTCATTAGGATTCTTAGCGGTTGGGGCTTCCAGTTATCTTGGTAAGAATATGATATCCGTACTTCCATCTCAACAAATTCTTTTTTTTCCACAGGGGGTCGTGATGTCTTTCTACGGAATCGCGGGCCTATTCATTAGCTCCTATTTGTGGTGCACTATTTTGTGGAATGTAGGCAGTGGTTATGACCGATTTGATAGAAAAGAGGGAATAGTGTGCATTTTTCGTTGGGGATTCCCTGGAATAAAACGTCGCATCTTCCTTCGATTCCTTGTGCGGGATATCCAATCAATTAGAATTCAGGTTAAAGAGGGTCTTTATCCTCGTCGTATCCTTTATATGGAAATACGTGGCCAGGGGGTCATTCCCTTGACTCGTACTGATGAGAAGTTTTTTACTCCACGAGAAATTGAACAAAAAGCTGCCGAATTGGCCTATTTCTTGCGCGTACCAATTGAAGTATTTTGAGTACCAATTGCAATTTTTTTAATTTAAATTGTAAGGGTATTTTGAGTATTTATTTAAAGGAAGGAACAACCGAGGATAAGAGAAAATTGCTTCTAATTTGTTTTGTCCAAGTGAGATATATGGTCTAATATTCTTCCCTTTTCATATGAAAAGGGCTTTTTTTATTCTATTTCTCTATTCCACTCCATTTAGATCTAAGAAAGAACCCAATACAATGAAATTCCACTAGTATACAAAAAGAGAAATAGATACAAACACAAGGTCTCAAACCTTGTTATAGAATTTTTGCTTCAAAAAAAAAAAAAAAGAAATATCATATTCATATAGAATAAGCGAATGAAACGGATTCATTAACAACTCAATTTACAGATCAAAAATGAACTCAATTTACAGATCAAAAATGAAAAAAAAGAAAGCATTGCTTTCTTTCCTATATCTTGTATTTATCCTACTTTTGCCCTGGGGGGTCTCTTTCTCTTTTAACAAATGCCTGGAACTTTGGATTAAGAATTGGTGGAATACCAGGCAACCTGAAACTCTCTTAACGGATATTCAAGAGAAAAGGATTCTAGAAGGATTCATAGAATTAGAAGAGCTTTTTCTCTTGGACGAAATGATAAAAGAGAAACCGAAGACACATGTACAAAAACCTCCTATAGGAATACACAAGGAAATAATACAATTGGCCAAAATAGATAATGAGGACCATCTCCATATCGTTTTGCATTTCTCAACAAATATAATCTGTTTGGCTATTCTAAGTGGTTCTTTTTTTATGGGTAAAGAGGAACTTGTCATTTTGAATTCTTGGGTTAAGGAATTCTTTTATAACTTAAATGACTCAATAAAAGCTTTTTTTATTATTTTAGTTACGGAATTTTTTCTTGGATATCACTCCACCAGCGGTTGGGAACTAGTAATTCGTTGGGTCTACAACGATCTTGGATGGGCTCCTAACGAGCTAATTTTCACTATTTTTATTTGTGGTTTTCCTGTGATTCTAAGCACGTGTTGGAAATTTTGGGTCTTTTTTTGTTTAAACCGTCTATCTCCTTCGCTTGTAGTCATTTATCATTCAATTAGTGAAGCATAATTGGCTTTTCTAATATTAATAAAATTAGCATTTTTCTTCCTTTAGAAAGAAAGCCCTTTTTCTTTTTAGCAAAATTCTTTCTATTTCTACTTCTACCTGCTCAAGGTATTCATCATTCCAGTACAACTGTTGCAGTAGAATGACAACAGACTCGTGTATAGGGAACTAGATTAACTTAGCTACCTATCTAATTTATTGTAGAAATTCCGGGATCCGCGATTGGACATGGAAAATAGAAATACTTTTTCTTGGTTAAAGGAACAGATGATTCGATCGATTTCTGTATCGATTATGATATACGTAATAACTCGGACATCTATTTCAAATGCATATCCCATTTTTGCGCAGCAGGGTTATGAAAACCCGCGGGAAGCAACTGGACGAATTGTATGTGCCAACTGCCATTTAGCTAATAAGCCCGTGGATATTGAAGTTCCCCAAGCTGTGCTTCCCGATACTGTATTTGAAGCAGTTCTTCGAATCCCTTATGATATGCAGCTGAAACAAGTTCTTGCTAATGGGAAAAAGGGAGGGTTGAATGTGGGTGCTGTTCTTATTTTGCCTGAGGGATTCGAATTAGCGCCGCCCGACCGTATTTCTCCTGAGTTGAAAGAAAAGATAGGAAATCTCTCTTTTCAGAGTTATCGTCCCAATAAAAAAAATATTCTTGTGATAGGCCCTGTTCCCGGTAAGAAATATAGTGAAATTGTCTTTCCCATTCTTTCCCCCGATCCCGCTACAAAAAAAGACGTTTATTTCTTAAAATATCCCATATATGTAGGGGGAAACCGAGGAAGGGGACAGATCTATCCCGATGGTAGCAAGAGTAACAATACAGTTTATAATGCTACGTCAACAGGTATAGTAAAAAAAATACTACGTAAAGAAAAGGGGGGATATGAAATATCCATAGTTGATGCGTCGGATGGGCGCCAAGTGATTGATATTATACCTCCCGGGCCAGAACTTCTTGTTTCAGAGGGGGAATCAATCAAGCTTGATCAACCATTAACAAGCAATCCTAATGTGGGAGGGTTTGGTCAGGGGGATGCAGAAATAGTGCTTCAGGATCCATTACGCGTCCAAGGCCTTTTGTTCTTTTTCGCATCTGTTATTTTAGCACAAGTCTTTTTGGTTCTCAAAAAGAAACAGTTTGAAAAGGTTCAATTGTACGAAATGAATTTCTAGATCCCGGGATTTCTTATCATTAAGTTGGTAAAAAGTCTCGATTTCTGGAATTCCTTATTTCTATTTCATGCAAAAGAAGAGAATCCAAGGCAGAGGCGAGAACAATAAAAGGAACAAGTCCTTTTAGGAGGAATTGCAGGTCTTCGTAATCCTCTATTGGGCACAAGAAAAAGGCTTTTTTGCCTTTTTCTTGTGTCGATTCTTCTTGTATCGAAGTAAGAATCCTTTTTATTCTTATTTGTTTTGTCAAAGATTACTATTTATTCTTTATTCGGGTCTGTCTCTTGAACTTCCTTTGCTTAGGTTCGAGCGCGGTAGTGGACAAACAGAGGGAAAGAAAGTATGGCGGGGGACAAATTTTTTGTCAGCAGATAGAATTACTTGACTTTTCAATTAAGTTCAACTTCGAACTTACAGAAATTTTGTAAAAAAAAAGTATACCCTTCCATTAAAGGGTGGTTTTTTTTTAGGCTAGTGGAGTAGTTTTAATTAAGGTTTTATTAGTTTATTACTCTAAACTAAATCAAAGATTTGCAGGATACTTCCTTCGTGGAATAAAATATTGGATCCTTAATTGATCCACTCTTTGTTGTTGCTTCATAAGAGGTGAAGTAAATCAATTTTATGGGCGAAAGGCAGGCGCCTTAAACCCACCAACGGATTGCTTCACTAACATTATTAACAAACAAACAAAAGAATAAATGGAAGGATTCTAACCATCAAAGCAAAGGCTTTCTCTTTGTTATTTTTACAAATAGAAATAGGTAACCAATTTATAGATTATGGAATAGATTAAAATCGCGTTATAAGAATTCCGCGGGTCCTTTCCGCTCTAATCAGATAAAGGGGGTAAGGACCCGCTAAGCTCCTACTTTTTCATGTTTACAATCTGGCTCCTCCGATTACTATAGAGATGAACCCAATCCAGAATACGAACCGTAAAAGAAAACACCTATTAAACCAATCACAAGAATACCGGTTACAGTACCTATCAGCCAAAGAGGAATTCTTCCTGTAGTATCGGCCATTTCCCCTACTTTCCTCCACATTTTCTCAAGTGGTCGTGCTAGAGACAAAAACAGTCATGGATAGTTATAAGGATGGTATCCTTCCAAATGGGATAAGAGAATTCTTACTACTCTCTACCTTTCTCTCAATTGAAGAAGTAATTGGAAAATAAAACAGCAAGTACAAAAATGAGTAATAAACCCCAGTATAGACTGGTACGATTCAATTCAACATTTTGTTCATTCGGGTTTGATTGTGTCATAGTTCTATAGTTGGAATTTAGTTTATCGTTGGATGAACTGCATTGCTGATATTGATCCCAAGAAAAAAACCGTGGGTACAGCTAATCCGTGAACAGCCAGCCATCGCACTGTAAAAATAGGATAGGTTCGATCTATGGTCATTGGGGGCCTCCTAAAAGGATCTACTAAGTTCATCTAGTTGTTCTAAAGAATCAAAACGGTCGGTTATTAATGGAATTCCTTGTCGACTTTCCGTGAAATATTCGTTTGGGCGAGGACTTCCAAACACGTCATAAGCTAAACCCGTACTGACAAATAACCAACCCGCAATGAATAGGGAAGGTATAGTAATGCTATGAATAACCCAGTATCGAATACTGGTAATAATATCAGCAAAAGAACGTTCTCCCGTGCTTCCAGACATGCCGAGCTCCCCAAATTTTTGTACATTCAAAAAAGGAATTGATTCCGTAAAAGATGGGATCAACCAGTAAATAGAAAATTACTGATATTTCATCCTTGTAAGATTGTCAATTTTGTACCAAAGGTGTATTTTGAGTATACCGAATTAGTATAGCTATCCTTCCTATGGCGCAGCAATCCTGTTTGGCTTGGTCCCGAAACAGAATTCCCTTTTTTCTTCTTTGTTCTTTGTCTATAGGGAAACTACATGTTATTCAAGGCATCAATAGAAACCCCAAAAATTGGGGTCCTACTTATTTTCATTGTCTTCGGAATAGTAGAATAATTTAATTTGGAATAATGACCAGGATCTTGGGAAAACCAAAGTTAATGATCAATAGGTTTGGATAAAGAATTTAGGAAGAATATTCTCATATTGATGACGCAATACAAGGATAAGTATATGCGAAATCTATCCCTTTTTAGTTAAAAGTTTTATTCGAATCCAACTTTTCCCTTTAAGGAATGAAATTGGTTAGTATAAAATACTATCTAAAAAATAGAAAATTGAATAGTACATAATCCCTTATGAAAGAAACGGAATACATTCTTTGAAGAATCAAGATTCGTAATCAATCCTATCTTGTTTGTTGGATTAGGTCTAACTTTCTTAACCAAACTGCAAGTATGTAACTTTACGAGATGAAATAAGGAAAGGCAGAAGAAGGAAAGGCAGAAGATAGAACTTAAAAAGATAATTGAAGTAACTCGTCTTCGAATCAACTTTGGTTGGGGTTCGAAAAATGAATAAATAAAAATAAAGTAAATTTTTCCCTTTTTCAGGGGGGCCTTCGGGAGTCGTGGAATGGTTTTCTTCTCCTCTTATTCCATATGGAATACAATGAGTTAAAATAAGAAGGAATAGGGGACGACCATTTGCTCTAAAAAGAGGATTAAATCCTATTGAAAAAGGAATAATCTGAAATAGAAAGAACTTTTTTCAAATTCCATTCTTTATTTATCTTTTATTCCAAAATTCCAAAAAAATCCAATTTCATTTTTCAAAGGGTTTAGATGATCTAGTTCTTAATATTATTACTTTACTTAACTGACAGATTCCACAATAAATTAACTGACAGATTCCACAATAAATCTCTTGATTCGGAATTAGGGACTCATGTCCCATCTGATGAATCGATTTTATTTTACACTTCTGTATCTCGCTCTATCTTGTTTTTTAGTATTATCTAAAATAACCGATGAATTAGGAATTTTTTATAACTTAGGTAAGTGCTTTACCAACATATGTAGTGTAGTAAAAAAAAAAAATGGAATTTAACCCCTTCATGCTTACTATAACTAGTTATTTCGGTTTTCTACTGGCTGCTTTAACTATAACCCCAGCTCTATTTATTGGCTTGAACAAGATACGTCTTATTTGAAATGAATTGAATGAATAAGTCAGAAAATAAGAATCTTTCTTTTGGATTCCTGATATTATAGGACCTTTTTGCACACTAATTACCAATTCTTTTTTTGGTCATTGAGATTCGTGGATAATTTAGACTATTATTTAGAGATAGATCGTACCTCTTTTTTTATCCTCTCGAACAAATCGAAATGATTGAAGTTTTTCTATTTGGAATCGTCTTAGGCCTAATTCCTATTACTTTAGCGGGATTATTCGTGACTGCGTATTTGCAATACAGGCGTGGGGATCAGTTGGATCTTTGATTGAGTAATATTTATTTTTTGATTGACCTCCTCCAGACTAGAGAGGAGGTCAAATTGGAGTTGTAATTCGACTTTGTTTTTTTTTTTTAGTTATTTTACTATGTTTCGACATAAGATAGATGGAATCACGCTCTGTAGGATTTGAACCTACGACATCGGGTTTTGGAGACCCGCGTTCTACCAAACTGAACTAAGAGCGCTTTCAAAAAGCAAATCCTTTTCTACTTCTAACGTGTCTCACGTACGTATAGTATCCACAAATTAAAGTTATATACAATTTAATGGATCTCCCCGCTACCGCCCATAAAGAAGAGAGAAGTAATAGGTAGGGATGACAGGATTTGAACCTGTGACATTTTGTACCCAAAACAAACGCGCTACCAAGCTGCGCTACATCCCTTTTACAAATTGTTGTACAATGCCATTGTACACAATTCCTTTCTTGTTTTCCACATCGTAATTTTCTTCTATTTCTCTATCTATATAGAACTTTCTTGTCATTTCTTGTTTTTGGTCTCATATAATCAAGGAAGGGTATATATCTAAAATCCAGTTGAATTTCACCTATAAAAGAAAGATTACTATTCCTTAGTAATGTATAGGAAGGAGGGGTCATCTTTTTCTTTTTTAGGGATAGGAAAATCTCGTCTATATGGTTCATTCTAGTCTATATGGTTCATTCTATATATATAGAATATTGATTTTGTTTTTTTAATTAAGAATTTGGCCTAAATAAAGAAATACAAACGATCTTGGGCAAGAGTATCTGATCATATATGTATTCCAATAAGGAAGGAGGATTTTCAATGCGGGATATAAAAACATATCTCTCTGTAGCACCCGTGCTAAGTACTCTATGGTTTGGGGCTTTAGCAGGTTTATTGATAGAAATTAATCGTTTATTCCCAGATGCTTTGTCATTCCCTTTTTTTTAATTCTAGTTATTCCTATACGAGAGATAGAATTCTTCGTGACATGACGAAAATTTTCTTTGAATCTTTTTTTTAGTATACGAAGCAAAAAGAAAGAAAAGATGGATTGGGTTGAACCTCAGAGTCATCAAAAATTTGGTAAATCTCATTTTGGAAGAAAACATAAATTTAATTAAAAGCAGTATCCAAGCTAAGTCAGGCCTCACAAATTCGAGCATAGAAAGAGCCGGGCTTGCTACTTAAATGAAAGGATTTCGAAGCAAAATCCTTACTAATTCGACAAGGATTGTATTCCTTAATTATTTCTCCATTTTTTTTATTCTATTGGATTTTATTCTTCTTTTTCGGATCCAATATAGAAGAATAAAAGAACAGGTATAAGAATTAAGTTAAGTCGATCCAAAAAGGAAAGGAGGTTCATGGCCAAGGGCAAAGATGTTAGAATCAGAGTGATTTTGGAATGTATCAGTTGTGTTCGAAAGGGTACCAATAAGGAATCGACGGGAATTTCTAGATATAGTACTCAAAAGAATCGCCACAATACACCCGCACAATTAGAATTAAGAAAATTTTGTCGTTATTGCCGCAAGCATACGACTCATAATGAAATAAAGAAATAGGAGCATCGTGTTTTTGATTTTTCTAAAGAATAGAAAGAGTAAGAATTTATTATTTAATATTTAGAACATAGATAGAATCCAAAATACAAATCCACTTTAGGTAGATATTATTTCATATGTATAGAGTTTTTTATATTTTATATATAGTATATGAATCAAATAATATATGGACCAAAGAAAGACTACTTCTTCTGGATCCAAAATTAATAAAATAAAGAAATCCATTTTTTTTTTTCAAATTTTTAAATAAGGAATAAATCATGTATATATCTAAACAACCTTTTCGTAAATCTACGCAACCTTTTCGTAAATCCAAACAAACTTTTCATAAATACAAGCAACCTTTTCGTAAATCCAAGCAACCTTTTCGTAAATTCAAACAAACTTTTCGTAAATCCAAACAAACTTTTCGTAGGCGTTCCCGAATTGGTCCGGGGGATCGAATTGATTATAGAAACATGAGCTTAATTAATCGATTTATTAGTGAACAAGGAAAAATATTATCCAGACGAATAAATAGATTAACCTTGAAACAACAACGATTAATTACTCTTGCTATAAAACAGGCTCGTATTTTATCTTTCTTACCATTTCGTAACTATGAAAATGAGAAGCAATTTCAAGTCCAGTCAATTTCAAAAATTACTGGTCCTAGACACAGAAAAAATAGACATATTCCTCAATTAACACAAAAGTTCAATTCCAATCGAAATTTAAGAAACTCCAACCAGAATTTAAGAAACAACAATCGGAGCATAAGTTCCGATTGTTGATGTTTTATTCGGAAGGGTGAGACTCATATATAAATAAAGTAATCCAGTTTAGATTCTTTTGTTTGTTATAATTTAGATTCTTTTGTTTGTTATAAGAAAAGAAAGAAAAATGGGAAAAAACAAATAGTTTTTTTATTTATTGCAACATGCTCGTTGATTCCTACCACTTAATCTTAATTTATTGTATCTTCCCGGAGTTTCCTCTCCGGGAATTCGTTTTAATTATTCCTGTATATTACTTTTTTATCCCTTTAATTGATGGTCTTTATTTTATTGGAAATCGTGTAAAGATTATTTGGATTTAATACAGCTACTTGTGCAAGCATTTTACGATTAAGAATCAATTCCTTTTTGTACAGATTGTGTATTAATTTACTATAACTATTGAATACTTTATATATCCGTGTTGCTGCGTTTATCCGAGTGATCCACAAACGACGAAAATCTCTCTTTTGCCTGCCTCTATCTCGATGAGAAGAAACAAAAGCTCTTCTTACTTGTTGAGTAATCATTCGATTAAGTCTTAAATGAGCCCCTCTAAAGTTTGAGGCAAATGAACGCATTTTTGTTCGTCGTCTCCGAGCTATATATCCTCGCGGAACTCTGGTCATTGAATCAAATTAACCTTAATGAATAACTAATGATTTCTCTTCTTTTAACCGTTCTTTTTCCCATTAATAACAAAACGGATTATTCCGATATATAAAATATTAATTCCAATGGCTTTTGCTACTATAACCTTCCCAACCACGATTTTTTATTCTATCCCCTTCAGTTATTTCGCATAGAAATAACAAATTCGAACGATACTAAAAAAACAGTGGGTTCCATCGTTTCTATGGTTCTCTTTTAAACGGTGAGGCTCTCTCTATACACCGGAGCCCTTTCTTTCATCAAAAGGTATTGTGAACTTGTATAGTTCACAGTCTTTGGCTCTACCTATCCATTATAGAGTAAATCGCTCTTTTCACAATAAATAAGAGTTATTCATACAGTGACGGCATTTAATTTTGAAAGTTAGCTAAGTAGCTGACCCTTTAGTCCGTTCTTTTAAGATAAAGGAGCATAAGCCTTTTCTTTTTATTACTATTTCCTCCGCTTAATCGATAACCATTTGCTACCAATGGGGGAATTGCTTCTTCCAATCTAGATGATTGGATTTGCACCAAAGGAAACCATAAATTCCATATACCGTAGAAATCCAGGAGAGAGAAACTCTATCCTATTCATTGGTACCGATCATGGATATTTCAAAAATTGTCTTATTTGTTTGAACTCATGATCTGAACGAGTCGCACATACACCCTAGCACATGTTCCTCGACGCTGAGGACATCCCTTAAGCGCGGGCGTTTTTCTAGCATTTCGTATTGGCTGTCTTGCATTTCTAATAAGTTGTTTAACCGTCGGCATGTCGTATGTATATAGAAAAAAATGGATTGGTTTAGATCGATCTTAACCTGATGATTCATCATCATGAAGTATTTCTATTTTCTATAAAATCGCATAAAACTCAAATTTAGGTTTGAAATAAATTTACAAGAAATTCAGCCACTACCAATCGTCATAAAAGTTTTCTGGAAATACCGGATCATCATCGCCGTGCTCGTCAATCATTTCAGACCCTACAAGATCGACAAGTCCATAAGCTTTGGCTTCGTCTGCTGACATAAAAACATCCCTTTCCATGTCTTCGGCTACAACCCAAAAAGGCATGCCTGTTCTTAGTGCATAAACCCTTGTGATCATTTCGCGAACTTTGTGTAACTCTTCCACTTCTAGGAAAATTTCTGGTATCCTTGCCCGAAAATAAGCACTTTTCGGTTGGTGAAGCATAATTCTAGCGTGAGGGTATGCTATACGTCTAGTGGGTTCTCCTCCAAGCAGAATGAAGGAGGCCATGGACGCGGCTATTCCGACGCATATTGTAACTATATCTGGTGTCACCGTTTGCATCGTATCAAAAATAGCCATTCCTGAGATTAGCCACCCGCCGGGTGAGTTTATAAACAAAAAAATATCGCTCTCTCCATCTTCTATACCGAGATATACCATGAGACCTGTAATATGATTCGTGATCCCGCAACGAATCTCTTGACCTAAAAAAAGTGTCCTTTCTCGATACATAACATTGTATAAGTCAACCCAAGTCGCTTCTTCATCTCCGGGAATCCGGTAAGGCACTTTTGGAACACCAACAGGCATATTTAGATTAATATTATTAGATTTAAGTAAAAATTTTATAAGGGCTACACTATAGATTCTATTAATACATATTTTATCTTCATTTTTTTATTATTCTATAAGAATACTATAGATCTAAGGTGCTACTAAATGGAAGGATCTTATCAACGTCCATGAATGCAAAATCATAGATCGAACTGCTGAATTGGCTATAGATTCTATTAATACATATTTTATCTTCATTTTTTTCTTATTCTATTCTTCATTTTTTTCTTATTCTATTCTTCATTTTTTTCTTATTCTATAAGAATACTATAGATTCTATTATATACATATTTTATCTTCATTTTTTTCTTATTCTATAAGAATACTATAGATTCTATTAATACGTAGATTGAAATGATACATAGATTGAAAAATTATACATATAAGGAAGGTACGACAGATTGAATAAAGAAAAAGGAATCTGTGATTCGAATGATAAACAAAGAGGGATTAGGGATCTATTCTTCGTTTTTCGAAATAGCCCAAGCTACCCATTGCATATTGGCACTTATCGAGTATAGAATAGATCTGCTTCTCTTTCTTCTTACAAACAGAATTGGCTTCTTATTTTTAATGGAATGAAATAAATATTCACGCTTTCTGACACAGAATCCCTTAGAAGGGTTAGGTACATAGGATATGGATAGTCTTTTCCAATGCGATAAAATAAAACGACATCGTGTCTATTTTTCTTTGCTAAAGGGGTATTTCCATGGGTTTGCCTTGGTATCGTGTTCATACTGTCGTATTGAATGACCCGGGTCGATTGCTTTCGGTGCATATAATGCATACAGCTCTAGTTTCTGGTTGGGCTGGCTCGATGGCTTTATACGAATTAGCGGTTTTTGATCCCTCTGATCCTGTTCTGGATCCAATGTGGAGACAAGGTATGTTCGTCATCCCCTTCATGACTCGTTTAGGAATAACCAATTCGTGGGGTGGTTGGAGTATTTCAGGAGGAACTATAACGAATCCGGGTATTTGGAGTTATGAAGGTGTGGCAGGTGCACATATTGTGTTTTCTGGCTTGTGTTTCTTGGCAGCTATCTGGCATTGGGTATATTGGGACCTAGAAATATTCTGTGATGAGCGGACGGGAAAACCTTCTTTGGATTTGCCCAAGATCTTTGGAATTCATTTATTTCTTGCAGGGGTGGCTTGTTTTGGCTTTGGTGCATTTCATGTAACCGGTTTGTATGGTCCTGGGATATGGGTGTCCGATCCTTATGGACTAACAGGAAAAGTACAAGCTGTAAATCCTGCATGGGGTGCAGAAGGTTTTGATCCTTTCGTTCCGGGAGGAATAGCTTCGCATCATATTGCTGCGGGTACACTGGGCATATTAGCGGGCCTATTCCATCTTAGTGTCCGTCCGCCTCAACGTCTATACAAAGGATTACGTATGGGCAATATTGAAACCGTACTTTCCAGTAGTATCGCTGCTGTTTTTTTTGCAGCTTTCGTAGTTGCCGGAACTATGTGGTATGGATCGGCAACTACCCCAATCGAATTATTTGGACCTACTCGTTATCAGTGGGATCAGGGATACTTTCAGCAAGAAATATATCGAAGAGTTAGCGATGGATTAGCCGAAAATCTTAGTTTATCAGAAGCTTGGTCTAAAATTCCCGAAAAATTAGCTTTTTATGATTATATTGGTAATAATCCGGCAAAGGGGGGATTATTTAGAGCAGGTTCAATGGACAATGGGGATGGAATAGCTGTTGGATGGTTAGGACATCCCGTCTTTAGAGATAAAGAAGGGCGCGAGCTTTTTGTACGTCGTATGCCTACTTTTTTTGAAACATTTCCGGTAGTTTTGGTAGATGAAGAGGGAATTGTGAGAGCGGATGTTCCTTTTAGAAGAGCAGAATCCAAATATAGCGTTGAACAAGTAGGCGTAACGGTGGAGTTCTATGGTGGCGAACTTAATGGAGTAAGTTATTCTGATCCTGCCACTGTAAAAAAATATGCGAGGCGTGCCCAATTAGGAGAAATTTTTGAATTAGATCGAGCTACTTTGAAATCAGATGGTGTTTTTCGCAGCAGTCCAAGGGGTTGGTTCACTTTTGGTCATGCTACCTTTGCTTTGCTCTTCTTTTTCGGACACATTTGGCATGGCGCTCGAACCTTGTTCCGAGATGTTTTTGCTGGTATTGATCCAGACTTGGATGCTCAAGTGGAATTTGGAACATTCCAAAAAGTTGGGGATCCAACTACAAGGAGACAGACAATCTGATACCACATTGCTATGGTATCTTTTGCCTCTCTTTTTTGGTTTGATATGGGAAACATCTCCTGTCCTTTCTTTGACTCTTTTTCTTTTTTTATATGGGAAATGATCCCAAATGACAAGTGAATAGGTGTGGAAGTTATAATTGTAAATAAACCACGATCGAATCTATGGAAGCATTGGTTTATACGTTCCTTTTAGTTTCGACTTTAGGGATAATTTTTTTCGCTATCTTCTTCCGAGAACCACCTAAGGTTCCGACTAAAAAATGAAATAATTTAATTGAAGTAAGAAGTCTCCCAGCTGGGAGACTTCTTACTTCAATTAGTCCCCATGTTCTTCGAATGGATCTCTTAATTGTTGAGAGGGTTGCCCAAACGCGGTATATAAGGCATACCCAGTAAAGCTTACAAGTAAACCAGATATGGAGATGGCGACTAAAGTTGCTGTTTCCATTTTTATAGAATTTCAAGATTACAATGGATCTATGATAAAGATCGTGTATTTACAACTACAACGGAATAGTATACAAAGTCAACACCAAGATTAAATAGAATTTATGGCTACACAAACCGTTGAAGATAGTTCTAGAGCTAGGCCAAAACGAACTGGCGCAGGTAGTTTATTGAAACCCTTGAATTCGGAATATGGGAAAGTCGCTCCGGGTTGGGGGACTACTCCTTTTATGGGGGTTGCAATGGCTTTATTCGCGATATTCCTATCTATCATTTTAGAAATTTATAATTCTTCTGTTTTACTGGACGGAATTTTAATGAATTAGGTTTCTACTAACTAAAACTATGAAATCATAGTCCAAAAAGGGTCTTTCTGCTTTAAGCTCCACATTTCTAGACATTCTGGTAGTTCGACCGTGGATTTTTTTGTTTTGGTATCTCTGGAATATGAGTGTGTGACTTGTTAGAATTGATCCT
>Ga0214471_10000239_pt1 | contig 50323 bp, 53 predicted proteins | sample RVTome_5_FD_207665 | JGI IMG/M metagenome (GOLD analysis project Ga0214471, IMG submission 207665) | Soil microbial communities from uranium-contaminated site in the Upper Colorado River Basin, Wyoming, United States - RVT142D155 | ecosystem: Environmental > Terrestrial > Soil > Contaminated >... | reverse complement strand
TTAGGCGCCAACGAGCTCATTGATCCCCTCCACGATGCGAGCCAGATGCTCCGGCGTGGCCCGGCCGATGCGGCGGCCCATGCGCTCGGCGGCCAACGTGCGAATCTGGCTGATCTTCACCCACGAGGGCTTGGGCAAGTGCAGACCCGCTAGCTCAAGAGTGAGGGGGAATCCAGCGGCTTGGGGCTGACTCGTGAGGGCCATCGCGATCACCGTGCCGGATCGCTCGTTGAAGACGTCGTGACTGACAATGAGGACCGGGCGCTGGCCGCTCTGCTCTCGGCCTCGCGTGGGGTTCAGATCCGCCCAGCGGATCTCCCCCCTCAGTAGTCGGGCCACGCTGCCACGTCCGGACCCAGGCCCTCCTCCGCCAGCGCCTTCTCGAAAGCCGGATCCAGCTTGGCGCACTCGCGCGCCAAGCGGGTTCGGTCGATGCGGGCCAGCTTTTCCTCGATCGCGGCCTCGACGGCTTGGCTCCGACTTGGGAATCCAGCCTGATCCACCATGGCGTCGAGTCGGCGCAGGGTCGTGGGGTTGAGTACTATCGCGATCTTCGCCTTCGGCATACAATCCTCCCAGTATGAATGTTACTCATACCGAGGAGACCGGCAAGGTGGGGCTCGTTGGCGTCTAACGTGATGGCGATAAGTTGCGAGCGCCTTCTGCCGAAAAGCGGGCGGAAGCGGAAGCGAGTTCGCTCTTCCTCGGCGCTCCATTATTCCGCCATCCACCGCGCTCGTCAACTTCATGGCCGTGTTATTGCAGCAGCCTCGCGATCAGCAAGAGAGGGCTCGCGCGATCCGGTTAGCGGAAGTTGAATGTGAGTATGTGTCCCACCGGCCGCATCAGGTGCTCGAAGATGGTGAATACGCGGTCGCTCAATGCCAGAATGTGTCTGAGCGCCCTAACCTCGCGCTCGGTCAAATCGCGTCCGTCGGGTCCCGCGATCACCGGCTGCCTTTCCGGTCCGCTGATGGTCGCGAACAGATCGCCGTCGATATGAACCTCCGCGTCCACCTCACCCCCGGCGCTCGAGCCGACGAAGGTGATGACGTGGTCCCCGATATGGAGTTCGAGGTCGACCGTGCCGCTCTCCGCGTCACCGCGCGCGACCGTGCGGACCGTCGCCGCCGCGCTGAACCCGCGCGACGCGATCGCGAGGTCGAACGTCACCTCCGTCACCGTCGAGTCGGTGTTCCGGGTGCCGCCAACGGTGATGGCGAAGTCCATTCTGGTGGTGCCGTCACTCACGAAACCCGACACGTCGAGGCTGCGGATGTCCACCGCGCGCGCCGCGGTGACGGTGTAATCGAGATGCGTGACATCGCCGGACACCACGAGGAACCGCAGCGAAACGCCCTGCGCGAGATCGTCACCCAGGTCGATCAGATCCGCGTGGCCGATGGGGCTGTCCGGGATCGGTTTGTGCGTCACAGGATTGATGGCGTACAGAATGAAGCGGACGCCGGTTTCCGGCGCGCCTGTCAGATCTGACGGCACGTAGTGCAACGTTTCGGGATCGATCACGAAGGTGATGCCGCGAACGTCCAGCGGGATCCTGGGCACGAGCTGCGTCATCGACAGCATCAACTCGCGAGCGAAGGCGCGTCCGGTCGGCGTGGTACCGCTCTGCGCCAGGTCCGCGGCTCCGCGTACCGACATCGACAGGTTGGCCGCGCCGGTCCCGATCGGAAACAACTCGCCCAACACGCCGAAACTCTCCCACGCCTCGGTCTCGAGCAGGCCGTCCAACGCGCTGAAATCGGCTTCGGTCTGATCGGCGTCGAGCTGTCCTGCATCCGCGGGGGCGGTCGTGTCGCTGCACGCGCCGAGGCCGACGGCGAACGCGAGGACGAGCGGGTAGATAGCACGGTGTCGTTTGGGCATGAGAACTCCTCTGCGGCGGAACAACGCCCGCCCGTGGGTCACGGACGCGCCGATCGGTTGCGTCGATGGTAACCGATGCGGTCGCCCGGGAACATGACGCGCGTCACCAAGTGACACCGGTCACGCGTCGGCTGTGTTGGGAGTTCGACGCGCGACGCCCGGGAATGTTAGGGCCGGTCTCCCCGGAGGGGGTCAGTCGGTGGCGCGGGCCGAGGGCATGGGGGTCAGCACGAACCGGACGAGCCGCGCCACGTCGAACGCGTCACGCGTGACCGCCCAGACCGACGTGCCGCGGGCCGTGAGTTCGGGATAGGCGCGAAAGTCGTCCGGTGCGCGCACCGTGCCGAGGAACCCGCCGCGCGGCTCGAAGACGTCGTACACCACCCGCTCGCGGTACCGGCCAGCCGGCCGGCCGGTCCGCGCCTCTTCCTCGTCCGCTTCCGCTTGCGTGCGGTATGCGTACGCGGTTTGTGGGATTTGCACCCAGAGGCGGCCTTCCTCATCGATCGTGATGTCGCTGTAGGCCGGTTTGGTATCGGGAATGCTCGGGCCGTTCCAGTGCCAGCTCCCATAGTTGCGCTTGAAGTTCTCGATGATCCGTCGTTCCCGTTCCGCTTTCTCGGCGGCGAGCACTGGGGCCGGTTGCCAATCCCGCTCGATCCGGAGCCGCGGTTGGTCGGGGCGAACGAGATCGATCCGGTACGCATCACTGACGCCACCGACGAAGTAGCCGAGCGGACTGAAGGTCCACTGGCGGCTGGCGGTAAACGGCACCCTCGACGTACTCGAGCTGTTCTCGCGCTGTGCCGTGACGACCTTGGCCTGGTAATCCCACGCCGGTACCGCCAGCGTATCGGTGTGCTCGCCGGCCGGCGTGAATCGCGCCAACCCGTAGGTCCATTCCACAATCGCGACGTCCGCCTCGAGCAGGACCATCGTGTAGCTGTTGCCGGTCCCGTCGACGTACATCCGGCGACTGGTATTGAACCCCCCTCCGCTCGGGAGCCGCCAGCTCGTGAGGATCTCGCCGTCGGGCGCGTACACGTTGATGCGTGCGTTGCCCGGGTCGCGCAGCAGCAGGCGACCGTCGGGCAGCAGCGCGAGGGAGCCCGGCCGCTTGTATTCGCCGGGACCTCCGCCGTCACGACCGATGTCGCGTATGTGCGTGCCGTCGCCGGCGTACTGCCGCAGGATGGGCGCCTGGTCGTCCAGGATGTAGACGTCCTCTGTGGCGGAGACCACGAACGCCCCGATGTCGCCGAACATGTATTGCTCGTCACCCTCGAACACCCCGATGGTCATCTCGGGTACGAGGTCGAGCGTGTCCCCCCAGACGCTGCCGCCGACCGTGTGGACCACGACCGTGTCGCCGATGGTGTCCACCGTGGCCTGCCAGGCATCGGTCTCGTGCTTCGCGCCGCCGGGAGAGCACGCGCCGGCGGCCACGAGCGTGAGCGCGGCACAACACAGGATTCTCGTCACCGTTCACCCCTCGATCGCGTCCTCATGTTGGACGCACGCAGCGCGCGCAGGGTTGCGTCGGCCTCAGGCGTCGGCCTCACGCACGGCCTGAATGAACATCAGTTTCTGCCAGATCTTGCGGGAGAGGCCGGTCGTGAGCGTTTCGACCTCATTGACCGCGGCCAGCGCGGTGCCGTCGGGAAACCGTTGCACGTACAGCGCGGCGATCTTGCCCGTCAACGAGAGCATGTCGCTGCAGTAGTCGAGATAGCGGCTCAATGCGAACGCCGTCATGACGGGCTCAGACGCGTATTCCGTGTCGTCGGGGCTCGAGACGAGACGCTCCGGGTCCTTGGTCAACTGGAGCATATCGATGATGTGCGCGATCGACCGGAGCTCGTGGATGGCGTCGAGCGCGCGGCGCCGCTTGATACGGGTTTCGATGGTGACCACGAAGAAGATCGCCGCCCCGATCAGCACCACGTCGTTGATGCCGGCTTCGAGCGCCTGGATGAAATCGAGCACGCCGGGCGCTTCGTCGAGCCCGCCCAAGGCGACGATCGTCGCGCCCACCGAGTCCGGCATCGGGGAACCGCGCGTCGATGCGCCCGATCAACCTGGCGAGCGTCTTGGCGATCTCGTCAGGATTGAGGTGCTGGTAGTCGGATCCGCTCACGTCGTGGCCTCGGCTGACGACACGCAAGCTACGCGATGGAGATGTGAATGGCGAGAAGGGCGGCCGCCCCGATCAGACCGCGCCGGCCGCCATGTTGCTGCGCGCCCTGAGTTCGCCGTCGGCCTTGAGCGGTCGGCCGCGCCAGAACCGCTGGATAACGACCTGGCGCTCGTCGGACGTGATCGTTCGGGGGCTTCACGGTGTATCATCGCGAGATGTCTTCGCTTCGAACCCCCGTATCGTCCAACGCGGTAGGATGCACATGACCAAGGCGAGCCCCGTCATTGCGCCGGTTTCTCTGATGCTGCTGTGCGTTGCGGTCGGACCGCTCGAGGCGCAGCGTGGACCGCCGGGGTTTGCGGGTTTCCGGCCGGCGCCCGCCATCGGCATCCGTGCGGGCCGCGATTTCGACGGCGACGCATGGAGCGTCGGCGGTCAGCTGCGATTTCCATTCCCGTTCCTCGCCGGCATCGAGCTGGAGCCGAGCGGTGACGTCTATCTCGGTGATGGCGACACCGAATGGCAGGTGAACGTCGATGCCGTGATGCCGGTGAGAGTGTTCTTCCTCTACGTCGGCGGTGGGTTGGCGGTCGTGCGGGGCAGTTACTTCGGCGATGGCGTGGTCAACACCGAGACCGGGTACAATCTGCTGGTGGGCATGCAGTTTCCTTTCAGGCGCTTGCCGCTTCGGCCATTTGCCGAGGCCCGCTGGACCTTCATCAAGATCGCCGACCCGTTTCGGCTCGTGGCCGGCCTGAGCCTCTCGCTGCGTGGCATACTCCCCGATGGCCGGTAGATGCGGCCACAAACACCGTAACGCACTGCCTGCCGGGCTTCAGGTTGCCGGGCCTGCCGCCGCGAGCGTCGCGGTGGGGGTCAGACCGAACTGAGCCCGCAGCGTACCGAGTTGCCCGATGTGATACGACTCGTGCCACATGAAGAACACGAGCGTGTCGAGGACACGGTTCTCCCCGTGAGGAGCGTCTTTGCCACCCAACGGTTGGGTGAGCGTTCCGCGCTCGACGGCGGGCGGTGGTGTCGTTCAGATCACCGGTCACCGTGTTGATGATGAAGTCCGAGAACTTCAGGCTCTCCGCGACAGGCATTGCGACGTTTCCGATGATGAACCTCGATCGGCCGTTGAAGAAGTTATGGGTCCCTGCATCCTCCGTAACCTTGAGCCACATCGTTCCATGTGCGGTCGCACCCGTTCCGGGTGCGTTGCGAGACGACTGGGTGGGTCGCAGGTGGGGAGCGATCCGCCGTCGGATATCGGGATCAGCGAAATATCCGCCGCAGCACCGTCGCTTCGGTTTCCGCACCGGTTTGCTCGAACAACAGCGCGTTGCCGGTGGGATCGTATTGCGCGGTCCACTCGGTTGCTTCGTCGTCGGCCCAGATGAACGAAACAAACCGCATGTTGCGCTCCCATTCCCCATCGGTCCAGGGACCACTGGGGAGCACCCGCCATCGAGCCACGCCACTGGCGAACACCTGGATTTCCATCGCCGCGCCGTCCACCGTGCCCATGGTGCCGGTCCACCGTCCCGTCACGGGTCGGGCCAGTGTCGATTGTACCGCCATGGTCACGACGCCGTCGGGCGTGCTGAACAACAGACGGCCCAGCGCGAGTTGATACCGACCCTGCACGACCGTATCGCCGACCGCCACCAGCGAATCGACACTCAGGCGGAAGTCGAGCACGGTGTGGTCGTTCAGGACGAGCATCGTATCGCCGTAGAACTCGAACTGCAGCGGCCCCCCCTGGTGCATGCCAACCCAGCGGTGGGCCAGCACCGAATCTCGCTGGGCCGCAACCGGCCCCGCCCAAAGGAGCATGCACGCCAGGAGCCACGGACGCCTTCGCATGGAGGAAGCTTAGCGTGCGGCGAGACACTCGTCCACGACCCCCACGACCTTATGGTGTGATCCTCGCATGGTTAAGTTGTGGCCCATGTCGGCTCGTTCCACGCTTCGTACCACGGAGACCTTCGCCGACCGCGGCGATGCGCTGGGTCACTTCTTTCAGCGTGCCGGCGAGGCACCCCGTCTGCTGGCATATGACGACGAAGTGGGCTGCCCGGTGCACACGGCGTTGTCGGCGATCGAATGGACGCTGGCCGTCGGCATACTCAACGAGGACGATGGCCTGCACGCCGCCCGCCTGAGCGGGGAAGCCGCGGCCGCCGTCGTCGAGCGGCGCCGCGAGGGTCGCCGGATCTTCGTATACCTCGGCCCGCGCATGGACGCGCCTCCGGCCGACCCGTACGAGGGCAGCTTGTTGTACGACGAACCCGGTGTGCGGGCCTATGAGTTTGCCCAACGGGTGCATGCGATCGCGCATTTCCTGCGCGCGACCCTCGGGGCCGGGGTGGCGTTTTCCGCGCTCTCCAAACGGGCACCGGAACTGCGGCACGTGAAACGGTGGCTGGGCGTGCTGTTTCAGGAGCCAGGGCGGAAGGCGTCGAATCAGTTGCTAGCTGCGTGGTTCGCCACTGCTGGTGCCGGCTTGCTGTTCGTCCCGTCCGGGACGGGCGAACCGTACGTCTACGAGGAAGCGGCCCACCAGGAGTAGGGCCCGGTTATCCACGTTTACTGTTGAAGCGCCGCGCGACGCCTTGTCGACAAATCCACATCGCGTGGACAGTTCTCGCAACGCGATACCCAGACCCATCTTGGCCGTCCACACGCGGTGCACAAAGGGCTCGTAAGCCGAAGAAACATCGGCGCTTGCGCGCTTTTTCCCGCACCGTATTATGTGGTCAGCGTTACATCGGGAAGGATCGGGATTCGACGTCTCGATTACGCCGTGTGTAGCGGGTTTGAGCGGCAATTCCGGGAAGGCCGCCGACGCAATCAAGGGCACAGGCGTCCGACGATCCGGGTAGCTACGCCGGCTCAAACTGATGAGGCGCGTCGCGGCTCTCATCCACGCCGATCTGGCGCCTCGGCGTGCAGTGCGAAGGGTCAGCGCGACCTGATCCGACTCGCAGCGCTCGCACCGGTGAACCAAGCGGTTTGGCCAAACCGCTTGGGGATGGAAGCCGGAGCTCCTCGCCGCCCTACCGTGGACCAGCAGTCCGTGCGGCGGCGGCAGGAAGAAGAACAGCGGGAGTCAATCCCCTGGCTCCGGGTAGCCGATGCGGAAACGGCGGGCAGCCTTTCGAGGTTGGCCCGCCGTTTCGATTGCGTCCTATCGGGAGACGCACGCTGCCGGTGCACCGTCAACCCGCTGCTGGCAGTGGGTCGACCACGGTCACCTGGTCGATGAGGGAGATTCCGTGCCTTCATCCTATCCTCCCGGGCACGGGGGACACCCTTTGTCGAAGACCACCCGCCATTTCCCGTCCGATTCCAGCCGCCAGACCGAGTTGAACGTCCCGATGTTCGAGCCGTCAGGTCCGTACACGGGCCCTGAACTCAGTGCAAGCGTCCCAGATGCCAGGACCTCGACCTCCTTCGGCTCCCACGAAAACGGTGCCTGGGCTCCATCGAAGAAGCGTCGCCATCCATCAGCCACCGCCTGTCGGCCGGTCAGCACGACGCCGGGACCTCCGAAGAACACGGCGTCCTCGGCCACATGGGTCATAAAGGCGCCGTGGTCACGGTCGGTCATGCTGCGCGCGAAGGCCCGTTCCGAAGCAGCGACCTCGCGCTGCAAGGCGGACCAACCCTCCTGGGCTTGGGCGGAGCCGGCGGTGAAGACGACGGTCAAGCAGAGAAGACGACGAACGTGACGCATTCGGATACTCCCTTCGCGTTGATGGTTCACCGCGCGGAGAGGCGCGGTCTCACTGGTTACGTCCCCACGGGAGACGCGCACGCGCGGAACGAGGGCGGCCAACGTCATGCAGCATGGTACGTCGAGAGTATGTCATCACGACTCTACCCGGACACCCCCCAATCGCTCGTTCCGCGATACGCCCGCCGCCGGTCGATCGTCCAGTGCGGTTCCGAGAACAACCCGTCCCCCATGAAGCCAGCGGGATCGGCGATGATGTCGCCCATGCTCGCCGTCTTCGCGCTTGCGTTGTCCGCCCAATGCAGCACTTCCGCCTCGAGCGTCATGGGCGGGACGGGGCTCCCCCACTCCCGCCGGCCGTGATGGGAAAGGACCAGGTGTAGCAGAATGTCGCGTTCCCGCGGCGTGCAGGCGGGTACGGGTTCCCGCGCCAGCCGCCGGTCCAGCCTCTGGACCCCCAACACGACATGGCCAAGGAGCCGCCCCGGTTCGGTGTGGGCAAACAGTCCATCCCAACGGTAGGCGTCCAGCTTCCCGATGTCGTGCAGCAACGCCCCGGCCAGCACGAGTTCCAGGTCGGCTCCTGACGTGCGCCCGATGGTGCGGGCAATGGCCGCCACCTCGGTGGTGTGTTTGAGCAAGCCGCCCAATGCCGCGTGATGCCCCGCCACGGCCGCGGGACAGCGTTCGAACTCCGCGCGGAAGGCGTCATCGTCGAAGAAGAGGCTCAGCACGGTGGCAAGCCGCGGTTTCGCGATTGCCCGCCGCCACCGGTCCAGTGTCTCCCAGTACGGGTCCACCGCACCAACCGACGGCATCAGGCTCGCGGGATCGACCGACCCATCGGGCAGCGCGCGGATGGACGTCACGGCGAGCTGTCGCTTGTTGCGGTAGCTGGTGATCTCGCCGAGGACCTGCACGACGTGTCCGGCGCGAATGCCGGCGATTTCTCCGTTTCGCTCGAGCCAGAAGGGTTCGGTCATGACGGCGCCGGTGTGATTCCCCAGCCGTAGCGTGGTAAACGGATTCCCCGTTTCGGGCGTATGCGCTTCCACGTCGAGGACGAGCAGGGCGCCTTCGACGCGATCGCCGGGGGCGAGCTGGGTGAGTTCGATAGGCGTCACGCTAGGAAATTACGCGCGCGACCCGCGGTTCGGAGGCGGCGTCCACGCTCGCAGTCTCGGGAGACTGTCGTCCTCGTCGCGTGCCGGGTGGGGCTCGGAGACACGCTGCCGACGGGGCAGGAGATGCCGAATGGAGTTGGCGTAGTACTCGAGCAGTGGTCGTTGCGTCGGCAGAATAAGGAATCCCCCGCCTTCCCGCGCCACGAGCCGACGCATCCGGAAGGTCCTCCATGCGCGGTCGAGTGTCTCCTCCGCCCCATAGTCGGCATGGACCAGCTTGGCGTCCCGGTCACGCAGGTGCGTCTGATAGTCGTCGATACGGTCGAGCAGGTCCGCACGCCCGACGAGCGTCTCCCCGAATGAGAGCAGGGCCGCGGACACCAGCGGCACGCTCGTAACCGGAATGACGGCCCCGATCCGGTCCAGGGCGTGGTCGGCCAGGCGCTGGACGTGCGGCAACCGTTCCTCCCGAGGCAGCGCGAGCACGTGGCCCTGGGAACGCTCCCACTCGCGCACCGAAAGGGGCGTACCGAAGTTGACCGCGACCCGGCCGTAGCGTCGCAGGTTGCCGGTCAGCAGTCGCAAGGCGTTCCAACCCAGGTACTGCAGCACATTGGTGAATTGACGCAGCCGGCCCGGGCGCGCGGCGGGATCGACCAGTTCGCGAATGAGCGTGCGGTCCTCGAGTACGCGGTCGTAGTTCAATCCGACCGGAACGAGCCAGATGTCGCGCGTGAACGCTGGATCGGTGACCGTGCGCGCGATATGGTCGAGCAGTCCGATCTTGGCGGGACGCAACGCGCCATCGCGGCTCAATCCGCCCTCGAGGAAGATCCCCTGTGTCACGCCGTTCCGCGTGATCGACTGCACGTACCGTTCGAGCACGGTGTGATAGAGGCGCTCACGGTAGCGGCGCCGGATGAAATACGATCCGAACGACTTGAAGATGTACTCGAGCGGCCACGTCCGGGCCCACTCGCCGACGGCGTAGCTGATGCTCACACCGCGAGCGAGGACATAGGCGACGATCACATAGTCCGCGTTGGACCGATGATTCATCAAATAGACGACGACGTCGTTCCGGGGGATCGCGTTCAGCGCCTCGCGGTCCTGGTAGGTCGAAGTGACCCGATAGAGCATGTTCGCCAGCACGCGCGAGACATTGTAGCCGAACCGGTAGTACGAGAGCACGTTGAAGAACGGGACGATCTCGTCGATGTAGGCGGAGACGCGCGCGCGCGCCTTGCGTTCCGGCGTGTTGTGTTCGCGGCAGAACTCGCGGATCGCATCCTCGATGACGGCGTCGCGCAGCAACTCCTCCCGAATGGCATGCCGGTTGACCAGTTTGTGGCGTTCGAGCCGGACTTCGAACTGGTGGACCGCCCTCAGGACGGCGCGGCGGAACCAGTGGCGGATCGCCTGCCGCGTGGTGCGTACGACCCACAAGGTGGTCCCGACGGCGGCGACCACGCCGGCGGCGGTGACGATCCACACGGACGCCCGCGGACTCAGAGGTCCTCCGGGAGCACTCCGGTGTGTTCGAACTGATAGGCCATGCGACGGAGACGCGCGATGCGTACCGCCATCGGAGGATGCGTGGCCAGCAGGTCTGCGACTCGGCCTTGGCGCTGTGACACGCGTCGTCCCAGGGGATCGGCGATGCAGAGATGCGCGCTGCCGCGCTTGATCGCCTTGGTTGCTCCGGCGGCGTGCTCGATCTTCTCGAGCGCTTCCGCGAGCGCGCCGGGGTTTCTGGTGAATTGGGCGGCCGTGGCGTCGGCCAGATACTCGCGCTTGCGGCTCACCGCCAGCGCGAGGATGCGCGAGATGAGCGGGGCGAGCAATACACTGATCAGCCACACGACGATCAGCACGAGCACCAGCCCACCGCCCTTCTTGCCGCCGCCCCGTCCACCGCGTCCGCCTGCACGAGCGCCGAAGCGCATCGTGCGCCACGTCCCTTCGGAAATCAGCGCAAGCACCCCGACCAGCGCGGCCAGCAAGGTCATCAACTTGACGTCGTGATTGCGGATGTGGGACATCTCGTGGGCGATGACCGCCTGGAGTTGATCCCGGCTGAGAGCGGCGAGCAGCCCCTCGGTTACGGCGACGTGCGCATCCCGCTCGCTGGTCCCCGTGGCGAAGGCATTCGGATCGTCGTCACGGACGATCCAGATTGAGGGGCGGGGCAGCCCGGACGCGATCGCCATCTCTTCAACCACGTTGACCAGTTGTTGTTCTTCCGGTCGACTGGGCTCGACCAATTCCCATGCGCCGGAGGCCCACAGAATCTGTTTGGGACCACGCCGCCAACTGAACCAGGCCATTCCGAGGGCCAGTGCGGTACTGGCGAGGCCGGCGAGCGGGATGCGGTGGACGTACGCCCCCGGATCCCCATTGACCGTTTGGAGATAGAAAATCAGATCGGCGCCGAATCCGATCCACGCAAAGAACAGGACGAACAGCGCGACCAGCAGCGTGGAGCGGCGTCGATTATGCCGTTGTTGCTCGAAGAGGTTCGTCGCGCTCACGCCTTCGGCTTCATGGACAGGTCGACCTGCGGCACATCACGGTCACCGGGCTCCTCGATTTCCCACAACTCGACGACTTCGGCTCTGGCGAGCCCCGCCACCAGATTCCATGGAAACTGCTGCTGCTTGACGTTGTAACTCGTGGCGGTGTCGTTGTAGAGCTGACGGGAAAACGCCACCCGGTTTTCGGTGGACGTGAGTTCCTCCTGCAGCTGTCCTACGTTCCCGGTCGCTTTGAGGTCCGGGTAGCGCTCGACCACGACGCTCAACCGCGACAATGCCGATGACAAGGTCGCCTCGGCCTGAGCCAGCGCCTTGACCCCTCCGGTGGGGAGGGCGTCAGCCTGGACCTTGACGGCCTGGTTCCGCGCCTCGATAACCGCTTCCAACGTCTCCCGCTCGAATTCCATCGCACCCTTGACGGCGTTCACCAGATTCGGAATCAGATCGTGACGCCGCTTCAACTGCACGTCGATCTGCTTCCAGGCGTTGATCGTCTGCCCTTTCAATGCGATGAGCGCGTTGTAGGCGCTGATGCCCCACAACACGATGGCCACGAGGAGGATCAGCAATACCCAGGGCATGCGCTACTCCGATCGGGTAGGGGAGTGATGGGTGCGTGCGCCCTCAAAAAGGGGCCGTGGCCAACACCGGCGCAAGAGGCGAAACGCGGTCAGCGTTCCGGGTTCGGCGCGAGCCGGTCGAGGGCATCCCGGACGGCCACGGCGAGGGCCCGGTCGCGTTCCGGATGGGGCGTGAGTCGGTGCGTGGCGCCGAGGTGAATTTCGACACCTGGCGCGACCGGGATCCGACGCCACAGGCCTTCATCGCCCGGGAATGATGCCGCCGCGGGGGGCGCCTGCTGGAACGCGCGGCCGGAGTCGGCGACGGCAAGCTGATCTGGCGCGGGGAGCCGATCGCCAAGGCTACTCGCGACGCGGCGCTCGAGCACGTCGCCGGTCAACTCGCGCAACTCCGACGCAATGGTATCCAATGTCGCGCCTTCCATTTGGCGGAGCTTGATGCCGAGCACTTGTAACAGGTGGCGGTACGAATACGTCGCGGCGGTTCCTCGTCCGGATGGGCCAGCCACGAGACCGCGGGTGACGTAGTACCTGATGGTGCGTTCGTTGGGTGCCGCCGCCGCGACGGTGTTGACGGGACGCACCCCCGCCCGGGCCAGGATGGCCGTCGCGGTCGACGCCAGCCCGTGCACGTTCCACGGGGCATGCCCTCGATAGGACCGCAGCGTGACCAGGGGGTCGGCGGTCACGAGGCCTCGCCAAGCCGGCCGGGCACGCGGACGACGCAGCGCTCCCGCACGGACGCGTGGCGGTCGCGTGGGTCGGCGACGGCGGCGAGCGTGGCGAGCGCGTGAGGGCCCCGTTCGCTCGTGGCGTTGGCGGCCCGTTCGAAGAAGACCTCGTGGAGCATCGCTCCGGGTTGCGGAGTCATGAGCGAAGCGGTCGGACGCAAGCAGACCTGCCGTGGCCGAAAGAAACAGGATGCAAGTATGCCCCGCGCTCAGATTCGGTGCAAGAATGGCGACGGCGCGATGGGGATGGGCGGTGCGAAGGATCGATGCCGTCCCGTTTCTGACCCGTGTGCAGATTGCGCCATGCGGCGGGGATTCACGTTGATCGAGATGGCTACCGTGCTGGTGCTGATCGCGGCGTTGCTGGCATCGGTCGCCCCGATGCTTCTCGGGTGGCGGGATCGCCTGGCGGTTCGGCAGGCGGCGTGGGATCTGATCGGTTTCTACCAGGCCGCGCGGTACGCCGCCATCACGCGTGCGACGCGCGTGCGGATCGAGCTCACGCCGGACACGCTGCGCGCCATTGGCGAGGGGGACAGGGAGGCGGTGTTGATCGCGCGGGCGGGGCCTGCCCGAAGGGGCGTGTCCCTGACGGCCACGCGAGACGTGATCCGCGTTTCTCCCAATGGCATCGGATGGGGTGCGGCGAATACGACCATCGTGTTGCGCCGCGGCGGGATCAGCGATTCGTTGACGACCTCGCGTCTCGGTCGCCTACGACGTCTCTAACTCTTCGCTCGTCTCGTGGTCGTCTTCGAGAAACACGAGTGCCTGGCGCCGTGACACCGATTCGGCGAAGGCCTCCATGACGCCCGGATCGATCACGGAGCCGGTCAACATGCGCATCCGGTCGGCGGCGGCTTGTGGATCCAGCCGTTCCTGGTAGGGTCGGGACGTGGTCAGCGCGTCGTAGATCTCTGCCGCGCAGATAATGCGACCGCCCAAGGGGATATCCGTTCCCGCCAGGGCGTCGGGGTAGCCGCTCCCGTCCCAGTGTTCGTGGTGACTGCGCACGAAATCGACGATCGGGCCGAGGTGCCTCAGCGGCGCGAGGATCTGGGCGCCGATGACGGTGTGCAGCTTCACGTGGTCGTACTCCTCGGTGGTCAGCGGCCCTTTCTTGTCGAGTACCGCTTCCCGCGTTCCGATCTTCCCGAGGTCGTGCAGACGCCCGCCGATACGGACTTGTTCGACATCGTCCGGTGGGAGTCCCATTTCATGCGCGATGCTCGCGGCGAACGCAGCCACTCTCGCTGAGTGGCCGCTCAGGAACTCGTTCTTGGCCTCCAGCGCGTTGATCAACGCCTCGAGCGTCGCCACTGTGACGGTCTCGAGCTTGCGACGTTCGGCTTCCAACTCGGCGGTCCGCCGGTCGACCTCTTCTTTGAGCCATTCGGAAATACCGCGATTCTGAAGCATGGTGTCGCGACGGCGGAGCGCCCGATCGACCGCCGCGCCGAGGTCCGTGAGCTCGATGGGTTTCGTCAGATAGTCGTAGGCGCCACGTTGCATACAGATCGCGGCAGCGGTGGCTTCGGTAAGGCCTGACAGCATGATGATCGCCACATCGGGATCGATCCCCAGCGCCTCCGGGACGACATCGATGCCGCTCATGCCGGGCATGCGGACATCGAGCAGCACCAGAGAGATGCCCCCCTCCCGCAAGATGGCGAGCGCTTCTTCGCCCGTTCCGGCGGTACGAAGCTGGAACTTGCGATGGTGCAGGTACTGGGCCAACGCACGGCGCAACGGTTCTTCGTCATCAACAACGAGAACCGTCGCCGGAGGGGGCACCGTTTCGGATGGTGTCACGCTCGATTCCTTTCACACATCCGCCAATACAATAACCGCCGGGCGGAAGTCGGCAACGGACCGCCCTTATTGTCTCCCGCCTGCCCGCGCCTCGGTCACGAACCGGTCGAGCATTCCCGGGTGCTCGTCGTACTCCGGACGGTTGGCGGCGCGCTCGGCCTCGAGATTGGCCAGAAACGCCGCGTAAGCCCGGCGCAGGGCCTCGGTGTCGTTCTGCCCCCGCGCCACTTCGGCCCGCAGGATGGCGGCAAACAGATGCTGCGGGACCGTTTGCTCGATGGAATCCGCCTGGGCCAATACCGCCGGGTAGTCGTCGGTCGCCAGGTGAATCACCCCGACATGATATCGCGCGTCGGGATCGAGCGTCCCGAGCATCCGATAGGCCTCGAGGGCCATCGGCTTGAAGAACAAGGCCGTGTCGCGGACGCCGCGTTCGGCGGCATCCGCGACGCGGTTGAACAGCGCGTCGGCCCGTTCCCGCGGCGACATGCTGGCAAGGTCAACGCGGCCCGGTCCGGCGGGAGTCGCGGCGACGGACGCCGGCGTGCCCGCGGACGGATTGAGGCGTGAAAGCGCCAGCACCACCAGCAAGCCGATCACCGCCACTCCGGCAATGATCCAGGGCAGCGGCGCATGCCGCGGCGCGGTCGCGACCGCGGAGCCGCCGCACGCATGACAGAAACGGGCCCCTGGCGACAGCGAGGCGCCGCACTGGCCGCATGTGGATCCGCTCAACGGGGAACCGCACGCGCTGCAAAACTTGCCGCTGGCGTCGGCGCCGCAGGTTGGACACGTCATGGTCTTGGCCTCGTGTAAGGAACCGCGTGGAAGAAAAGAATGTAACATTACGCGGTGACCGCGAAAACGTCCGGCACGGTTCCGCTCACCGCCGCCGTGGTCCTATGCGGGGCGTTCCTGGTGAGTTCGTTCCCGTTGGCCGCGCAGCAACCCACCCGGGTGCTGCGCGGTCGCGTCCTCTCGGTTCGTGATAGCACGCCGATGCCCGCGGTATGGGTCGAGATTCTCGCGACCTCCCTCTCCGGCCGGACTGATACCGCGGGGCGCTTCGTGTTTCCGGCGGCACCGCGGGAAACGCTGCATCTCGTCGTGCGCCGGCTTGGCGTCGCGAGCGACACGGTGTTGGTCCCGGCCGATCGCGACAGCATCACCATCTACGTCCACTCCATCGCGATCGACGTGGCGCCGGTGGTGACCGTCGGACGACCCGATATCGCGCGCGAGCGCTTCGAGACGGAGGCGCAAACCTCCGCGATCACGCTCGAACGAGCCGAGATTGCCGGTACGCCGGGACTGTTCGAAGCCGACGTCGTGCGCGTGGTGCAATTGCTTCCCGGCTCGGTGGCCAAGAACGACTACACCATCGGGTACAACGTGCGGGGTGGTGAGAGCGACCAGAATCTGATTCTGCTCGACGGCGTGCCGATCTTCAATCCATCACACCTGGCAGGACTGTTTTCGACCTTCGACGCCAATGCCGTGAGCCGAACGGATTTCCTGACAGGAGGATTTCCGGCTCACTACCCCGGCAGGCTGAGCAGCGTGTTGGACATCTCGCTGCGGACCGGCAACCCGGACCACACCCAGGGCCAGGGGCAGGTTTCGTTGTTGTCGAGCAAGATGCTGGTGGAGGGACCGGTCGGCGGCGCCACGTATCTCCTTGGAGTGCGCCGAACCTATGCCGACGCGTTGGCGGGCGTCTTTCCCTACTACTTCACCGACGTGATCGGCAAGACACGCGCGCCGCTTGGCCGTCGCGGCTCGTTGGCGCTGACCGCGTATTGGGGCCGCGACGTGCTCGACCTGGAGCTCGTGCGCGCACGGGAAGGCCACGAGGCGGTGAACCTGGCGTTCAACTGGGGTAACCGACTGCTCGGTGCCACGTGGAGTCAGGCAGTCGGCGCGGTCGGTCTGATCCAGAACCGCGCGAGCATCAGCGAATTCTCCACCACGTTGGGCCTGCTGCCGGACCTGGCGCGGTTCGATAACTCGGCCCGCCTGCTCTCGGCGTCCACCACGTTCGTCCCGCATCCGTCGGCGGTTCACGATGTTCGGCTCGGCGCGGCCGTCGAGCGATATCAGATGAACTACGAGATCTCCAGCGCGAGTCTGGAGACCACGTTCTTTCAGGCATCCTATGCGCCGACCGTCCTGTCGGCCTTCGTGGACGACCAGTGGCACGCCGCCAACTGGTTGTTGCTGCGACCGGGCGTGCGGCTGGACTACGTGACGGGTGCGCGGTTTACCGGCGTGTCGCCGCGTGCGTCGTTCAAGCTGTTCCTGGACAAGGCCACCGCGCTGACGGGCTCCGCCGGGCGCTACTACCAGGCCATCCACTCGATACGGGATCAGGAGATCCCGATTACCATCTACGAGTTCTGGATCGGCGCGAACGAACATATCCCCGTCGCGCAATCGGATCACGGCGTGCTCGGCGTCGAACGGTGGTTCGGCCGGGACGTCCAGGTCGTTGTGGAAGGCTATCGCAAGACGTTCGACAACCTGGTCACCCCCAACCGAGCGCAGGACCTGCGCGTCGAAGGTGACGAGTACATCCCGGCGACGGGGAGCGCCTGGGGGATCGATCTGCTCGTCCGGCGTCACGTCGGTACGATCCGTGGCTGGCTGGCGTATGGGTTTACGCGAGCCGCGCGACGTGCCGCCGGGGTGACGTACCCACCCGCACACGACCGCCGCCATACGCTGAATGTCGTGTTGCAGATCCCGGGTCCGCTCGGGAGCGATATGGGCGTGCGCTGGGGGGTTGGATCGCCGTTGCCCTACACCGGGTTCGTCGGCGAGTGGTATCATCGGCTGTACAATGCCGGAGCGGGGGTGTTCAGCGACGTCCGGGAAGAACCGATCGCCGCGAAGCTCAACGGCGAGCGCTATCCGACCTACACGCGGCTCGACGTCGGTTTCCGGTGGGCCTTCGAGAAGTGGGGCGTGCAGTGGCAGCCCTACCTCCAGGTAGCCAACGCGTACAACCGCCGCAACGTATTCGTCTATTTCTTCAATTACGCCGACGCCCCGCCGACCCGGACGGGCGTGTCACAACTGCCGATCCTCCCGACGATCGGGCTGGAGTTCGCGTGGTGACGCGCCGGGGCTGGTGGGCGTTGCTGGTGGGCGCGCTTGGCGCGTGCGAGCTGACCGAGGTCACGATTCCCGATGGTGAACCAGTGGTGGTGGTGCACGCCATTCTCCGCTCCGGCGATCCGGTGCTGACGGTCATCGTCGAGGAGGCGCTTACCGGCCGGCAGTTTGCCGACGACAACGGGCGCGTGTTGCCGCTCGAATCACCGCCGATTCCGATAGCGGGCGCGCGGGTCACGATGACGAGCCTGACGGGCAGGGATTCGACGAGCCGGAGGGTAGTGCTGCGCGAAGACAGCCTCCCGGGCGTCTACCAGCACGGGACGCAATTTGCTCCGTCGGTCCCGTTCATGCCCGGAGACAGCGTGCGCCTGCGGGTCGAGACCAACGATGGACGGATCGTGGTGGGCGTCACCCGCCTGCCGCGGCTGCGCGACCTGGCGGTCTGGTTTGGCCGCGACTCCACGGAACGACGGGAGCAATTCAACCGCGACCGCGACACGCTGCGGATCGCCGCCGTTCCGGCGGTGGGCCGCGCGCTCCAGCTCGAAGTGTCGGCGGACGGGGCGGCGCCCGACGAGTTTGCCATCTACTTCTTCACCGACACCATGGGCGTTTCTTTCCCGGGCTCCCTGATCAATCCGTTTGAAGGGGATTCCGGCGCGACCGTGTTCCGGGCGGGACGCGTCTACGGCCTTTCGGTCGCGCTGGTCGACCAGAACTACTACGACTTCGTTCGATCGGGCAACGACCCCTTGACCGGCCGCGGCTTCATCAATCATCTCGAGGGCGGGATTGGCGTGTTTGGCGCGATGCAGGTCGTGCAGTATCGGGTTGATGCCGTGGCGGACGTCGACGACCCACACGAGGGCCGGTACCGGATCGTGGGGCAGTCGGATCACGCCGTCTTTCGGCAGGTCACGGGCGGAGGCGACGTCGACGGTCGCTGGGACCTCTACCTGGACGACCTGGAGCCCGGACCCGGATTCTCGGCGCGCATCGTGACCGGGAGTCTGGGGCTTGCCGGCAGTTCGATAGACGGACAATTCCACGGGGACACGTTGAGCGCCGCGCTCAACGTTCCCGCCGAGGGGCCGACGATCTCGGCAGGGATCGAGGGGGTCTGGAGGCCCGGCGGAACACCCTTCCTCGCGCGGGTACTGGCCGACGGGCGGGCCGTCGGGACGGTTACGATCACCCAGGTCAGCGGACCGGGTGGGATGTTGCCGCTCGACCTGTCGCGTCTGGTGACGGCGAGCGGCACGCGTTAACGTTGCTCGTATGAGTCCCGAACCCACCCGACGTCCCGGCTTCGATCCCTCGATCGAGCAGATCCAGGTCCGCCAGATGGGCGAACTCGCCCGTGGCGACAACCGCTGGGACGTGCTGCTGGAGGTCGCCCGCGACGAAGAGATCGGCGCGTTGCGCGGCCGGATTCACTTCGTGTCGGGCAATCGACATCTGCTTTCCGGCTGGATCTTCCTCGAGTGGGCGGCCAAGGACATCGAGGCACGATTCACCGAATTCTCCGCCCAGGAACTGTGGAACCTGCTCGATTCGCTCAGCTAGGCCCCGTTTCACCGCCGCTCCGCCCCGTGTTCCTGACCGACCGCCAAAACGTGCGTTATTTGCACGAAGGTGAGGACATTTGTGCACAATCTGGCCTGAGACTGGGGCTAATCGGGCCACAATCGTGCAAATAATGCAAGAATGTCTTGACAGTGGCACGGTCCCTGCGGTAGAATCCCCCGTCCTCTACCACCTGGGAGCGCTCTGTGCCAACACCCGTCGCCTCCAAGCCTGAACTCCGCGGCAAACTGCCGGATACCCGGGGTGCCAGCAAGGCCGATATCCTCAAGCTGGCCAGGAAGTTCGAAGTGGATTTCCTGCGACTGCAGTTCACCGACATCACCGGCATCAACAAGAACGTTGAAGTGCCCGAGTCACAGTTCGACAAAGCGCTGGCGGGCGACATCATGTTCGACGGTTCGTCGATCGAGGGGTTCGTGCGGATCGAGGAAAGCGACATGGTGCTCCACCCGGACCTCACCACGTTTCGCATTCTCCCGTACGACGACGAGGGCGGCCGGGTGGCGCGCGTGATTTGCGACATCCACCTGCCGGATGGCACGGAGTTCCCGGGATGCACGCGTCTCGCGCTCAAGCGACAGATCGCGCGCGCCAAGAAGCGTGGTTATGCGATGATGGCGGGCTGCGAAGCCGAGTTCTTCATCTTCCACCTCGACGAGCGCGGCCAGCCCACCCTCGAAACGCACGACGGTGGCGGGTACTTCGATCTGGCGCCGGTTGACAAGGCCGAGCCGATCCGCCGGCTGATGATCGAGGATCTCGATCATCTCGGGTTCGAGGTCGAAGCGGGTCACCACGAGGTCGCCGCCGGCCAGCACGAAATCGATTTCAAGTACGCCGACGCCCTGGTCACGGCCGACAATCTCTCCACGTTCCGCTATGTGGTGCGCAACATCGCGTACCGGCACGGGTTTCTGGCCACGTTCATGCCGAAGCCGATCTTCGGGCAGAACGGCTCCGGGATGCACACGCATCAGTCGTTGTTCAAGGGTGGCAAGAACGCGTTCTACGACCCGAAGGCGACGTGGGAGATTTCCAAGGTTGGATTGAGCTATATCGCGGGCTTATTGGCGCACGCGCGTGGGTTCGCAGCGGTGACGAACCCCTTGATCAACAGCTACAAACGGCTGGTGCCGGGGTATGAGGCGCCGATCAATGTCGCCTGGAGCATGCGTAACCGGTCACCACTGGTTCGGATTCCGGAACGCCGCGGCCAGGGAACGCGCTGTGAACTCCGCATGCCGGACCCTTCGGCGAACCCGTACCTGGCGCTTACCGTGCAACTCGCGGCGGGGATGCAGGGGGTCGAAGAGAAACTCACGCCGCCGGATCCGGTCAACAAGAACATCTTCACCATGAGCCATCGCGAGAAGCGCAAGTACCGTATCGACGAACTTCCGCGAGACCTGCACGAGGCGCTCGATTGTCTGGAGAAAGACCAGGTCATCAGCGACGCCCTCGGCGAACACATCCTGAGCCGGCTGGTGGAAGCCAAACGGCAGGAGTGGATGGCATACTCGGCGCAAGTGAGTGCGTGGGAGATCGAGCGATACCTTGGAAAGTACTAGACGGCCGGACGGCTAGGTTTCCCCGCGTGATTCGGCCGTCCCGACGGAACGTCCTCCTTGCCGGCAGTCTGGTACTGCTCTGCACCGCGCCCTCGCGCGCCGGGGCGCAGCAGGGACCCCTGATCGATTCCATCCACATCGAGGTCCGGAACATCTTCAACCGGTCGGAGGCCGAGCGCAGTTTCCTATTCCGGCTGACCAACGCGGTGCACGTTCCCACTCGCGCGTATGTCGTGCGTCGCGAGCTGTTGTTCCGCGAGGGCGAGCCGTATGATGCCGCCCGGCTGGCCGAAACCGAGCGCAATCTCCGGAGGCTGGGGATCTTCCGCGATGTCACCATCGACACCGTACGGGTGGACGGGCGTCTGATCGCGCGGGTGACCACGTCGGACGGATGGAGTACGAATCTCAGCCTCAACGCCAAGTCGACCGGCGGGGTCGTCACCTGGGCCGTCGCGCTCACCGAACAGAACCTGTTGGGGACCGCCAACTCGGCCGGAGTCAGCTACCGCCGTGAAGTTGACCGGGACGCGTTGCGCGTGCAGGCGCGTGTCAACCGCATCGTCGGATCGCGGTTGATCGCCGAGGGATACTACGACGACCTGTCGGATGGTCGCGTCGGGTCATGGTCGCTCGCGGTGCCGTATCGCGCGCTCGGTGATCGCGAGGCCGTCGAGTTGCGCGGGGAGGCCGCGGATGCCCGTGTCCTCCGGTTTCGCACGACGCGGAACCGGCTCGATACGACCGCGTTCCAACACACGGCGTTGGTGCAGCGCGCCACGGTATCGTACGCGCCGCTGGCCGGCAGCGACGGGTACGTTCGGGTCGGGGTGACGGGGCAGATTCGGCGCGAGGCGTTCGTGCTTCAGGCCGATACCGCCCTCGCGGTCTCGGACAGCGTCTCGGGCGCGGTGGGTTTGCTCGGCGAGTGGTTCCGCCCGCGCTTCACCGTGGTCACGCACTACAATGGATTCGCTCGCGACGAGGACGTCGATCTCGGGACGAAGGTCGCGGTCGCGGTCTGGGTGGCGCCGCATGCCCTGGGCTACGATCGCGGTGGGGTCGTGCCGTCCATTGACGTCCGGACCGGGGCCGCGGCCGGCCGGGCCTTTGCCCGAGTCCGCGCGCGGGCGCATGGCCTGTTCACCACCGCGGGACTCGATTCCGGGCTGGTCGCCGGGAGCGTGACGCTGGCGTCACAGCTCATCCAGCGCCAGGCCACGGTCGTCCACGTCGAGGCCGGTATGCAGAAGAACCCGGTCCCGGCGGCGGAGTTCGACCTCGGACACGGCTTCGGACCGCGGTCCCTCGCGCCGCATTCGTTTACGGGGACCAGGACGGTGTGGGGCACGATCGAGCATCGTGCCTTTCTGGTCGATGACGTCGCCGGATTGCTGGGCATCGGCCTGGCCGGTTTCGTCGACTATGGCGGTGCGTGGTACGCCAACCAGGCGGCCCGGTTCGCGGGCAACGTGGGGCTGGGACTGCGGCTCGGGACGACGCGGTCGACCGGTCCCAATGTGGGGCGGTTCGATCTGGCCTACCAGTTTGGCGACGGTATGACCGGAAACCGCTGGGTGTTCAGCTTCGGACGCAGCTACGAGTTCTGAGCGACCGCGTCACTCCCGGAAGTCGACCTTGATGCCGCGTCCCTTGAACGCGGTCTCCAACCCTCCCTTGTCCGCCGACTTCATGAACGCCTCCTGCGGCTCGACCACCTTCTTGTCCACCAGATCGAGCAACGAGTCGTTCAACGTGATCATGCCGTTTTTCTTGTTCGTCTGGATGATCGACGGAAGCTGGAACGTCTTGCCTTCGCGAATGAGATTCGATACCGCACCGGTGGACAGCAGAATCTCCCGGGCCGCCGCGCGTCCCCCGGCGATTTTCTTGCACAACACCTGCGCGATCACGCCCTTGAGTGACTCCGACAACATGACCCGAATCTGTTCCTGGCGGTCGGCCGGGAACTGATCGATGATGCGGTCGATCGTGCTGACGGCCGTGGTGGTGTGCAGCGTGCCGAAGACCAGGTGTCCGGTCTCGGCGGTCTCGATGGCGATGGCGACTGTTTCGAGGTCGCGCATCTCGCCGATCAACACGATGTCCGGGTCCTCACGCAGCGCGGCGCGCAGCGCGCGCTTGAATGACTGGGTGTGGCTCCCCACCTGACGTTGCGTGACGATGCACTTCTTGTTCGGGTGCACGAACTCGATGGGATCCTCGATGGTGATGATGTGGTCGGTACGCGTGCGGTTGATCAGATCGACCATGCCGGCGAGCGTCGTGGATTTGCCGCTGCCCGTCGGGCCGGTGACCACCACGAGGCCCTTGGTGAGGTAACAGAGCTTCTGCACCTCGGGTGGGATGCCCAGCTGATCCGCCGTCAGGATCTCGGTCGGGATGACGCGGAAGACCGCCCCGGGGCCCATCCGGTCGCGTAGCGCATTGGCGCGAAACCGCGCGAGATCCACGATCTCGTACGCGAAGTCGGTGTCGTTGGTCTCGGCAAACTCGGCCTTGTTGCGATCGGGCATGATCGAGTGGATGAGCGCGTCGATATCATCCCGCGTGAGCGGCGTTTCCCCTTCCTTGATCAGCAACTCGCCGTGCGTCCGGTACGTAGGCGGCAGCCCGACGCGGAGGTGCAAGTCGGACGACTCGGACGACACGAGGTACCGCAGGAGATCCTGCAGACGCTCCTCCGCCCGGGCCATGGCTTCGACACTGGGACGGTGCGCCGTCGCGACAGGCGGAGTGGGCGATCCTTCCATGAGCAGTGCCTCCGCGGGCATCGACATCGCGGCGGTCGAGCGGCGCGGACGCGCCGGCGCGAGCGTGGCGTTCACCGACCCTCCCGCGATGTCGACCTCCACGTCGACCCGCTTGCCGTCGAGGATGTAGCCGAACGCGATGCGCCCGTCTCCGCCGTCGAGTTGGGGCTGCATGCCCTCCGGCGTGATCTCGCGCAGCAACCCGAGCAGTTGTGGCGCCTTGACCGGCTCCTTGGTCACCGGGCGCTCGCTGCCGCCGATGTCGAGGATCATCGGCTGGTCGGACGCGAGCGAGATTGCAATCCCGTCCTTGTCGAACATCAAGGTGATGAACTGATCGAGCTTGGCCATGGCAGCGAATCTACAGGAGGTTGAGGGCGGCGAAAGGGGCGCGTTTGTCCGTGGACCCCGCCAACGAGCATATTGGACGCCATGTTCGCGAACCTGTTCTCGCTGCCGATCTCGGACCCGATTCTGATCTTCGCCCTGGCGATGGCGATCTTCCTGGTCGCGCCGTTGGTCATGGAACGGTTCAAGATCCCGGGACTGATCGGATTGATCGCCGCCGGGGCGTTGGTGGGACCCAATGGGCTGCATCTGCTCGACCGCGGCCCGGCGATGGTCCTGCTCGGAACGGTCGGGTTGATCTACCTGGTGTTTCTGGCCGGGGTCGAGATCGATTTGCACGGGTTCCGTCGGCAGCGCCCGGCCCGCAGGTGCCCCTCGCGGTGCAATCGGTTCCCTCGTGGACCGCGATGATGGTGGCGTTGCGCGAACAACTCGGCACCGACGATCTCGTAATCCTCCTTGGGGCACGACGGGACACCGTCGCTTGGGATCCAGTGCTGCAGCGCCTGCCGGGGCGTCTGGCCCGCTTGCGGTCCGAGAGTTTCCTGGTGGTCTATCCGCCGGAGCATCACGACGTCACGCTCGAAAGTGAGATCGGGCACTGGATGCCGCACGCGTTGAGTCGGCCGCGTATCATCACCAACCTCGAGGCGCGTTCGGCGCATGTCGCGCTGGACTCCATGCTCGAACGCCAGTATCCCGATGAACCGGCGCGGCGCCGACAGATCTTGCTGGCGTTGCTCCACGCCGGCCGGTCGACCGCCCTGCCGATTGCCCCGGGTGTGGTGATTCCCCACGCACGACTCGCCCTGCTCGAGGAACCGCTGCTGTTTCTCGGTATCAGCCGAACGGGGATTCGGTTTCCGAACATCGCAGACGCCGCCCACGTCATCTTCCTCGTGCTCAGCCCGACCGATCAGGCCAACCAGCATCTCGCCGTGCTCGGCGATATCGCGCGGCTCTGCGCAAGCCCGGATCGCGTCGCCGCGCTGCGCGAGGCGCAAGACGTCGCCGCGGTCCTGGCGGTGCTGGAGGCGATGCCGGGTGTGGAGGTGGTCGGGTGAACCGCGATGGCGCCGGTCACGACGGCGAGGCGATCCATGATGTCCATCGGCCAACTTCACACGGGCCGGTGCCGGCGTCCCCTCGGCCACTCGCGGCGGGTTTCCGACCGCCGGACGGAGAGCGCTGGCTCCGCGGAACGCGTTCGGCCACCTTTCCGTCGTGATCGATCCGATCGTGGTGCCGGACCAGGCGGAGAGCTTGCGGCGCGTCATCCTCGACCTCGTGATGGAGGCGTCGCCGAAGGCGAAGCGCGCGCTGCTGTTCAACGTGCTGTCGGTCGTCATCGCCGTGGGCATCGCCATCGCAGACTGGATGAAGCACAGCGCCGCACCCGCGCCCTACCTGCTGGTGGGTCTGGTGTGCGGCATCCTCGGCCTGTTCGTCCTGTCGGTCTCCTACGTCTTGCACAGCGTGAGTCAGCAGTCATCGGTGGGGTGCGACCGACTCACCTTCTTTCAGATGCAGTCGCAGATCCTGCACCGGATCTTCCTCGCCCTCCCACTGCTGGCGCTGGTCGCCGGGTTGTTGATGGCGGTGGCGATCGGGCTGTTCGTGCCGGTCCTGGCAACCCGGCCGGTGTTCCTGATCGTCGTCGTGCTTTTCTCGGCGTACGAAGTGCTCGCGATCCGCACCGTGTCGCACACGAGCCGGTTCCTGTACGACTACGCGCAACGACAGGCCGAGGCGGCCGCGCGGGCTCAGGCGGAAGCCGCGGAGGCGCAGCTTGCCGGGTTGCAGGCGCAGATGAATCCCCATTTCCTGTTCAACGCGCTCAATACGGTGGCATCGCTGGTACGTACCGACGCGTCGACCGCCGAAGCCACGGTGGAGAACCTCGCCGACGTGCTGCGCCGCACACTCGACCGATCGCGCAAGACGATGACGTCGGTGCGGGAAGAGGTCGACTACGTCAAGGCGTATCTGGCCATCGAGCAGGAACGGTGGGGCGACCGGTTGCGCGTCGCGTGGGCGGTGAACGATGACACGCTGCCCCTGGCGCTCCCGACCATGACGCTGCAACCGCTGGTCGAGAACGCGCTCAAGCACGGGTTGGGTGGGCGGTTGGAAGGGGGCTGCTTGCAGATCCGCACGGCGCGGCGCAACGGTCGGCTGACGGTGCAGGTCACCGACAACGGTATTGGCTTCGCCCCGCACCACCGCGAGCGGACCGGGCTCGGCAACCTGCGCAAACGGCTGGCGACGCTGTTCGGGGACGCCTCGTCGATTCGTGTCGAGCGCGTCCCCGGCGGAACCGGCGCCAGCGTGGTGATCGAGCTACCGGTCACCCGAACGACGGGCTGATGCCATGCGCATTCTGATCGTCGATGACGAGCCGGCGGCACGACGCCGGCTGTCCATTATGCTCGAGGAACTCGACGTCGAAGTCGTCGGCGAGGCCGCGAACGGCGTCGCAGCGCTGGATCTGGTGCGCACGCAGCGGCCGGATGTGCTGCTGCTCGACATTGCGATGCCCGAGGTGGACGGATTCGACGTCGTGCGCCATCTCTCCGATCCGAAACCGTTGGTGGTGTTTCAGACCGCCTACGACGAGTTCGCGCTCAAGGCGTTCGAACACGAGGCGCTCGACTATGTGGTGAAGCCGGTCACACTCGACCGATTGCACCAGGCGCTGGACCGGGCGCGGCGGCAACTGGAGGCGACGACGCGCCCGGAACTGTCGGGCGAGCTGCTCGACCGACTGCACGCGGCGGTGAGTGGGACCACCCCGGCCCCGAAGCCGCGCCTGCTGGTACGCGACGGACCCGGGCGATTGCTCGTGCCCTATCGGGAGATCATCAAGTTCGCGGCGCATGACGGTACCGTGCAGGCGCATACCACCGCGGATGTGTACGTCACGGATTACACGCTGGCCGAACTCGAGGCGCGGACCGGCGGCCAGTTCGTCCGAACGAGCCGGAGCGAACTGGTGAACGTCGATCGCATTGCGCGAATCGAATCCAACGGCGACGGCTCGGCGACCCTCACGTTGGACAAGGGCGCGCTGATTCACGTGAGCCGGCGTCGGGCGACGGACGTGCGGCGGGTGCTGGAAGCATGAAGCGGGGAATGGGCGCGCTGGTGGTGGGCGAGGGCGAGGGTCTACCAGGCGATCGGCGATTGGGAGAACCGTGAAACGATACCGAGTGCGGTGGTTGTGGAGTGGTGTCGTGCTGGCGATGGGATTCGCGGCAGCGCCGGCGGCCGGCCGGCAGTTCGATCCCGCGCTCGCGATGCGCACGTTTGACGTCGCGTGGCAGCTGGTATACGACACGCACTTCGACACGACGTTCAACGGGGTCGATTGGCTCGCGGTGCGTGACGAGCTGCGGCCACGGGCGGAGGCGGCGACGAGCAACCGCGAGCTGCGGGCCGTCATTGGCGAGATGATCGGCCGGCTCGGTCAATCGCACTTTGCGCTGATTCCCAGGGAGGTCTCCGAACGCGGCGACGCGCTGGATGACGCCGAAGACGCGGTGGGGGGAGACGCCGCCGGGGTGGGAGACGCCGGGCTGGACGTGCGGCTGCTGGACGGACGGGTCGTGGTCGCCTCGGTCGAGGAAGCCGGACCCGCCTGGGCGGCCGGGATTCGTCCGGGGTGGATCGTGCTCTCGACGAACGACCGGGCGATCGACTCGTTGGTGACGCGGTTGAACGCGATGGACCAGCACATGTCGCTCGCCACGCGCGTCTGGTCGGTCGTCCTTGGCCGGTTGGGTGGCCCTCCGGGGAGCACGCTGGCACTCACCATGCTTGACGGCGCCGACGACACCGTTCGGCTTGCGTTGACCAGACGGCGCGAACCGTCTACCCCGGTCAAGTTCGGCAACCTGCCGCCGTTCTTTGCGCGCTACGACGGGCGCGCGGTGCCGGTAGCGGATGGTCACGCGGTCGGGGTGATCTGGTTCAACTTCTGGATGGTGCCGCTGATCCGGCAAGTCGACAGCGCGGTGAACGCCTACCGGCAATTCGACGGCATGGTAGTCGACCTGCGCGGCAATCGTGGCGGCCTCGGCGCGATGGTGATGGGTGTGGCCGGCCACTTCTTTGATGAACGCGTGCTGCTGGGCACATTCAAGACGCGCACGGCGTCGTTGCAGATTGCGGCCAATCCGCGCCGGGTGTCGCCGGCGGGCACGCGTGTGCAGCCGTTCGCGGGTCCCGTGGCCGTGCTGGTGGACGAAACGTCCGCGAGCGCGTCCGAGGTATTTGCCGGGGGCATGCAGGTGGCGGGGCGCGTTCGGGTGTTCGGGAGTACGTCGGCGGGTGCCGTGCTGCCCGCGACGACCGACGAGCTGCCGAACGGTGACGTGCTGTACCACGCGTTCGCCGAGTTCGTCACGCCGAACGGCGTGGCGCTCGAAGCGCGTGGTGTGATTCCCGACGAAGTCGTCAGGCCGGATCGCGAGACGCTGCTCGCGGGCCGGGACGTCGTCATGGAGGCCGCGCTGCGGTGGATCGCCGCGCAACGTGCGGCCATCAACTGACATCGAATCCGGAGGCGTAGATGCGGACGAAGCACAAACGATTGTCATGGCTCGCGGTGGCCTTGATGGCACCGCTCGCGTGGGGGCAGGCGATGGCGCAAACCCTGCCGGACGCCGGAGAAGTGATTGCGAAATACGTCGCGGCCATCGGCGGGCGGGATGCGGTGATGCGACAGTCGGCGCGCCGGACGACCGGCACGTTTGCGGTCCCCGCGCAGGGCATCACGGGCAACTTCGAAGCGTTCGCCATGGCGCCGAACAGGGCGGTGCTGCACGCCAATGTCCCGGGGCTGGGTGATGTGGCCGGCGGGTACGACGGGGAAGTCGCCTGGTCGCTCAACCCGGCGATGGGGCCGATGGTGCTCGAAGGGCGGATGCTCGACCAGATGCGACAGCAGTCGGACCTGTACGCGCCACTGCACGGAGAGGATTTCATCAAGTCGATGGAGACGGTGGAGGCGGTCGATTTCGAGGGTACGCCCTGCTACAAGGTCAAAATCGTCACCGTATGGGACGAAGAGTATCACGAGTATTTCAGTCGGGATAGCGGCTTGCTGATCGGGAGCGTGCGGCAGTCGGCCACCCCGATGGGGGAAATGGAGGCTACGACCGTGTACGCGGACTACACCGAAGTGGCCGGGTTGCTCATCCCCTACAAGTCGGTGCAGCGGATGATGGGATTCGAGCAGGTCTTCACCGCCGAGACGATCGAGCCCGCGACCGTCCCCGACAGCGTGTTTGCGTTGCCGCGGGAGATCAAGGCACTGATCGGGAAGTGAGGCTGCCCCCCTACGGCCCGCGCTTCTTCAAACGCAGTTCACCACCTCTTCAGTCCCGCGGTCTTTCCTTATGAGGACCGGCCCGTAGCCGGGCCGGGTGCACACTCTTCCCTCGAGCCGCCGAGGTGGCAACATGGCAGGGATCGTGGGCTACGGCGCATTCGTTCCCCGGAATCGCATCACGTCCGAAGAAATCGCACGTCAGTGGGGCAAGGATCCGGCGACCATCCGTCGCGGATTGATGTTGGAGGAGAAGTCCGTGCCCGGGCTCGACGAAGATACCATCACCATTTCGGTCGAGGCGGGCCGCGCCGCACTGGCACGTGCGGGTATCGACCCGCAACTCGTGGGCGCCCTGTACATCGGCTCCGAATCCCACCCGTACGCCGTGAAACCGAGCGGAACGGTGGTGGCCGAGGCACTCGGCATCGGCCCAAGCGTGCACGTGGCGGATTTCGAGTTCGCCTGCAAAGCGGGGACGGAGGCGATGTTCGTGGCGTTGAGCGTCGTCGAGTCGGGACGTGCCAAGTTCGCCATGGGGATCGGCGCCGACACGTCACAGGGAGCGCCTAACGACGCGTTGGAGTTCTCCGCGTCCGCCGGTGGGGCCGCGTACCTGTTCGGACAAGATCACCTGTTGGTCGATGTGGTGGACACGTACAGCTTTACCAGCGACACGCCGGACTTCTGGCGTCGCGAAGGCGAGTTCTATCCGCGACACGGCGGCCGGTTCACCGGCGAACCCGCCTACTTTAAGCACGTAACCAGCGCGACACGCGCCATCCTCGATCGTACCGGGTTCAAACCGGGAGATTTTCGCTACGTCGTGTTTCACATGCCGAACGGCAAGTTCCCGCTGGCCGCGGGCAAGCAGATGGGGTTCAAGCCGGAGCAACTGGAAACCGGCTGGGTGGTGAACACCATGGGCAACACGTACTCCGGATCATCGCCCACGGGACTCGCGGCCATCCTGGACGTTGCCGACCCGGATGATCTGATCCTGATCACGTCGTTCGGGTCGGGGGCGGGAAGCGATTCCTTCGTGCTGCGCGCGACCGCGCTGCTGCCGGAACGGCGCGGCCGTGCACCCACGGTGCGCTCCATGCTGGACGGACGCCGCACGTATCTGACCTACGGCGAATATGCCAAGTACCGAGAGAAGATTCTCGTCAACGACTAGCGGAGCGAGGAGTCCCATGCGCGACGTGGCCATCGTGGGAGTGGGGATGACGCCGTTCGGGGAACTGTGGGAGTCGAGTCTGCGGGACCTGTTTGTCGACGCCGCATCGCTGGCGTTGCGTGATGCCGGAGCCGACCACCTCGACGCGATCTACGTGGGCAACATGGCGGGCGGACAGTTGGTGGGCCAGGAGCACCTGGGCCCGCTCATGGCCGACCAGCTCGGGATGCGCGGCGTGCCCAGCACGCGGGTCGAGTCGGCGTGCGCCTCGGGCGGGGCGGCGTTACGGGCGGCCTTCTTCGAGGTCGCCAGTGGCGCTTCCGACCTGGTGCTCGCCAGCGGAGTCGAGAAGATGAACGACGGTGCCGACGTCACCGGCGTCCTGGCGACAGCCGCGGATCAGGAAGCCGAGGTGTACCACGGCATCACCTTCCCCGGACTGTACGCGATGATCGCCCGGGCGCACATGGCGGCGCACGGGACCACGCTGGAGGATCTCGCGGCGGTGTCGGTGAAGAATCACCGTCACGGCGCGCTCAACCCCAAGGCGCAGTTCAAGCAGGAGGTCACCGCCGAACAGGTGATGGCGTCCTCGATGGTGGCGGACCCGTTGCGCCTGTTGCATTGCTCGCCGGTGAGCGACGGGGCTGCCGCCGTGCTGCTGTGCCCGCTCGATCGCGCCGCCGAGTTCTGCGACAAACCGGTGAAGATCCGTGCGAGCGGCATGGCCACGTCGGCGATGGCGCTGGCCGACCGGCACGACCCGGCGTTCCTGGACGCGGTGCATCTCGCCGGCAACCGGGCGTTCGACATGGGCAAGGTCGGTCCGAGGGACATCGACGTGGCCGAAGTCCACGACTGCTTCGCCATCGCCGAACTCTGTGTGCTCGAGGCGTTGTGTTTCACCGAACGCGGTCTTGCGGGCGAAGCCACGCGCGCCGGCGAGACGACGCTTGGCGGACGGATTCCCATCAACACGAGTGGCGGGCTCAAGTCCAAGGGCCATCCGGTCGGGGCTACCGGAGTGGCGCAGGTCATCGAAATCGTCGAGCAACTTCGCGGCGAGGCGGGAGCACGCCAGGTCAAGGACGCGGTGGTCGGCTTGACACAGAACATGGGCGGATCGGGTGCCAGCGCGGTCGTGCACATCTTCGAGAGGGTCTGACGATGCCGAGTCCCCGATATTGGCGCGAAATCCCGGCCCGGTACCGCCTGGAAGGCGGGCGGTGCTCAGGTTGTGGCAAAGTGGTCTATCCCATCCGGAGGGTGTGTCCGTCCTGCCGAAAGGGGGACATGGAACCGGTGGCGCTGTCGCGTCGCGGACGCGTGGTGACGTCGACGGTCATTCACGTTGCCCCACCCGCGTTTCACATGGCCGCCCCGTATTCGATGGCGGTGGTGGAGACGCCGGAAGGCGCGCGGTTGATGGTGCAGGTGGCGGACTGCGAATCAGACGAGGTCGTGCCGGGCGCGGAGGTTTCCCTCGAGTTTCGGCGGATCCAGCGGGAAGGCAAGAGCGGCATCCTCTGCTACGGCCACAAGGCTGTTCCCGTCCGGAGCGGGTCGGCCTGAGGAGGAACGATGAACAAGGTGCACGTGTGGGCCGAGCTGAGCGACGAGATGTTCGCGTCGTACGTCGGGGAAGCACGCCGGCAGGACGTTGATGTCGAACAGCTGGTCCAGCAGACCGTGAACTGCCTGATCAAGGAACTCGAGGACGAGGAGCGGGAGGCGGCTGGGGAAGTGCGATAACCGGATGACGGTCTGCATGCGACGGACAAAGACGGTCGAGGGCGCTGACCGCGCAGGACCCCTCGACCGTCTTTGCCCATCGTCGAATCGACGTACTTGACCGCCTTACTTTGCCGAGTGCAAGGCAAACGCCGCTCCCTGCGGGTCCACACACTGTACGATCATGTCGCCTCCCGGGACTTCCATTGGCCCGTTGAGGACCTTGCCGCCTTCGGCCTTCACCGTTTCGGCGGCGGCGTTCACGTCGGGCACTTTGACGTAGTAGAGCCAGCCAGGCGCCGGGATCTCGGGCGGCTTGTTGAACATCCCGCCGAGCGGCCACTGGCCGAAGCCGAACATGCGGTAGGTCCCCATCTCCCCCATGTCCATGTCGTCGGTCTTGGACCAGCCGAACAGTCTTGCGTAGAAGTCGAAACCGGCCTCCCAGTCGGTAGTGGCCAACTCGTGCCAGGAGAACTGCTGCAACTCGGGAGGCTTGTCTTCCGGGCCGCCCGCGGTCGACTGATACACGGCGAACTCGGCGCCCTGCGGGTCGGTGAGAACGGCGAACATCCCGGTGGCGGGAATCTCGCTTGGCTCCTTCAGCACCTTGCCGCCCAGCTCGACGGCCTTGGCGGCGGTAGCCGCACAGTCGGGCGTTGAGACGTAGGCGAGCCAGTGGGGTGGCGCGCCGGCGGTCTGGGCCTTGTCGTCGAGCGGCATGATTCCGCCGAGTGGGGCTTGCGGGGCGTGCGTCCACATCGTGTACGGCATCGGTCCGTCCCACTGCATCGTGCCCCACCCGACCACCTTCGTGTAGAACGCTTGTGCGCCGTCGGGGTCGGGGGTTGCGAGGTCGTACCAGACGAACCGACCGAGCTTGTTTTCGGCCATTGAGGGGCCTCCTCGAGGAAGAAGTTCGGCGCCGGCAGGGGCCATCGAAGCCGGAGCGGTTACCGAATATATCCCGAACATCGGCGAGCGGAAGGGCTTGGTCCGGCCCCAACGTTGAAAACGATGATTGACATGTCAATCATTGCAAGGTAAGTTACATTCCATGTCGAAGGACAAGGGCAACCTCCAGCGCGAGATCAAGCAGTCCCGGCCGTTTCGGTCCAAGGCCCAGGAGGCGACGCTGGGCCTGATTCGGACGACCGACGTCGTACGGCGGCGGCTGGCCGAAGTGCTCGCGCCGGCGGAGGTGACGCCGCAGCAGTACAACGTGCTGCGGATCCTCAGGGGCGCCGAGCCGGAGGGGCTCAACACGTTGGCAATCGCGGAGCGCATGGTGGAGCGAGCCCCGGGGATTACCCGCATGCTCGATCGGCTCGAGAAGCGGGGTTGGGTGCGGCGCCGGCGGGCTACCGACGATCGGCGGTGTGTGGGGGTACGGATCTCGGCGTCCGGCCTCGCGTTACTGAGCGGTCTCGACGACGTCGTGAACGCCACCGATCGGCATCTGGCCAGCGGCCTGAGCGAGCAGGAGTTGCACACCCTGATCGACCTGTTGGACCGCATTCGGGCACTTCATGCCGACTGACCTGGGTTGGAGAACGCGCGATGTTCGTGGGCTGTTACTTGATTAGACAATAATCGTCTACACTGTAAAGGAGATGACAATCATGTTACGCACGCTTTTTCGGACCGACGACGACCGCACCCTCACGCTGGTTCGGGTGGTGCTTGGTACGGTGATGTTCGCGCACGGCGCGCAGAAACTGCTGGGCTGGTTCGGCGGCTTTGGCGCGGAAGCGACGGTCGGCTACTTCCAGCAGGCGCTCGGCGTTCCCGCCGGACTCGCGGTGCTGGTCATCGTCGCTGAATTCTTTGGGGGACTGGGGCTGATTACCGGATTCCTCAGCCGCATCGGTGCCGCCGGGGTCGCGGCGGTGATGCTCGGGGCGGTCGCGATGGTTCACGCGCGCATCGGCTTCTTCATGAATTGGACAGGCCAGCAACCCGGAGAGGGCTTCGAGTTTCATCTCCTGGCGGTCGCGTTGGCGCTTGTGATCCTGGCGAAGGGTGCGGGTGCGTTCAGCATCGATCGGTGGCTTGCGTCGCGGATGGAGCGGGCGCCGGTTGCGCGCGCGATGAACGTGCGCGATGCGCGGATCGCCGCGTAGGCCGTGGTCAGTTCCTTCGATTATGAGGACGCAGTTGACCAAAACCCGACCCGCGTGGCGCTGAAAAACGCGCGGCCGCGCAGGACCTGACGGCGGCCGGCGATCAGGGAGCAGGAATGCAGTCCGGGACGGGGACGGGCTCAACCCCGTAGTGCCGCGGCCGTGCGCAAACGGGGGGTGCGAGTTGGCCTGCGCGCCCGGCGCGGGCATATTCTCACGCATGCATGGCCCCCACCCGGCGCCGCTCTCGGATACTGCCCCGGAAGCCGCAGGCCTGCTTGCCCGCATGATCGCGGCAATGCCACCCGCGGAGCGTATGCGCCGGACCCGCGAGCTGACGATCGCCGCGAGTCTCGCGGCGCTGGCCGGCCTGCGACGCCGTCACCCGGCGGCGACGGACGGCGAGCTGCTGCTGCGGCTCGCCGTGCTGCGCCTCGGCGCAGAGGTTGTCGAGCGGGTCTACGGATGGCGGGTGCCCCGAGATGGCACCTGAGCGGCTCCCCGACCCGCTCGCGGTCGCACTCGACATCGCGGGCATCCTCGAGCAACTCCGGATTGGGTACGTGGCCGCGGGCTCGCTCGCCAGCTCGTTCCACGGCGAGCCCCGCTCCACGAACGACGTGGATTTCGTGGTGGACCTCACGCCCGGCCAGGTCGCCGAGTTCGTGGCGGCGCTCGGCAACCGGTACTATGTGAGCGCTGACGCGGCCACGGACGCCGCGCGAAACGGCGGGGCCTTCAATCTGATCCAGTACGCGACGGCGGTGAAGGTGGACCTCTTCGTCGCGGGCGATGACCCGTTCGACGCCGAGCGGCTGGCCGCCCGGACGCGCGAGCGCATCGGCGCCACCGATCGCGAAACCGTCTACATGGACACGGCGGAGCACACGATCCTGCGGAAGCTGGAGTGGTACCGGCGCGGCGGCGAGGTGTCCGAGCGGCAGTGGCGGGACGTGATCGGCATTATCCGGTCGCAGGCCGGCGGGCTTGATTGGCACCGACTGCGTTCGTGGGCGCCGCGGCTGGGCGTGGCCGACCTGCTGGAGCGCGCGCACCGAGAGGGAGCCCCGGCCGCGGAGGGGTGAGGAGCGCCTCTGCGGTCCATTGCAGTCGTCGGAGGGCTTCTCGGGGAAGGGCTCCGTCCGGCCGTTCCGAGGCCTTCCTCACACCAGGCGCCGATGCTCCATCCCGATCCGCCGGCGATCTTCGTGGCCCACCCCCGCCTCCTCCGCCCACCGCGCCCAATCGTCCACTGCCTCCAGCACCCGATCCAGAATCAGCGCCCCGTCCTTTCGCACGCCGAGTGAGGCCCCGAGTGCCAGCAGGTCGTCGCGGGTGAAGCCGTCCGTCTTGCCGCCCAGCGTCATCTGGTGCCGGCGCGTGAAACCGGAGCCCTTGGCGTACGTGAGATCGAATGCCGGCGCCAGCCGCCAGTGGCCGGTCCGGTCCATCAGGAAGCCGAAGTTCTTCACGTGGTCGTCCTGGTTCACGGCCACGATGTTGAACACCGCGCGCGCAAACGCCTCGTCCAGCTCGGCGGGCGCGAGCCCCAGCTCTCGGCAGACCAGCAGGTACCGCTCGTAGGAGTAAGCGCCCGGCGCATTGTAGTCGGCATGGTCCAGGCCGCCCAGGGAGTGGTAATGCAGCCGACCGCTCGCGTCCAAATCGAACCGGCGGGTCATGAAGTGCGCCAGGCGGCGATCGGTGAGCAGGTGCGGCTCGCTCACCGCAACGCCCGCTGCCCGGGCCATCAGGGTGTACGCGTACTCGATGCGGTTGTACGGTTGGGGCGCCGGGTCGGGCGCGTCCAGCTCGCCCACGCCGTCGAACTTGAGGATCCAGTGCTCGTCACCGGCGCGCGGTGTGGCGAACCCGCTTCGTACCTCGTCGGTCTCCCGGTTCCACAGAATCAACGCCTTGGGCCGGGCCCCGCCGGCCGACGCGCCGATCTGCATGATCTCCGGCACCGCGACCTCGGGTGTGCCCTCCACCACGACCCGCGCCTGTGCCACCAGGTCCCTGAGTTGGAGAATCTCCTCCTCGGCCGGTCCCACCTCGATCGGCGGCGCGAACTCGAGCGCCCCCATCGCCCGGCGCCCCACGTACAACAGGCGCTGGATCGGCCGGTCGGCCCGTTCGGGCGTCCCGGCGCGCGTGAAGTACTGCCGGATCACCGCGGTGCCGAAGCGGTCGGGCAGGGCGTCGGCCAGCACACCGGGGAGGCCGAGGAAGGCGTCGAGACGGCGCAGCTCGGGGAACGAGACCGGTCCGGCCAGCGAGAGCGGTAGGTGCCGGGGCGAGAACTCGAGCCCCGAGCGCCGAAACGCCGGGTCATACTCGAAGACCACCTGACCCGCGGCATCCTCGGCCACCGCCCCCACCGTCCGGCCCCAGAGCAGGATCCGAACCGCGATCGGGTCAGTCGCCACGCTGATCCTCCAGCAACGCCAGCGGGGACGCGGTCACCGGCGGCAGGAAGGCGTCCAGTTGCTCGATCCGACCGAGCGCCCTCAGGACGCGGAGCAGGGTGCGCATAGTGAAGTTGCCGCCGGTCTCGGCTTTCTGAAGGGTGGGATGCGACAGGCCTGCCCGGTCGGCCAGGTCAGCCAGCGTCAGACCGTGGGCCCCCCGGTACGCACGCAACCGGGCGCCAAGGACCCCGAGTATCTCGGGGTCCGCAAGCGCCCGGTGGATTGTCTGGGTCTTCATGAGCCATATACTATAACATGTGATCATGAGCGTCAATTGACTTAACATATATTATAATATGTATCCAAAGGCCATTTTGGTGTTCTTGTACCATCCGAGGATTGTCCCGCGACAACCGCAAGGCGGTCCTGTCCGACCGTCGTCCGTTCGACAACGAGCCCCGCGGAATTACCTTGCACTCATCCGTCAGGTCGCCGGAAAACCCCACACGCGTCCACGAGACCGGGGCACGCTGGCACGCACGAGAGTGATCCCATGAACGGCTCGCTGATCGGGATGCGGGGCCGCTACGCCGGCGCGGCGTTCCTGTGGGCGATCGGCGTCATCGCGTTGCTCGCCTTCCCGGGGGGAACCCCGGGCCGCGTCACCTCGCACACCGTGTGGGTCGTCCTGAACCTGCTGGCGGGCCTCGCGTCGTGGTCGCGCGCGAATGCGGAGCCGGCCGGGCGGCGCGGATGGCAGTTGATCGCCGCCAGCTGGTTCATGGCGACCGCCTACTCGGCCATCCGGTTAGCCGAACTCACCGTCCATACCCCCGCGCCGGACCTCGTTCTGGTCGTGCTCACCATGGCCCCCTACCCGGTCGCGATCGTCGGACTCCTCCAGTGGCCGATCGCGCACCGGCGGCACCGCCTGCGCGCGGTACTCGACGCCGCCATCTTCGCGGGCTCGCTCTTCTTCCTGAGCTGGGCGGCCGGACTCGGCGCGAGCGTTCGCGCGTCGGGGCTGGACGCGGTGGAGATTGCCCTCAACCTGGCGTGGTTCGCCGGCGCCACGCTCCTGGTCGGAATGATCGCGTACGCCGCCGGCCGGAGTCTCGACCGCGTCAACGGCCCCCTGGGGTTCATCGGACTGGGCATCGTGATCAGCATGGTGTCCGCCGCGGTGAGCGCCCGCCTCACAATGATCGGAACGCACTTTCAGGCCCATCCGGTGGAGCTGCTGTGGCTCATGTTGCCGCTGTGCAGCACGCTCGCCGCGCTGTCACCGCACCCGGTCACCGTCGCTCCCGATCCCGAGGATCGGGATCCGACCTCGTTCGCCGGCGACGTGATCACTTATCTCCCGGCCGGCGCGGTGCTCACCGTGAGCCTCCTGACCGGCGCCACCGGGGATAGGGTGCTGGTGATGCTCGGCCTCGCCATCGGTGCGGCGTTCATCGTGCGGCAGTTCCTCGCGCTGTACGACGGCCGCCGGCTCTCGAACGAGCTGGAACGCAAGGTCGAAGAGCGCACGCGACAGCTCAAGGCCAGCCAGGCGGCCCTCGTCCGCAGCGAGCGCATACAGGCGATCGGGCAGGTCTCCGTCGGCGTGGCGCACGACTTCGGAAACATCCTCCAGGCGATCTACAACCAGGTGGACCTCCTGCGGCTCAGCGTCGAAGGCGACACGCCGATCAAGCGACTCGACGCGATGGCGCGCGCGGCGCAATCCGGCAGCGAACTCGTCCGGTCACTGCTGCGCCTCGGCAACCCCGGACACGGCGAGCCCATCGAGTTGGATCTCGCGGCGCTCGTCCGCGGCATGCGCTGGGTCTTCCGCGACGTGATCGACGCCGGCGTCGACGTGGACCTGACCGGGCTGCACCCGGCACGCGTTCTGGCCGATCAGGGGCAGATCGAGCAGGTCGTGAGCAACCTCGTCGTGAACGCTCGGGACGCCCTGGATGGCTCCGGGCGCCTCGTCGTGGAGACCGATCTGCTCCCGAGAGCCCATGATCGCGACGGCACCTGGGTACGCATCGCCGTCGTCGATACGGGATGCGGCATGGCGCCCGACGTGGCGGCGCGAATTTTCGAGCCGTTCTTCACAACCAAGAGATCCCATCACGGCACCGGGCTCGGCCTGCCGACGGTGTACGCCATCGTGAGCGAACTCGGCGGAACCATCAATGTCCGCAGTGCCCCGGGCGAAGGATCGTGTTTCGAGGTGCTCCTGCCCGCGCAAGCCGGGCAGCCGGGTTCCTGACCGTGCCGCCGGTCATGCGAAACTCGCGGATACCAGTGTGGGAGCTTGACAATGATCGATGAGTCGGACTAGACTTAGTCTATGAAAAAATACAACATCCATGAGGCCAAGACGCACCTGTCCCGCCTCATTGCGGAGGCGGCTCAGGGCGAACACATCGTGATTGCCAAGGCGGGTACGCCCATGGTTAAGCTCGTGCCCGTCTCGATGGCCGGGGGGCCGCGCGCGCTCGGTGCGCTGGCCGGGGCCGTCCGGGAGTCGGACGATTGCTGGGCGCCGGACCCCGCGCTGGAGGCCCTGTTCTACGGTTCGCAAGCCGACGCCACGGACCTTCCCCGTGTCGCCGAGCGTTCACCTGAGGAGTGAATCTCCTCCTCGATTCCCACACGCTCATCTGGGCGTTGCACGATCCCGCGCGGATGCGTCCCGAGGCGGTCGAGGTGATTCGGGATCCCGGACGGGCGGTGTTTTTCAGCGCGGCGTCCGCGTGGGAACTGGAACTGAAAGCGGCGCGGGGGAAACTCACGCTGCCGGACCGTTGGCTGTCCGTCGCTGAGGAGATCGGGTTTCTGCACCTGCCGGTGACGGCGGCGGAGGCCCGGGCGAGCGCGCACCTGCCGTGGCACCATACCGATCCGTTCGATCGATTGCTGGTAGCACAGGCGCGTGAGCACGGTCTCACCATCGCGACGCGGGACGCGTTGCTTCCGCCGTACGGGGTGCCGATTCTCCAGGTGTGAGGTTGCGCTGGCCGGAGGTTCGCAGCGGGTGCGTATCGCGCTCCGCGTCCTGGCCAGGCTGTAACCGTAGGACGAGGCGGCGCGCATCCCCATCTGGTACGCTTGCGACGGCGAGGACCTCTCGCCGTCACTTGCCTGGGTGCCGGAGGGGGTCGCTTCGTCCGCCCTGCGGCGGGCACGTGCGAGGGGACCAACGACTGGAAGCGCACCTGGTGGGGCGGTCCGTGCCCCCCCCGATCGGCCGGCACCGCTACATCCACGCGCTCTACGCGCCGGACTGCGTGCTGCCCGACTTGGGGGCTCCCACCGCCACCGCGCTCACGGCGCCCACGCGTGGGCGCGAGCTCGCCCGCGCGCGACTGATCGGCATCTCCCAGCGTGGTTGACCGCGGCCGGGTGGGGGGGATGAGCGCGGACGAGGCGTCGCGCGCTTACCGGTCATCGAGCCGCAGCGTCACGTTCCCGACAGTCGTCTCCAGTCGGATCCGCCGCCCGCCTGTGCCAGGAATCTCGATCCAGTCTCCTGATCCCGGAGCCCGTGCGTGCGGCACGTTGGTCCCGCGCACGTCGAGGCGCACGCGACCAACTTGGGCAGCGAGCCGCACGTGCGACCATGCCGCCGCCCCGGACGCATGAATGTCACCCGTGGTCACCGTCGCACTGAGTGCACCGTCCAGATTGGTGAGGCGCGCGGTCCCGTGCCCCAGTGACAACGTGACCGCATCGCGCACATCGGCGATATCCACTTCCGCGTCGTCCAACCGGGCCACCATCGCGATGCCCGCAGGCAGCCAGACCGTCCACTGCTCCCGGCACAGCTCGTGGGTGGACGGCGTGACCTGCACGGTGAGGGCGCCGCGACCGCGCGTCGCAAGGCGGTGCGTGGTGTCACAGCCGTCTGTGAGGTGCACGGTCACGCGGACTTCAGGGTCGCTCGTTGGGCGCACGCGCAGCGAACCATCGCGACCGCGCACCGTGAGTTGGGCGACATCCGCGGCGGGCAGCGAAACCATGCGTCCGTCGGCGCTGGGCGCAACGGCATTTGAGGGGACCGCCTGGCAGGCAACCGAAAACAGGGCAATCGTGACGCGATACTTCATGGGGTATCTCCGCGGAGGCGGGTGGCAAGAGCGGTAAAGACCGAAGGCCAGTTGACGTCGCCGTCATCGGGTCCGAGGCGCACAATCACCAGGCCGTCGCGTGGCGCAATCCAGATGAACTGCCCAAAGCGGCCCTCGGCCCAGAATGGCGCCGGCATCGTGTCGACCGCGGTAGTCCACCAGAAGTACTGATAACGGGGGTTGGGATCACCCACGCCGTCCACGCCGGTCGAGCGTGCGATCCACGTGTCGGGCAGGATCTGGACGCCGTCACGTCGGCCACCCTGCAGCATCAGGCGGCCCAGGCGTGCGTAGTCGGCCGCGCGCGCGTTGAAGCCGCTTTCCATCTTCTCGAAGCCGTGGCGCTCACTGTCCAGGCTCCACGAGGCGGGACCCGCCGCGCCAATGCGACGCCAAAGGTGCGTCTCGAGATAGGCCGACACGCTCATGTCGGTCGCCCGTTCGAGCGCGAGCCCGACCAGGAGCGGATTGTAGTTGTTATAGCGGAACACGGTGCCCGGTGATTCCGACCAGCGCGGCGTGACGGCGACCCGTCGCAGGTCGGGTGCGTAGTAGGTGCGGGCGGGGTCACGCCATTGGGGGTCGTGATCGAAGGCGAGCCCCGACGACATCGTCATCAGATGCCGCAGCGTGATCGCCGCGAATCGCGGGTCGCGATCCACGAGTTCCGGTACCCAGGTGGTGACCGGCACGTCTTCGCCGGCCATCGCGCCGTTGGCAATCGCGAGGCCGACCAGCAGGGACAACAGGGACTTGGCCGCCGAGAACGACGTAAACACCGACTCGGCGGTAGCGCCGTGGTAATAGCGTTCGGTCAGGAGCGTGTCACCCAGGAGCACGAGAAAGGCGTGCGTGCCGCGCGCGGCCAGAAACGTGTCGAAGGGCGCCGTCCGCTCGCCCTCGGCCGTGCGGTGGCGCAGCGGTGCCCAGAGGCGATCGTACTCGCTGCCGTCGCGCGGCTGCGCGAAAGCCCATGTGTCGCCGGGTACGTGGGCGATGAGTCGCGCGGGGAAGCGATCGCGGTCGCCGACATCGGCGTCGCGCCACATCACGACGCGCGCCCACTGCGACCGATCAGTCAGCATCGAGGCCGCCGTGAGCGCGCCGACGGCGACCAGCACCAGCGCGCCGACGGTCGTCAGGATCCAACGCACCGGCCGCGTCACTGGAACGCCCGCTCGAGCATGGGAATGATCGTGTTGTCGAAGGGCCGGCCCGCGAGTTCGGCCGCGTCCGGGTCCCGCTGCCGGTGCATCGTGAACCACGCCATCACCTCGACCACGACCCGCGCCGCTACGTCGGCATCGGGGATGGGCGCAAACATGCCGCGGGCCGACCGGGCCCCGATGTAGCGCGACAGCAGGTCGAGTGCGTCACGGCGAAACTGCTGGAAGTAGAGTAAGCCCAATTCGGGCCAGTCGTCCGCGCACGCCTCGATGAGCGACAAGGCTCGCGCGTGACGGGCCATCCAGGACCACGCCAGGCGGAGGAAGCGGTTCCACTCGTCCGGTGGAGGCGTCACCTGGGGTTTGCGCCTGACCGCCCTGCGCAGCTCGCCCAGCGGATCGCGCGCGCGGAGCCTGGCCCAGATGTCGTCCACCCAGCGGACGCTGACGGCACCGTAGGGCGTTTCGACGTCCAGGGCGTTCGGCTCGTCAAACGCCACGCGCAGCGCCAGGGCAAACAGCGCCTCCTTCCCGGTGACATACAGGTAAACAGTGCCGGGAGCGATCCCGGCGGCCCGGGCGACGTCCGAGATGCGGGTATGGCGGTACCCGCGCCGGATGAACGTCGCGAGACCGGCATCGACAATGCGCGGGAAGAGTCCGGGCGTAGCGGTGCGGGCCATGCAGAATAATGAACGCGACGTTCAGTTATGTCAACTGGACCCGGTTTCCGGGCGCGTGGTGGTGCCTCGCGACGCCGGTGCACCCAGGGGGCGACGGGTTCGGCAGCGTGGGGCTCCTGGTACGGAGTGCGGAAGAGGTCCGGCCGGCCCGTGCTGATCAACGCGTGGCTGGCGCCGCCCGCGTTCCGCAAAGGATCCATCTCGATGTAGTGCCGGGGCGGCGACGCACCGCCGACCCCGGGTCGCGCGCGCGGCCTACCGGTGCGACTGGAACGTCTTGCCGACGATACGCCAGCTGCCCCCGACGTTGTACAACAGGAAGAAGTCGGTGAATACGTGCCGGTCGTCGAAGTAGACCTCGGCCCGTGCGGCCGCGGTATTCCCTTCGCGTGACAGCACGGCGATCTGCGCCGTCGGCGTGTGCTGCGGCGTCGTGCCCTCGGGTGGCAGCCGGCCGATCCACTCCTCGATCGTCACGCGGCGCACGGCGTCGTCCGAGCGCACGAACATGATGAACTCCGGATGGAACCCCGCCCGAGCCTTGGCGCGGCCGGCGTTCATGTGCATGCCCTCGATGTATGCGCTTTGCACCACCTGGCGAATGGCGTCGTCGTCGTGCCCGCCGTGCCCGCCGCCCGCCTGGGCGAAGGAGGGCGCGCTGAAGGCGACGGTCGCGATCACCGGGAGCGCGGCGATGCGCCAGCCGGAACGGGTCGGTTTCATGGAATCCTCGTTGCTGGGGTGACGGGCTGGCGGGTTCGAGCGATGGGCTCGTGCTGTGATAGTCGGAAGGCGCTCCGGGGTTCCCTCGCGCGCGCGCCTCGCCGCCGGCCGCCCCGGCGCCGCCCTATTCCAGCTCGGCGAACAGCCGAGAAACGGGCAGCGAGAATCCCGGAAGGACCGGCTCGCCCTCGAGCAGATCGCACTCGGAGCGCGTTTCGGCGGGCCGTCCCGGCCGGAGGACCTCGACACGGCGCGCGCGCGGGTCCACGATCCAGACCAGCCGAGCACCCGATGCAACGTACTCGGTGGCCTTGACCGCCAGATCGGCCAGCGTGTTGTCGCGCGAGCGCACCTCAACCGCCAGATCGGGCGCTCCGGGAATGAACCCCCGAATGTCCTTGAGCGTGGCTTCGCGGTCGCGCACGACGTAGCTCACGTCAGGGCCGCGAACCGTATCCGGACTTCGGAACAGCGTATAGCCCGTCCCGTCCGTGTAGACCCAACGCGAGCGCGCCGTCTCCGGCTTCGTCCCTCGTCCCTTGACTGTGATGTCATGGGCGAGAGAAGGGCGCTACTTAAGGAATAGTGTTAGGAGCATCAGGCGCATGATCGACCCTTTGGGTAGTGGGTACAGCCCCAAAGCTGATGGGCTGACCCGACAACCTCAAACCGACTGGGACGAACGGGACTGGGGAATCAGGGCGCCCTGGGCGGCGTGACCTTTGGAGGTTGAATCTGGGGGATGTGGGCACCATCCAGATGGCGGTGCCATCTCTGTGAGGTCACGTTCCATCGCTGCGAGCGCGGGACAGTCTGCGTGCGGACGCCGGAGACGAAGCGGCTGCGCGCGGGCGTTCGGAGAAGCTCCGTCGTGGGATTGATCAGTGCATTGAAGCCGAGAGAGGAATGAGCGTGCCACGCTCGCGGTGACGGCATTAGGCCGATCTGACCGTCCACCGCCTCAGGGTGGTGGCGTCATTCCGCCGGGACGGACGCCGTTCTAGTTTACCCCATGGGCATACGCATCTTCCCCATCGGCCTGCCCCCAGGCTTCGATTGTTTGCCGCACGGTCCGCGCGCGCGCGCGACGGTCCCGGGCGGAGCGGTCGGGATCAACGGCTGCAGTACGCGGGTTCCCTGACGTGCATTCGGAACTCGATCTCCTGAACCTGTTGTGGGTCCTGCTCGCCGCCTGGTTGGCGGGCAACCTCGCCGAACGATTCCGCTACCCCTCGGTGCTCGGGGAGCTGCTGGTGGGAATCGTCTTGGGGCCGCCCCTGCTCGGTATCCTCCACACGACACCGGCTCTCACCGTGCTCGCCGAACTCGGCGTGCTGCTGATGATGCTCTACATCGGCATGGAGATCGATGTGCGCGGACTCGGCAAGGCGTCCTGGGCCGGGCTCCTCGCCGCTGTCGGCGGATTCATCACGCCGTTCGTGATGGCCTATTTCACCGTGGTGTGGTTCGGCGGAACGGCGTTGGCCGGCGTGTTCGTCGGCATAGCGGCGGGTATCACGTCCCTGGCGACGAAGTCGCGGATCCTGGTTGATCTCAAGCTCCTGGACACGAGGGTCGCCCACGTGCTCATGGCGGGCGCGTTGATCTCCGACACCATGGCATTGCTGGCGTTCGCGGCCGTGATGGGCGTCGTCGAGATCGGCGCCTTCGACCTTGGCCGCGTGGGTTTGGTCGCGCTCCGCGCGTTCGCCTTTTTCGCCGTCGCGGTCGCGATTGGATACCGTGTGTTCCCCTGGGTCGGCCGGCGCATGACCGAAGCCGGTCTGACCAATCGCACGTTCCACTTCACGTTCGTCCTCCTCGTCGCGGTAACGTTTGGGTACCTGGCGGAGCTGGCTGGCCTGCACTCCATCCTCGGGGCGTTCATCGCCGGTTTGTTCATCCACGACAACGTGCTCGGCCGGTCGCTGGCTCAGGATCTGACCCGCGCCGTCAGAGATGCCTCGCTCGGATTTCTGGCGCCGATCTTCTTCGTCACGGCGGGATTCGCCGTATCCTTCCGTGTCTTCACGGGAGCAGAGCTCGGCCTGTTTCTCGCGCTTGTTGCCGTCGCGGTGATCGGTAAGGTCGCCGGAACGGTCCTCTTCTATCTCCCCACGCGATTCGGATGGCGTGAGGGGCTGACGGTGGGACTCGGGATGAATGGGCGGGGGGCCGTGGAGATCATCGTCGCGGGCATAGGTCTCGAACGCGGACTGATCACGCCGGAGGTGTTTTCGATTCTCGTGTTCATGGCGATCTTCACGACCGCCACCGTCCCCGTTTTCCTCAAGTGGAGCACTGATTGGCTCAGACGTCGCGGTGAACTCGTCCGGTCGCGGGAAGAGCGACGCGGCACGCTCATCGTCGGCGCGGGAGACATCGCGCGCATGCTCGGCCGAATGCTCGCCGCGGGTCGCCCGGTCCGAATGCTGGACAGCAACCCGGAGCGATGCCGCGCCGCCGAGCGGGATGGATTGCGGGCGCACGGCGGCAACGCGCTGCAGGAACAGGACTTGAGTGCCGCGGGTGCCGCCGAGGTCGATTCGCTCGTCGCGATCACGACCAACCCGGTCGTCAATGCCCTCGTCGCCCGCATCGCGCGAGAGGTGTTCGACATTCCTGACATCTATCTGGTACAGGTCACGGAGGAGGATCAGCGGCGCGACGGCACCCTGCGACATCTTGAAGCGCTGAGCCTCTTCGGCGGCCCGCTGGCGCGCGACGAATGGGAACACCGCGTCGCCGTCGGAGAGTTCGTGCAAGACCAGATGGAGATCAGCGAACGTACAACCGGTGCCGCGTTGCGACAGGAGCTGCTCGAGAGCGGTCCCACGCTTCCCCTGGTCGTGTGGCATCAGGGAAACGCGGTACCGTTCCATTCCCGCACGCAGCTGGGTATTGGAGATCGGGTCGTGTTGTTGCGGCCGGCGACGCGGCTGCAGGGCGATGAATCGTTCCAACAGCTGGTGGTGGACTGCCCGATTCTCGACGTCGAAGGACCGCTCTCGCCGAACGACTTCTTCACCGCGGTCGCGACTGAACTGATGTCCAGCGATGAAGACCGGGCCTTGCTGCTCCGGGACTTCAAATCGCAAGGCGCGTCGGGCGCGACGATTCTCGGACCGGGTCTGGCGATTCCCCATGTGACCACTGGTCTCCCGGCTGCCAAGCCAATGCTGGTCGTGAGGGTGCGCAATGGGATTTCCTTCCCGGATCAACCGGAGCCGGTGCGGGCCGCATTCGTTCTCCTTCGGTCGGCGCTGACGCCGGAGCGGTACCTCCACACGCTTTCCAATGTGGCGCGTGTCGCCGGCGGCCCCAGCTTTCTCGAGCGCTGGATGGCGGCTGCCGGTGTCGACGCGTTGCGCGCCTTGCTCGGCGAACCCGTGCGCGACGTCTTCGGCTCGAAAGGGTGAGCCGCTGGCACTCACCATCCTCGTCATCGGTCTCCTCGTCTTCTTCGCTCATTCCCTGGCTGGAGTTTTCGAGCGTACGAAAGTCCCCGACGTGCTCGTGTTGATGCTCGCGGGGATCGTCCTGGGTCCGGTGTTCCACGTGGTCGAGCCGTCGGATTTCGGCAGGGTCGGCCTTGTGTTCCGACGCTGGCGCTGATCCTCATCCTCTTCGAGGGCGGCATCGAGCTCAACGTTCGCGCCCTCGGCTCCGGGGCGGCGGACACGCTGCTCGTATCGTTCGGCACGATGGTGATCACAGCGCTGCTGGTCAGTCACCTCGTCGACCTACTGCTGCCGCTCGATTTCACCGCCGCCATGTACATCGGCTCGGTGCTCGGTGGGACCTCGTCCGCCGTGGTGGTGCCCCTCACCAGGGTGCTCAAGCCGAGTCCGGGACCGACCGCGCTCCTGTTGCTCGAATCCGCAGTGACGGACGTGTTCCTGATTGTTGTTGCACTGGGTCTCCTGCAGGCCCTGGCTGCCGGCGCCGGTGGCGCGGTCGTCGAGACACAAGGCGGATGGCGACTCGTACTGGAGGTCGTGCGGTCATTCCTGATGGCCGCTCTCGTGGGCGCCGTCGGGGCATTCATCTGGTCCGCCATCCTGGACAAGGTGCGCCGCATGCCCAACACGGTCTTCACCACCGTGGCGTACGCGTGCTTCCTCTATGGGCTCACCGAGCTGTGGGGCTACAGCGGCCCGATCACGGTGCTCGCGTTCGGCGTCGCCGTCGCCAACTTCTCCAACATCCCGCAGCGGGTGCTGGGAAAGTTCTTCACCTTCCAGCTCACCACATTCGGCCAGAACGAGCGCGCGATCTTCGGGAAGCCGTGTTCCTCGTCAAAATGAACAGCCGCTTCGAGGAGCAGCCGGAGCGGCGCATGACCCTGCGGCGGCTGCTGAGCCACCGCGCCGGCTTCACCCACGGGGCGCCCGTGGGCAACAACTACGTCCCGGACTTCGAGTCGTTCGAGGCCCACGTCAAGAGCATCCAGCAGACCTGGCTCCGCTATGCGGTCGGCTCCCATCACGCCTACTCGAACCTGGGAGTCGATCTGGCCGGCTACATCCTCAGCGTCGTTTCCGGCCAGAGCTATCCAGACTACGTGAAGCGCCACGTTCTCGACCCGCTGGGCATGGCCCACAGCTCCTACGACTGGCCGACCATCGAGGCAACACGCAATCGTGCCGTGGGGCGCTGGACGCTCGTCAAGCAGATGCCCCTCACGTTCGCCCTCATCCCCTCGGGCGGCCTCTACTCGTCCGCCAGGGACATGGGGGCCTTCCTGACCTTCCAGCTCAACGACGGAAGGGTGGGCGGCCTCCAGCTCGATCTCGGCCCCGTCGAGCGAAACGGCCGGGATGCCCGCCTCCCGCGGTCTGCATCCGGCCAGCCACGGCGTACTTCCCGCCACGCCGGCCGCGATGGCCGTGCGACAGAATTGGCGTCGGTCCATGATGCCCGCCCTGCATGGTGAATCTCACGTTGCCAGGCGCTGGGTGCGACGGCCTGAATTACTCTTCGCGCGGCCTCGAAGCAAGCCCGCCCCCGCCAGCCCTAGCCGCGCACTGGTGCTCGTCCTATGTTGGGCCGGTCCACGCCGGCTCGCCCAGCTTCAGGAGCGCGGCGGACCCTGAGAGGGTACCGGGATGGAGACTCACGTCCACGACGTCCTCGTGATCGGCGGGGGCGGCGCCGGGTTGCGCGCCGCCATCGCTGTAGTGGAGTCCGATCCCAGCCTCCGGGTGGGGCTCGTCTCCAAAGTCTACCCGATGCGGAGCCATACGGTGTCCGCGGAGGGCGGCGCCGCCGCGGTCATCAAGGCCAACGACAGCCTCGACGCGCACGCCTACGACACCATCAGCGGCGGCGACTGGCTGTGCGATCAGGACGCCGTCGAAGTGTTCGTCCGCGAGGCGCCCGACGAAATGCTCCGCCTGGAGCACTGGGGATGTCCGTGGAGCCGCGAACCGGACGGGCACGTGGCCGTCCGTCCGTTCGGCGGCATGAAGACCGAGCGCACCTGGTTTGCCGCCGACAAGACGGGCTTCCACCTGCTCCACTCGCTGTTCCAGACGTCGCTCAAATACGAGCGCCTCGTGCGGCACGACGAGTGGCTCGTCACGCGGCTGCTGGTGGACGACGGGCGCTGCCAGGGCGCGGTGGCGCTCGAGCTGGCCACGGGCCGGCTGCACGCGCTCCTGGCCAAGGCCGTGATCCTCGCCACGGGCGGCGGGGGCCGCGTCTTCCCGTTCACGACGAACGCCAACATCAAGACGGGCGACGGAATGGGGCTGGCCTACCGCGCCGGGGTCCCGCTCAAGGACATGGAGTTCGTCCAGTACCACCCCACCGGGCTGCCGTTCACCGGCATTCTCATCACGGAGGCGGCGCGCTCGGAGGGCGGCTGGCTGCTCAACAAGGACGGCTACCGCTACCTCCAGGACTACGACCTCGGCAAGCCTGAGCCCAGGCCCGTGCTGCGCTCGATGGAGCTGGGCCCGCGCGACCGCCTGTCCCAGGCGTTCGTGAAAGAGATGGAGAAAGGCCGGACCATCGAGACGCCGCACGGCCACGTGGTACACCTCGATATCCGCCACGTGGGCGAACGCGTCATTGACGCCAAGCTGCCGTTCGTGCGGGAGCTGTGCCTCAAGTACGAGCACCTCGACCCGGTGCACGAGCCGATCCCGGTGCGGCCGGTCGCGCACTACATGATGGGCGGCGTCCACACCGACCTGGGCGGCGCGACCCCGCTCGCGGGCCTCTACGCCGCGGGAGAGACCGCGTGCGTGAGCATCAATGGCGCCAACCGCCTGGGATCGAACTCCCTCACCGAGATCCTGGTCTTCGGCGCGAAGGCCGGCCGGGCCGCGGCGGCGTACGCCGCCGCCGCTCCGGCGCCGGACGGAGCGGTGCGCCGGCAGGCCGCCGACGAGGAGCATCGCCTCCGCGGAGACGTACTGCGGTCCCGCCGCGGCGGCGAGCGCGTGGCCGAGCTGCGCGGCGCCATGCAACGCGCCCTGGAGGACGGGGCCGGGATCTATCGGGACGAGGCGGGGCTGACACGCGCGGCGCGAGCGATCGGGGAGCTGGCCGGCCGGGTGCACGGCGTGACGCTGGATGACCGGAGCCTCACGTTCAACACGGAGATCGTGGCCTTCCTCGAGTTGGAGAATATGCTCGACGTGGCCGCCACCATCGTCCACTCGGCGCTCGCCCGCCGCGAGTCGCGCGGGGCCCACCAGCGCGTGGATTACCCGCAGCGAGATGACGACCGGTTCCTGGCCCATTCGCTCGCCTACCGGTCGCCGGATGGGCCGCCACGGATCGAGCTGCTGCCGGTGACCATCACGCGGTGGCCCCCAGGCCAGCGCGTCTACGGGAGGTAGCCGTGCCCCAGACGGTGATCCTGGACGTCCGCCGCTATCGCCCCGAAGACGAAACGG